>Ga0310122_10002017_pt1 | contig 12944 bp, 9 predicted proteins | sample CB6_Bottom_1051__FD_203503 | JGI IMG/M metagenome (GOLD analysis project Ga0310122, IMG submission 203503) | Marine microbial communities from Western Arctic Ocean, Canada - CB6_Bottom_1051 | ecosystem: Environmental > Aquatic > Marine > Oceanic | place: Canada: Western Arctic Ocean | collected...
ATTCCGGCATCAGACGGGCGCTCGACTGCCGCCGACCGTTCCTGTTGTTCTGAGACCCCGATGGTGGAATCCGATTCACCCGTGACGCCGTGGTTGGTCAGTATGAACCGTTATCACGCACCTCGGCTCCCAAGCGGATATGAACGCCCGCAGTGTGACCACCCGTTGCTTCGTCCTGACGATGCTGATGCTCATCCAACCCCTCCTGCCGCTCACCTCGGCAGAGCCTTCCGATGATGCTCTGCTGGTGGCGCCGGACATCGATCTCGACGGGCTCGCTTCGATCGGCATCAAGCCGGTCGAGGACGCCGCGCACGGCTGGCTGCAGCCCTCGTCAGACTCGACCGTCGCGCTGCTGCGGCACCGCGATTCGGTGCTGGTCGAGCAGCAGAAGTGGCCGGCGGTTTTCGGCTCCGAACGATTGACGGGATGGATGCTGCTGGCTCACGAGTACCCGGTGCCGACCGAATGGCGCGGCGAGCTTGCCGCCGAGGGCATCGATTGCCGGTCGTTCCTGCCGCCTCAGGCGTTCCACTGCGAACTCGCCGACCATTCGCCGACCGAGATCGCCGACCTCGGTGTAATCGCGATGGCTCGCTTCGACCCGATCGACCGGGTCCACGTCCTCGTCGCACCAGCCCTGACCGGCGGCTGGGAAGCGCGGCTGCACCGGACCGGTAGCGGCGTCTTCAACATCGTGCTGACCAACGATGCGATGCCAGACCTCGATGACGCGCCGGCAGGCTCGATCGAGGTACAGTCTCACAGCGGCCGATTCGTCACCGTCGATGCGACGACGGCCGGCATCGCCCACCTCGCGACACTGGACGAGATCGAGTGGATCGAGCCGACCTTCGACCGCTACATCCTGAACGACGTCGCTCGCGGAGTGATGAATGTCGACTGGGTCGAATCGACTGCCAACATGCAGGGCCTCGACGCATCCTGGTCGGGGCTGGACGGCAGCGGCATCACCGTCACTGTCGCCGACACCGGATTGGACAACGGTGTCAACAACTCGAACATGCATCCGGATTTCCGCGACCACATCGACGGAATCGTATCGTATTCAATGAGCGCTGGCAATCACAACTACTGCGGCGGCTCTTCGAACGACGGCGCCAGCGACACGAACGGACACGGCACGCACGTCGCCGGTTCCGTCCTCGGTGACGGCACGGATTCGGGTGGCAGTATCATCGGCTCGGCCACCAAGGCGAACCTCCTGTTCCAAGCGGTGGACCTGTTCTGCAGCACCGATTCGAAGTCCTACCTGATCGGCTTCCCGTCGAATCTCTCGCACATGTACGACGACGCGGTCGCGAACGGCTCGCGCGTGCACACGAATTCGTGGGGTTCTGACGTCGCTGGTCAATACACGACGACATCGATGCAGGCCGATATAGGCGCCCGCGTGCACCGCAATCTGACAGTCCTGTTCGCAGCTGCCAACGAAGGCGTCGACTCGAACGGCGACGGCGAGATCGATCTAGATTCGCTCGGCTCTCCTGCGACCGCAAAGAACGTCATGACCATTGGCGCCGGCGAGAACGATCGCTCGACCTTCTGCAATGGGGCAGGGTCATGTTTCAGTCCGGGAAACTGGGGGGCCAGTTACGGTGAGCCGATTCGGAGCGATCCCACCGGCGGCGATGCCGAGGGTATGGCTGCTTTCTCGAGCCGCGGACCGACGGATGACATCCGCCTCAAACCGGACGTCTCGGCGCCAGGCACCTGGATCCTCTCGACCAAGTCTCGGTCCACCTCGGACATCGGATGGTTCGCCTATAATTCGTCATACACCTACATGGGAGGCACTTCGATGGCGACACCGCTGACGGCCGGTGCGACAGCCCTGCTGGTCGAGCATCTGATCGAGAACGTCAACCATTCCGACCCATCCTCGGCTCTCGTCAAAGCGATCTTTTCCGCCGCTGCCAACGACATGGCAGGGCAGTACTCTTCGAGCACCAATGGGGCGGGTGAGACGGTCCCGAACAACCACGAGGGTTGGGGCATGGTCAACCTCAGCAGGATGGTCAACACCAGTTTCGTCGAAGGCGACACCGTTACCACGAACAACGAACGCGCCTTCCGATTCACCGTCCCCGCCTCCACCCCCGACCTGCGCATCATGCTGTCGTGGACGGACCCGGAATCGACGACTGCTGCGGACCCCAATCTGGTCAACGACCTAGACCTGCACCTGAAGAAGCCAGATGGGACTTGGATAAATGTCTCGAACGACCGCGACAATCTGGTCGGCAGCATCCAGTCGAATCCCGCCAGCGGCACCTGGGAGGTGCATGTGGTCGGCAGCAGCGTGCCGATCGGTCCGCAGGACTTCGCGCTGGTGCTGTCACGGAACCTGTTGCTGACCAACATCTCTGCCGACACGGATGGCGACGGTTTCGTCGACGCAGTCGACGATTGCGCCACGGTGTCGGGATTCTCCACCGTCGATCGGAACGGCTGTCCCGACACAGATTCTGACGGACGCTCCAATCCGGATGCAAGCTGGACCGTCAACGACGGCGCCGACGCGTTCCCTAGCGACGCTACCCAGTGGGCCGACGCCGACTTCGACGGCTACGGCGACAACCCGTCCGGTACCGACTCCGATGACTGCACCGCGGTGGCAGGCACATCGACAATAGACCGACAGGGCTGCACCGACGACGATTCCGACGGCTGGTCCGACCCGGATGTGGGCTGGACGACCAGCGACGGCGCCGATTCTTGTGCCTCGGTGAACGGATCATCGACCGAGGACCGGAACGGCTGCCCCGATGCCGACAGCGACGGTTGGTCTGACGCGGATGCTGTCTGGACCGCTGCGGACGGCGCCGATGCGTTCGAGGACGATGCCTCACAGCACACCGACAGCGACGGCGACGGTTACGGCGACAACACGACCGGCACGAACGGCGACGGCTGTCCATCTGTCCTCGGCAACTCGACGAATCCGATGTTCGGTTGCATCGATGCCGATGGTGACGGCTGGGCCGACACCGACGACGTCCTGCCGAACGACGACTCTCAGTGGAACGACACGGATGGCGATGGCTATGGTGACAACGCAACCGGAACGGAGGCAGACGACTGTCCGGGGACCAGCGGCGCCTCGGACCAGAACGGCACCTTCGGCTGCCCCGACTCCGACTCCGATGGCTGGGCCGACACGGACGACGCGTTCGCCGACGAAGCGACCCAGCACGCCGATTCCGACGGCGACGGATTCGGCGACAACGCGGCCGGGGTGAATGGTGATGACTGTCCGGCCGCCGGCGGCAACTCGAGCGTCGACAGGCAGGGCTGCATCGACAACGACGGCGACGGGCGCTCCGACCCAGATGCCGGTTGGACGACGGGGGACGGCGCCGACGCACTGCCAAACGAGCCGACGCAGTGGGCCGACGCTGACGGCGACGGCTACGGCGACAACGCAGGTGGCAGCGAAGGTGACGCATGTCCAGCCGAATCCGGTAACTCGACGCGCGACCGCTTCGGCTGCGTCGATGCGGACGGTGACGGCCAGAGCGATGCGAACGACGTGTTCCCAGCCGATCAGTCGGAATGGCTCGACAGCGACAGCGACAGCATCGGCGACAACGCCGACGCATGTCCGAGCGAGGATTCGACAGGTTGGGACGGCGATCAGGATGGCTGCATCGACGATGGCGATGCGGACGGAGTCGGCAACGACGTCGATGCGTGTCCGGCCGAGAACGCGACCGGCTGGGATCAGGATGGCGACGGCTGCATCGACGACTCCGATTCCGATGGCACCCTCGACCCGGATGACGCGTTCCCCGACGATGCCAATGAGACCACCGACAGCGACAACGACAGCGTCGGTGACAACAGCGACCTCTTTCCGGATGATCCGACCCAGCACAGCGATTCCGATGGTGACGGTTACGGCGACGCGCCGGCGGGGAACCAACCCGACGCCTGTCCGACGGAAGCCGGCAATTCCACCATCGGCGCTCTCGGCTGTCAGGATACCGACGGCGACGGGGTCCGGGACACCGACGACGACCTGCCGCTCGACCCGGCCCATTCCAGCGATGTCGATGGCGACGGCATCGGTGACTCCTCCGACGCATGTCCGGCGCACGCCGGCGCGTCGGTTTCCGACCGCGTCGGCTGCCCAGACACGGATGGTGACGGCCGCAGCGACCCGAGCGCCGTCTGGACCGTCAGTGACGGTGCGGACGCCTTCCCCGGTGATGCGACCCAGTGGGCCGACGCGGACGCTGACGGCTTCGGCGACAACACCTCGGGCAACTCGGCCGACGACTGCCTCACGACCATCGGCACCAGTTTCCACGACAAACTAGGCTGCCCTGACGCTGACGGCGACGGCTGGTCGGACGACGCCGACGTGTTCGATGACGACGCTTCGCAGTGGAACGACACCGATGGCGACGGCTACGGCGACAACCCCAACGGCTTCTCCCCCGACGCCTGCCCGGCGATGGCCGGCAACTCGAGCGCCGACATCCTGGGCTGCATCGACACTGATGGTGACGACTGGTCCGATGCGGGTGACTTCCTGCCCGAGGACGCTAGCCAGCAGCGGGATTCCGACGGCGACGGTTTCGGCGACCAGCCTGCAGGCACGAACGGTGATGACTGTCCGACCGAGTTCGGTCAGAGCGACGAGGAAGGGGTCAGAGGATGCCTCGACTCGGACGGTGACGGATTCGCTGACTCGATCGACGCATTCCCGCAGGAGGAGACCCAGTGGAACGACACCGACGGCGACGGTTTCGGTGACAACTCGGCGGCCGGCGCGGTCAACCCGGATCGCTGGCCGGATGACGCCGACAAGAACATCGCCGAGGTGAGTATGGACTGCTCGCCCGACACGCTGACCGAGAACATCAGCGATATCGGCGACTTCGAGGTCGTCTGCATCCTCACCAATCCGGGCGATGTGCCGCTGACCATCACTGTCGAAGGGTGTCATCGCACCGATCTCGGTGCAAACGGTCGAACTCGGCGCCGCCGGCAGCAGCACCGCCACCACCTCGATCACCTTCACCGGTAGGATAACGACTCAGGATCCCGGCGAACTAGACACCACCATCACGGCCCGTGACGCCGGCAGCGACCAGCCTGCCGCAGTCGAGTCGTCGACCTTCGAGATCATCGATCCGGACGCTTTCGAGACCGACCTGTTGGTCGAATACGGTCTGCCGGCGGCGATCGGGCTCGTCTCGTTGATCACCCTCGGCCTACTGGTCATCGGACTGATGCGGCGCAGCGCCAACCGCACCGAATCGGAGGCGCGTTTGGAACGCCGCATGACCAGCAGGAGCCGTAGTTCGTACCGGGCGATGAGCGAACCGAAGCGTGATGTAGCAGCCCATATGCGCGGTCCGAACTCACCGAACCGACGCGCCGAAGTGCCGGTGTCGCCACGAGGTAGAGGCAGTGGCCCCGTGGCCCCGGCGAGAACCAAGGGGGGTAGGGACACAGGTGCACCCTACGGCGGCCAGAGATATGCTGGTGGCGGCATGATTCCCGAGGACAAGCATAGAGGCGGGAGGTGAGCGGATGGTCGAACGCTCCGCTCTCGAGGAAAAACTCTCGCTGTTCGCTGACGAAGCGGACATGAATGACTGGGCCGAAGTCGTCTGGGGCGCCCTGCTCATCGGCTTTGGATTCTATCAGATGCATCACCCATGGGACATACCCTTCCTGCCCGGTATCTGGCTCAAGGCGGCGAGTGCTGGAATGGTCGCTGTCGGTGCCGCGATGCTGGTGCACGGCATGATGGACATGAGCGTCAAGGAGATGCGACGAAGCATGGCCATGCTGCGGTTAGCCGATGATGACAGCGAGACGCCTGATTACGGACTGATCCGCGATGTCATCCTGAATCCCGGCGACTACAAGGATCTCCTTCTGCAAGCCTACAACGAGGCGTACGCCGACGGTGTGCTGACCCCGGAGGAGTTCGACGACCTGAACAGGCTTGCCGACGCCATGGGCATCCCCTGGAACGAGCAGGCGCGGATGGCGCTGAACGTCTCGATAGAGAGCGCCCTCAAGGACGGCACCGTCACCGACGCCGAGCGGGCTCTGATAATCGGTGCCTGCGAGCGCGCCAACCTAGCCGGTCGCGATGTCCACAGGATCATGGAGGCGCTGGATGACGGGGTCATCGACGAGCGCGAGAAGCGGATGCTGGAAGAGATCCTGGACCGCATCGGTACCACCGTCGAGGCGAAGGCGCGGAACCTCGAGGAAGAGTGAATAGGTCCTCGCTGTTCATCGACCTGCGCGGCTGACGGCGAACGACGGCCCTGCGGAGTCCGAACCGGCCGGTGCAGTCATGCCTCTGGCGCATAGCATACCCAGATGGTCGCCATGCCGGGAAAGACGACCTTAGCCTTCACGTCGGTGAAGCCGACCTCCTCGAGCATTCGGACATAGGTGCGGGTGGTGCCGAAGGACGCGTAGGTGCGGGTCAGCCACTTCCATGGGTGGTCCTTGCGGCGGCAGACCAGCCTCGCGTAGGCGCCGACCCATATCCGCAGGTAGAGCCAGCCCAGCCAGCCGTGCAGCCGGTTCATCTTCGCTGGGTCGACCATCACCAGCCTGCCACCCGGTCGGAGGACCCTCTTCACCTCGGCCAACCCGGCCCGCTTGTCGTACCAGTCTCGGAACGAGAAAAGAGAGCAGACCCCCTCGAACGACGCGTCCTCGAACGGCATCGCCTCGGCTGTCGCCTCGACGAAGCTCGCCGGTGGCAGCCCCGCCTCTTCGCGGCCGCCGTTGACGCGCGCCTCGGCTACCGCGAGCATGGCGGGAATCGGGTCGAGGCAGGTCAGGTCACGGTCGGGAATCATCTCGGCGAAGGTGCCGGGTCCGCAGCCGACCTCCAGGATGCTGCCGGTCGTCGGAAGTCGGTCGCGAACCATTCGTCGCCAGCGGCGGTCCTGGCGAAGCGTGGCGAACCGGTTGATCCGGTCATAGACGGGAATAGTCGCTTCGAGATTGCGCTGCAACTCGGCCCACTCGGCTGCGTCCATGCTTCCTTCGTCCACGCGACGCTGCGGTGGCGCCGGCCACTTCAGCCTTCGTGGCGTAGACCTGACCGATATACGACGGTCGACCACCGCATCCTGCGAGCACTGGATCGCGGTCGGTCGGAAAGGCGTGACATCAATCGGCGCGCGGGCTGAACAGGGCCTCATTCACTGCACCGGATCTGGTTTTCCAGACGCTCTCGAGCAGGGTGTCGAAGAGGAAGTCGAGAGAGATCGAACGATCGGCCGTCTGCAGCATGAATCCACCGATGCCATCGATGTCTCTGCCGATCTCCCAGCCGCTGCCGGCCTTCTGTAGAGCGGCACGGTCGATGGCCACCGGTAGCAGCGACATTCCGTCCTCCGCCACGACCTTCGCCTGATCCAAGAGATGCTGCAGCAGTGAGGCGCGTCCCTCCATCGAAGCCGAAGACACTTCCTCGACGAGAAGTGCGCGGGTCGCATCTAGTTCTTCGCGCCGGGCGATCAGCAGATCCTTCTGATTCGACTGGCGGACGCTGGCAACGACCTCTCTGGCGATCTGCTCGGCTTCGTCAGCGGCTCGTGTGAGCCCGTCCTCGCGAATCTTGTCGGCTGTCTCTCCAGCCTCGGCGATGAGTCCCTGCGCTTCGGCCTTTGCATCCGCCAGGATGCCGGACGCTCGTTCCTCAGCTGCTGCTGCGATCCGCTGCGGCAATCCATCGAGCATCTGTCGTTTCCTCCTCATTCACTTGTTCTTGAAGCGCTTCAGCCTGAAGGTCTCCTCACGCTCCATCTCCTCTAACCGAAGTTGGATGAAGTCTCTCGCCTCTTCCATCTCCGGGATGACCTTGAATTCGAGCGCGTTGACACGGCGCTTGGTCGCTTCGATCTCCACCAGCAGCCGTTTCAGAGTCGATTCCATCTCGGCCGCCTTGACTATCTTCTCGATCAACTCGCCGAACGAGTCGGCTGCCTCGTCGATGTATGGAGAGCCGCCGACCAGACCGGTGCCTCGCTGTTCCAGTGACAGCGACAGGTTGGCCCCCTTCACCTCGGGCACCACTACACCCATGATGTTGCGTCGGGAGACCTCGACCTCCGGATGGACCGGGTTGCCGAGAGCGGCGCTCTGGACGGCCAGGCCCCCTTCGATAGCGGCAGCAAGGGCTATCCTGCTGCTGGCCGCTCTATAGGTCTCCAACAGGCCTTTCTTGGCGGCGATCATCTGCGAGAGCAGGATACGGAACTCGTGGAACAGACCATCGCGCTTCATCTTCAGCAGATTGTAACCGTTCTCGGTCTGCTTGATGCGGCGTTTCAGGTTGATCAGTTCGCTACGCGTCGGTTGGATGTCGAGCGCCATTCACGTCACCTCCCGTCATGTTCTGATTCTACAGATTCACTTCACTTTTTTTCGGTCGGGTGATACTTGTCGATCCATTTCTGGTCGAGCCTGACCAGATACTTCGTGTCGATGTTGGTCAGGATGTCCCACGCCATCTCGAGGGTCTGCGTGATGTCTCGGTCATCGTCACGGCTCTGCCGCAGGTAGGTGTCCTCGAAGATGTCGGAGAACTTCAGCAGCTGCCGGTCGCGCTCGTTCAGAGCGTCCTCACCGACGATGGCGACCAGACCGCGCAGTTCACGACCCTGGGCGTAGGCGGCGTACAACTGGTCGGAGACCGACTTGTGGTCTTCCCGTGTCTTGCCTTCACCGATTCCGGCGTTCATCAGTCGCGACAGCGACGGCAGGACGTTGATCGGCGGGTAGATGCCCTTCTGGTGCAATTCACGGCTGATGACGATCTGTCCCTCGGTGATGTATCCAGAGAGGTCGGGGATCGGGTGCGTGATGTCGTCTCCGGGCATCGTCAGGATGGGGAACTGGGTGATACTGCCATTCTTTCCCTTGACGATGCCGGCGCGCTCGTACAGCATCGCCAGATCGGTGTACATGTAACCGGGATAACCGCGTCGTCCAGGAACCTCTTCACGCGCCGCACCTATCTGGCGCAGTGACTCGCAGTAGTTCGTCATGTCAGTGAGGATGACCAGCACGTGGTAGTCGTGCTCGAAGGCGAGATACTCGGCTGCGGTCAGAGCGAGTCGCGGCGTGATCAGCCGCTCGACTGCCGGATCGTCGGCCAGATTGACGAACAACGCGGCGTTCTCCAGCGCTCCGGTTCGCTCCAGATCGTGCCGGAAGTAGTTGTACTCCTCGGCGGTGATGCCCATCGCGCAGAACACGACGATGAAGTCCTCGTCGCTGTCAACCAGTTTCGCCTGACGAGCGATCTGCAGCGCGATGTCGTTGTGCGGCAGACCGCTGGCGCTGAAGATCGGCAGTTTCTGACCGCGCACCAGCGTGGTGCAGCAGTCGATGGCGCTGATGCCAGTCTGGATGAACTCCTCAGGGCTCCTTCGGCTGAATGGGTTGATCGCCGCACCGATGATGTCGGCGTTCTTCTCGCCGACGATCTCCGGTCCGCCGTCACGTGGTTTGCCGGAGCCGGTCAGGATTCTGCCGATCAGATCCCTACTGACTGGCAACTTGAAGACGTCTCCCATGAATCGGATGCCGGTCTGAAGATCGATGCCGGAGGTGCCCTCGAACACCTGCACGACGACGAGGTCGTCGCTGGTGTCGAGCACCTGCCCGTTCTTGACGCTGCCATCCGAAAGTCGCAGACTGACTATCTCGCCGTACGCCACGGGTTCGGTCTTGTTGAGGAACACCAGTGGCCCCTTGACGTCGGTGATGGTTCGATATTCCTTTCCGCTCATTCAAGCACCCCCTTGTATCTCGGCCTCTGCAGCCGCTACTATCTGTTCGTTCATCGCTGCGACGAGCGCATCGATCCGTTCAGAGTATCCCTCTTCGAATCGACCGCGGAGCAGGTCAGTGCGACCTTGGACATTGACCACATCCTCGAGCATCGCACCGGATTCGATCGCCTTCTTGGCGGTCTCCTGGAACGATAGGATGGCTGACGCCATTCGGTATTGCAGATCGAGATTGCTGTACGTGTCGACGTCGTGGAAGGCGTTCTGCTGCAGGAAGAACTCGCGGATCATCCTGGCCACCTCCAAGGTCAGCTGCTGGTCGATTGGCAGTGCATCCGAGCCGACCAGTTGGACGATCTCCTGTAGTTCGGCCTCGACCTGCAGCAGGCTGCTGATCTCGGTCCTCACCTCGGGGAAGTCGGGCGCCACGTTGTCGCGATACCAGGGGTCGAGGGCTGTTGGGTAGAGACTGTAGGAACTAAGCCAGTCGATCGACGGGAAGTGGCGCTGTCGAGCGAGGCCGGCGTCGAGGCCCCAGTATACCTTGACGATTCGCAGGGTGCCCTGGCTGACCGGTTCGGATATGTCGCCGCCCGGCGGTGAGACGGCGCCGATGACGGAGATCGAGCCATCACCACCGCCCAGTGTCTCGACGCGGCCAGATCGCTCGTAGAACTCGGCCAACCTGCTCGACAGGTAAGCCGGATAGCCCTCTTCTCCGGGCATCTCTTCGAGACGAGAAGAGATTTCCCGCATCGCTTCGGCCCAGCGACTTGTCGAATCCGCCATCAAGGCGACATCGTATCCCATGTCACGGAAGTACTCGGCGATCGTGATGCCTGTGTAGACGCTCGCTTCGCGAGCCGCGACCGGCATGTTCGAGGTGTTCGCGATCATCACGGTCCGGTTCATCATCGGCTTGCCGGTGTTCGGGTCGATCAGTTTGGGGAACTCGCTGAGCACTTCGGTCATCTCGTTGCCGCGCTCACCACAGCCGATGTAGACGACTATCTGGGCGTCCGACCACTTCGCCAGTTGCTGCTGGGTGACCGTCTTTCCAGAGCCGAATGGCCCTGGGATTCCCGCGGTGCCGCCCTTGGCCAGCGGGAACAGGAAGTCGAGGATGCGCTGGCCGGTGACCAGAGGCGTGTCCGGCGCGTACTTCTGGACGAATGGCCGAGGTGTGCGGACCGGCCACCTCTGCATCATCGTGAAATCGGCTCCTCCTTCAAGGGAACAGACGGTTTCGGTGACGTCGAATTCACCACTCTTGATTTCCTTGACGACACCTCCCATGCCTGGTGGCACCATCACTCGATGCTCGATGGTCTCGGTCTCCTGGACGGTGCCGATGATCTGCCCCGATGACACTTCGTCGCCGGCCGAGACAGTCGGAACGAATTGCCACTTCCTGTCCATCACGATACCGTCCGCATCGACGCCTCGGGTGATGAAGACGCCCATCTTCTCCTCGAGGATCTCAAGCGGCCGCTGGATGCCATCGTAGATCTGCGTCAGCAAACCCGGTCCAAGAGCCACAGACAGCGTCTCACCGGTGTTGATGACCGGCTCTCCAGGGCGCACCCCCCCGGTCTCCTCGTAGACCTGGATGACCGCCTTCTCACCGTGCAGTTCGATGACTTCACCCATCAGCCCCTCATCGCCGACCCTGACGACATCATACATCCTCGCGTCAATTCCAATCGCGGTGACCACGGGCCCCGAGATTCGGTATATCTTTCCTTCATCACTCATGCTCTCACTTCCATAGGTCGACTCCGATCGCCTTGCGGATGTTCTCCCGCAAGGAACCGTCCTCCTCTGTCCCGATTCCCAGGACCGTCGGACTGATGCTGTCGGAGAGTCTGGCTCGCAGACGCTCCGGCATCCGGGCGAGGATCTCAGAGTCGACCACGACTATCCCCACCTCACTTTCGCTCAGCAGATTCCGCAATACGCGGGATGTCTCCTCGTCGGACGAGGTGTTGTGCACATGCGCTATGCCAGCGAGTTGGAATCCGAGGGTGAATTCCGGCGAGCCGACGACTGCGATCTCCATTTCTCCACCTCGATTTCAGAACGACAGATGTGCTTCTATCACTTCGCGGTCCAGTCCAGCCGACAGGCCGCGCACTATGAGTAGCAGCTCGGAGACCTCCTTGGCCTTCGAAGCGATGTAGTGGATCACCGGCAGTGCCGACAAGGGGTGCAGATAGGCCATTCGCCGCAGTTGCCGGTCGAGACTATGATGCAGCCAGTTGACCGCAGCGTCGAGAGTGCCGGCACCCTCGGTCGCGTCCAGCGCTTCCTCGAAGCCGGCCGCGTCGAAGTGCTGCGACCGGCGAAGCATCTCGATGAGTCCAGCATGGTCCTCGACAGCGGCCGCGTTTCGCAGCTGCGGACCGTTCCACAATCGTCCACCCGGAAGCAACATGTCAGCCCTGCTCTCGGCCGACATACCCTCTCTCAACCCACGAAGGATGTTGATGATGTTGAGATGGTCGATCTCGGTCTGGACGAATCGGCGCAATGTGCTGGAGGAGGGGTCCGGCCTTCTCGTGGCTGACAGCGCTTCCGAGTAGTACCGAGCATCGAGGGCGTCCTCCATCTCCTGCAGGGTGGGCTCGGCCGAACGGGAGGCCAGGGCTCTGCCCCATGGGGTGCCGAGCATCGCATCTGCAGCCGATCCAAGATCGGTCGCGTCGCGTACCATGACCAGCCAGTCGGTGTTGCTCTCATTCTCCTCTGGCATGATCGATTGAGCGACCTCGTCCGCTGGCACATCATTCGCCACCGCCCGCAGCACCACCTTGGCGTTGTGGTAGCTGAACCGATCGGTGTAGACCTTCACCTGGGTCTTCAGAACCCCCTGGCAGTAACCGGACACCTCGGACAACTCACGACTCAGGTTGTGGGTCAGGGCGACCTCGACGAGTTCAGCGCCGGAGAGTCGGATAGAGTAGATGTCGATCTCATTGCGATAGCCGCAGTCGGCGATGCCAGTGACCAGTTGGTCAGGCGTCATCTGCAGCAGTTGACGCATCCGGGTCTCGCCGACCAACTTGGCACGACGAGCCTTGCTGCGGGACGCTGCGTTGGCGGGATTGGAACCGCTTGAATCGAGCACCGGCACCA
>Ga0310122_10002018_pt1 | contig 12940 bp, 11 predicted proteins | sample CB6_Bottom_1051__FD_203503 | JGI IMG/M metagenome (GOLD analysis project Ga0310122, IMG submission 203503) | Marine microbial communities from Western Arctic Ocean, Canada - CB6_Bottom_1051 | ecosystem: Environmental > Aquatic > Marine > Oceanic | place: Canada: Western Arctic Ocean | collected...
CCACGCGGTCGGCTTCGGCCAACGCGTTGGACTTGGGATCGAGGTCGCGGACCATCATGGGTCGAGTCTGCTCGTTGCCCGCGGCGAGCCTGGGCTCCTCGAGAAACACCACTCGGGTTACCAGCTTGCCCTGCAACGCCAGCCGGATGTCCTCGCCGGTCAGCTCGACCGGAATCGGAAACTCGTAGCGTCGCCCCTGGGGCGGGTGCAGGCGATCGATCACCTCGATCGTCGGGTAGAGCGTCACACCGGGAAACTCGGGCATGTCACTGATCCCCACCCGGTAAGTGGCTCCGACCATCAGGCCCGCGGCATGAGGTGCCACCTCGGTGGCCATCCCCTCACGGCCTCGCCCCATCGCGTACCAGGTCACCCGGCCGCCTCCACTGGGACCGGTGTCGACCAACCTCACCTCGACCGGCTGAAAGTACATCTGCCGCGGCGACCCGGACCGGCCGGCCTGTGCCGACCAGCTGCCGACGACTCCCGGTGGCATCCGGGCACTCAGCGGCGAGTAGGCATCCTGGGCCGACGTGGGAGCTGTCCACGAGAACAGCACCACCGCCATCGCACCACGTATCACGAATCTCGGCAGGATGCCCTGGAGCATGGCTGATGCAGTCGCGGCTGGTGGGTGTGCTACAGTGAGTGTCGAAAACGGGCTACCGCCGGGGACCCGCCCACGCGGGCCGGCTCAGCGTGCCCGGAGCAAACGTCGGGTGCTTCTCGGTGTAGATCACCTCGTTGACCGGCTTGGGAGTCCGGGTGCCCGGCTCGTGCTTGATCACCACCCGGAAGTCCTTCACCGGATCGTGCCGTTCGTTGGGAGTGAGGTTCTTGACCGTGTAGCTCTGCAGCCCGGCCGGTCCGCCCAAGGGCAGGTGCGGCGGACCGGGGAGCCCGATCGGCGTGGGGGTCCAGGGCATGCCCCACTGGGGAGTGCCACCGACGCCGGCCACCGGGTTGATACCGGGAAGACCGGGTCCGCCCGGCCGGCCCATCAGCTGAGCTCCGGGAATGCCCGGCATGCCCTGGTCCATGATCGCGATCGGGACCGGAGGCACGAATTGGCCCTGGGCACCGTCGGGACCCACGGCGGCCTGGAAGGCCACCTGGCGGATCCCTCCGGGCATCAGCATCGCCGCTCCACCGGCGGGACCCGAACCGGTGCTGGCCGTCTCGAGATCCATGTTGCCAACTCGCAACACCAACATGATCGTGCCGCGTCGGTCGGCTTCGGCGACCGGGTCGACGCCCGGGTCGAGTCGGGTCGAGACCAGCATCTCGACTCCGGCTACCGCCAGTTCCTGGTGCTGAGGATCCGGCAGGTAGATCACCTTGGTTACGAAGTTGTTGCTCTCGATCTGGTCCAGGTCCTCGTCGGTCAACTCCAACGGAACGCTGTTGTGAGCCAGGTAGGCATCGGAGGTGGGGTGAGCCGGGTAGACCTGCATGGTCGGGTAAAGCGTCATGCCCTCGCGGCCGGCAATCTCGGTCAGCTTCAACCGGTAGGTCGCGCCCTGGACAAAGTCGTAGGTTGTCGGAGTCACCCGCTGGTTGTCGGCGTAGACGGCTCCCACCTTCCAGCCGATCTTCATCCCCACCGGGCGGATGAACCGCAGCTGCGTCCGGCGGGTGGCGAATGCTCGAGGAGCACCTCCCTGCATCATCGCAGGCATCACCCCCGGTCCGGGTCCATCGACCATCGGCCCGGGGCGACGCATCGTATGAGCCGGCGGGCCGTGGAAGTCACCACTATCGCCGAAACTGCGACCGTCCACGTGACAACCCACGCAGACAACCAGGAATGTGCCAAGTGCCAGGAAGTAGTATTTCATTGCAGAGTCCTCTTGACTCTCCCGAATTCCCATCGACGGGTCCGGCGGGATGTCCCTAGAATGGTCCTGAACCGAAACAGTCACCGGCCAACCTGATCACCGCGTCCGACTTCGCTCAACGAAACCGGACCGTGCCTCGTTTTGACCTGTGTCCAACTCTGGTTTCGACCGATACCGGTCCGGATCTTTGGCATTTTCCGCATTTTCCGGACAACATGAACACACCCCGCAGCTTCTCTAATCGGCACATCGAGACAACTCGCATGCCCCATGCCCGCTCGTCAATCAAGCCTCTGACCACCCTGCTGGCCGCCTGCCTGCTGGTCACCGCCCCGATCACACCCCAGGCTCAGGACCAGGCTCCCACCGCCAAGGCGAGCAAAAAGGCGTCCCAGCCGGCCGCGAAGAAAGCGGTAAAGAAGGCCGCCGCGGCAAAGGCCACGAAAACGGCTCCGCGACGTCAGCGGCCCGCCGATGCTCTGCGGCAGTCCCGAGCGAAACTCAAAGACCTCGTGCCGTTTCAGGCCGAGATCGTGGAAACGATCGTCGTCCGCGGCAAGAAGTTCCGCGCCACCGGCAAGTACATGCAGGGAGCCGGGAACAAGCTGAGGCTCGAGTTCGAACTCGAGGTCGGTCGCACCAAGGGATCGCTGGTGCAGGTCTGCGACGGCACCACGCTGTTCACTCAACAGAAGATCGGCCTGATCGTGCAGGCCACCAGAAGAAACGTGCCCAAGATTCTCAAGGAAATGAAACAGTTGGCCTCGAAGTCCGGACCGAGGCCGCGGCCCGACCAGTTCGAAGCCGACCTCGGACTCGGCGGGCTCGATGCACTGCTCGGATCACTCGAACAGTCGATGAGCTTCACCGTGCGGCGTGAACAGACATTCCAGAATCGACCGTTCATCATCATCGAGGGGACCTGGAACGCCACGTTCCTGGAAACACTCACCGATGACGACGCCCAGGACACCAGCGACGAACTGCCCGAGTATGTGCCGGACCGGGTCCGGATCTACATCGACAAGGCCACCCAGTTCCCGCACCGGATCGTCTATCTCAAGCGAGCTGCAAACCGCGGGGCGCTGCGGCCGATGGTCAGCCTCGAGTTCCGCAGCGTTCAGCTCAACGCACCACTCGCCGATGCCTCGTTCACGTTCAAACCCGAGCCGGGTGTCCGAGTCCAGGACATCACCGACGAGTACATCCGGCAGATCCGACAGGCCCAAGCCGGTGCCACAGCCGCCGGTGCCGCGCCGGCTGCCGGTGCCGGTTCGGGACGGGGCAGCGGATCGCAACCGCCCTCCCGACCGCCCTCCCGACCACCGTCTCGCTAGGAACGACTCTCGATGAGCACCGTGTCGGGACCGCATGTGGTAGAGGGTCGAGCGATCCCCGGCTGGATCGCTTCGATCCTGCTGCACCTTGTGCTGCTGGGGGCCTGCGCCGTGGGTTTGCAGAGCTGCCGGGAGACGGCGGGTGAAGATGGGGCCGGTGAGTTCCGGGAGGTGGGGCTGGTCGTCAAGACCGCGACACTCACCTCAATCCAGTCCGATCCGACCACCAAGCCACAAACGGCTCCCGAGCAGGCCGCCGCCGCAAAGGCCGAGGCCGAGACCCGCGACAGCCCGACCGTCGACAGCCTGCTCAATCTCCCCGAATCGTCCGCACCGCAGATCCTCGGACCCGGAGTCCGCTCGCCGAATTCGCCGCTGGCCAACCCGTCGCGGTTGCTGCCCGCTGAGGCACTCACCGGAGCACACCCCCTGGCGGGACTCAGGCAGGGAGAAACCCAGTTCCTGGGCATCCGGGACCGGGGCACCCGCTTCGTCTATGTCCTCGATCGCTCGGGGAGCATGGACCGTGAGAATGCCCTGGAGGTGGCCAAGGCCGAACTGGTCACCAGCCTGCAGCACCTCGATGAGACCCAGCAGTTCCAGGTCATCTTCTATAATGTTCAGAACCGCCTGCTGACCCTCGGCGGACGCGACACTCTGCATTTTGCCACCGACATCAACAAGACCCTCGCACGGCAGCAGATCGCCCGGGTGACCCCCGACGGCGGCACCTTCCACTACCCCGCCCTGGCCAAGGCGCTGGCTCTGGAACCCGAGGTGATCTACTTCCTGACCGACGCCGATCAGAATTCCGCCATCCACCCCAGCGACATGGAACGACTGCTCCGCCGCAATCGCGGCCGGACCCGGATCCACGCGATCAAGTTCGGGCTCGGAGCCGAATTGACCACCAACCACTACGTCAAGAAACTCGCCCTCCAGAACGGCGGGCGGTACCGCTACCGTGACATCAAGACCCTCTCCGCCCCCAGGCAGCCCCGCTGAGCGACCGCGATGTCGCCGGCGAGCAGTCGCCCGAGGGTGGTTCGTTGCACTCCTGGCCGTCTCAATCGGCTCGGTCCAAGCGTCCGCTCAGGGCCGCGACCGTGTCGTCGTCCGTCAGAGCGATGGCCGCGGGAGACTGACCCACGTCGGTGTGATCACCGAGTACAACGCGGTCGAGCTGGTGATCAGGGCACGAGGGCGAGCCGCACCGTGGCGGGTTCCCGTCGACCGGATCGTCTCGGTCACCCCAACCCGCTCAACCCATCACCTGGCCGCACTCAGACACCTCAACCGAGGCGAAATCGCGGTCGCGGAACGTTCGTTTCAACAGGCACTCGAGCAGTCCTCGAGGAAGTGGCTCCGCCGAGAACTGCTGGCGGGGCTCGTCCGCTGTGCGCTGTACTCGGGAGACTACCGCCGGGCGGGGTCGCACTTCCTGAGCCTCTCGGACGGCCCCACCCGGCCGCGGCACTTCGAACTGGTGCCCCTGGACTGGAGAATCACCGGCTCGGTCGACGCGGCGGTGGCCAGTGAGGCTCGAGCATGGCGCGGACGCGGAGGCGATCTTGCCAAGCTGCTGGCGGCCAGCCATCTGCTGAGAGATTCGGCGTATTCCAGTGAGGCCGAGACCGAACTGAGGCGGTTGAGGATTTCGGCCGACCCACGGGTCCGCGGACTCGCTCTCGCACAGTGCTGGCGAGCCGACAGCCGCAACAAGAAGCCCACACCCCAACACCTCGCACAATGGACCCGACACGTCCGCTCGCTGCCGCTCGACTTGCGCGGCGGACCGTGGTACGTGGTCGGGTTGGCCCGCTTTCAGTCTCAACAGTTCCAACCCGCCGCCTCGGCACTGATGTGGACGTCGCTGGTCTTCGACGACGACCGGTTCCTCGCCGCCCACGCCACGCAACGCGCCGCCGATGCACTGCTCAACGACAACCAGCCCGCCGCCGCCGGCACGCTGTATCGAGACCTCCGCCAACGATTCGCCGGCACACCCGCCGCTTTGGAATCGGCCACGTCACGACAAAATCCACCACGCCCGAGACGGAACTCGAAATGACGTCCAGCCGCTTCTGCCCTCTCGTACTCTGCATGCTGATTGCCTCGCTGCTGGGACACACCCCCGTTGCAGCCCTCGCACAGCAACCGGCAAACACCGCAGCAGACCCCGCAGCAAATCCCGGTCTCACCGAGACGCCCCCAGCAACCCAACCACCCGTTACCCCCGCCCCGGCCCCTGCCCCTGCCCCTGCCGATGCCCCTGCCCCTGCCGATGCCCCTGCCGATGCCGCCCAGGACGCAGCAGCCGCAGACGGCATGACGCTCAGGCAACTGCTCCGAGCCGGAGGCACGATCGGGCTGGTCATCCTGGGTCTGTCGATGGCGATGGTGGCGTTGATCGTCGAGCACGTGTTGACGATCCGCCGCAAGTCGTTGATGCCCGAGGGCCTGGCCGAATCGGTCTCCGCGATGGTCGCCACCGGCCGCTTCGCCGAAGCGGACCGGCTGTGCCGCGAACGGCCCAGTTTCCTGGGCGCGGTGCTCGCCGAAGGCCTGGCCGAGGCGCCTCTGGGGTATGCGGCAGTCGAGAAGTCGATGGAAGATGCCAGTGCCCAACAGGCGGCTCGGCTGCTCCGCAAGATCGAATACCTCTCGGTCATCGGCACCATCGCCCCGATGCTGGGACTGCTGGGCACCGTCTGGGGCATGATCGTCGCCTTCCAGGAATTCGCCACCAAGCTCAATCCCGCCGTCTCCGAACTCGCACCTGGCATCTACCAGGCACTGGTCACCACGCTGATGGGGCTGGGAGTTGCGGTTCCCGCGCTCACCGCGTTTGCCATCTTCCGCAACCGGATCGATGAACTGGTGGCCGAGGCCAGCCTGAGAGCCGAGCACGCCTGGGCGGGGTTCAAGCGGGCCAGCCTGGGCCGAGGCGGACGAAAGAGCGCCGCGGGAGACGACTCGGGACGCCGTGAACGACGCGTGCCACCGGTGGCAATCGAACGGCCTGAACGGACCGGAGAAGCCTCGGAATGAGAATCCCCATTCGAGTGCGTCGGATCGGCATCTCGCTCAACCTTACGCCGCTGATCGACATCGTCTTCCTGCTGGTGATCTTCTTCCTGGTCGCCAGCCACACGGCTCGAAGCGAATCGACCGAACCGGTCGAATTGCCAATGGTCGGTCCAGTCCAAGAGGGCCAAGAGGGCCAGGAACAGGTGCCGGGTCGACTCGTGGTCACGGTCACCGCCGACTCGGCCCTGCACGTCGGCGGACGCATCGTCACGCTCGAACAGATCACGAGTCTGCTGGCCGAGGCTGCAGCGGGGTCGCCCTCGGGAGGGTACGAAGTGCGGATTCGAGGCGATCGCCGGGTTCCGTTTCGTGCCGTGGAACCGCTGATGGTCGCCTGCGCCCAGGCCGGGATCACCCGCATCGGCTACGCCGTCCTGCCTCACTGACCCAACCTCAACCACGCGGCTCAGCACCACCGGGACAGCAACCCATGAAGATCCCCTCGGCCCACTACGACCGTCAACTCGACGACAGCCAGGCGATGACGCCGTTGATCGACGTCGTGTTCCTGCTGCTGATCTTCTTCGTCTGTGCCTCGACCGAGCAGGTCCGCGAGAGCCTGCTGCCGACGGAACTGGCGGGAGGCTCGATCGAATCACCCGCGACGAACCCCCGGCCACGACCGCTGGGTGAGGCGTGGGTGCGAGTACGGGCCGGGGATGGGGGCGGGCGTGTCGGACTTGTCGAAAAGGGTCCCTGGATCGAGGTCGAGGGGCGGTCGTTTTCCGGTCCCGATCGGCACCAGTTGCTCTCGAAATTCCTCAAGACGCTCGCCACCGCCGCACCCGAATTGCCGGTGATCCTGGACATCGATCCAGACGTGCCGCTGGGCGAAGCCCTGGCCGCCTACGACGCGGCCCGGGCTGCTGATTTCGAGGCAATTCACTTTGCCGTGGACCCCGCCGCGACGACCGCTGCCACCCCGGCACAGGCTCGCTAGGGCGGCAGCGGCACCCCACCGGGCCGCTTTGCGGTTCTCTTGAAGTCCCCGTACCCATCTGGCATAGTTCAGCCTTGAGCCGGGGTCCGCGTGGGTTCCGGACACATACTGCGACGGTCCCGGGTCCCTCTGCGACCCTCGTCGGATTCGGCGAGAATTCGCCTGCATCGGCCCGGGTCGCGTTGGTCTGTGTGCGACGACCGACCCGGCAGGACGCCGGGAGCCTGGACACCAAGATGATCCCCACACTGGCCAACACCGCAGCCAACACCGCAGCCAACACCGCAGCCAACACCGCAACGACGATTCAGTCGACTCTCGAGGGATGGGAACTCAGCGAAGGCTGGGCGATGTTCCTGGCGGCGGTGATCCACGTGTCGCTGGTGGCGGGGTTCTTCGGCCTGCCGGCGGGCATTTTCATCTGGGCCGAACGCAAGGTTTCGGGCCGGATCCAGGACCGGCTCGGTCCCACCCGCGTCGGCGGCAAGTTCGGCTGGCTGCAGGCTATTGCCGACGGCGGCAAGCTGATCCAGAAGGAAGACCTCGTCCCCGCGGCCGCCGATGGGCCGCTGTTCCGGGTGGCTCCCTACGTGGTGGTCGTCAGCTCGCTGGCCGCCTTGATGTTCCTGCCGTTCTCCGACGGCTGGATCGCCGTCAGCCTCGACATCGGCCTGTACCTGATGCTGGCCGTGATGTCGCTGGAGGTGATCGGAGTGATCCTGGCCGGTTACTCCAGTGGTTCGAAATGGGCGCTGTTTGGCGGCATGAGAGAAGCGGCCCAGATGGTCAGCTACGAGATTCCCATGTCGATCTGCGTGGTGATCCCGATCATCACCGCCGGCTCATTGAATCTCAACGAAATCGGAGCCATGCAGAGTGGCTGGGCGGCCAACTGGATCCTGTTCAACGACCCCTTCACCTTCATCGCCTTCTTCATCTACTTCGTCTGTGCCACGGCCAGCTGCAAGCGGGCTCCGTTTGACCTGGCCGAGGCCGAGAGTGAACTGGTGGCGGGGTTCCTGACCGAATACAGCGGGTTCCGCTGGAGCTTCTTTTTCCTGGCCGAGTACGCCAGCATGTTCGCGGTCTGCGGCATCGCTGTGCTGCTGTTCCTGGGCGGCTGGCACACCGGCATCCCCGGCCTCGACACAGCGATCACCGGACTCCGCGACCCCTCCGGGAGCTGGGTCTTCGGCTGGCTGGCCAACCTGCTGGGCTTTGGAGTCTTCTTCGGCAAGGCAGGGCTGCTGGTCTGCGTACAGATCTGGGTCCGCTGGACTCTGCCGCGGCTGAGAATCGACCAGGTGATGATGACCTGCCTGAAATACCTTGTGCCGATCAGCTGCGTGCTGTTCCTGGGCGCGGTCATCTGGCCTCTGGCACTTTCGTTCACCGGCCACACGACCTGGGGCTCACCGACCGGGAACCGAGCCGCTCCCGCGATGCGACTCGAGTCCGACAGCGGAGCCTCGGTGCCCTCGGCAATGCCTTCGAGACCACTCCCCCTGGCCGCTTCGAACTCGAACGAGGAAGCCGGCCGGTGACCGAACAGACACTCTTCTTCATCTTTGCGATTCTGGCCGGAGGAGGCGCCATCGGTGTGGTGATCCTGCAGGACATCGTCCGCATGGCCTTCTCGCTGATCATCTCGCTGGGCTCCACCGCCGGGCTGTTCTTCCTGCTGGGTGCCGACTTCGTCGCCGCCACGCAGTTGCTGGTCTACGTCGGCGGCACCCTGGTGCTGCTGATCTTCGGCGTGATGCTGACCGCCAGCGGCCCCTTTCGTCGCATCAAGATGTCCTCGGGCGAAACCCTGCTCGGAGCCGCCGTGGGGCTGTTGTTCTTTTCAGTCATCGCCTTCACCGTGCTCGGAGTCAACTGGCAGGCTGTGCCCAGCCATCGCGAAGTGGCCACGACACAAAGCGACCAAGCCGGGAACACATCTCGTGCCATCGGCTTGCGACTGGTCGGGATTCCCGCCGATAACGAAATCGGCGTGCGCAAAGGCGGCGGCAGCCGGACCGGGTACCTGCTGCCCTTTGAAATCGTCTCGGTCCACCTGCTGGTGGTCCTCATCGGAGCCGCCTACCTGGCTCGTGCCAAGCGGCACGAGTCGAGAGACGCTACGGAGGGAGACGCCTAGCCGATGGAAGTCACCCTGAACCACTACCTGCTGATCGGTGCGGTGATGTTCGTCAGCGGCGTGGTCTGCATGGCAACCAAGCGGAACGGGATCGCCGTGCTGATGGGCGTCGAACTGGTACTCAACGGAGCCAACATCAACTTCGTCGCGTTTGCCCGCTACACCAACCTCGGACTCGATGGCCAGATCGTCTCGCTGTTCGTCATCGTGCTGGCCGCCGCCGAGGCCGCTGTCGCACTGGCGATCGCTTTGAACTTCTACAACAACCACCAGACCATCGACGTCGACCAGGGCGACCGGCTCCGCGGCTGATTCTCTTTCGAGCCATCACCTCGGACCGACACGCTCATACCAGACACGACACTTCGGAACCCCGATGGACATCAAGGCCTGCCTGCTGATTACCGCGTGGCTGCTGCCACTCGTCGGCTTCGCCGTCGAGGTCTTCGGCGGCTACTGGTCTCACCACGCGCCCGGGGGCCGCTTCAAGTCACGACTGGCCGCCTACCTCTCGGTGGGCTGCATCGGCGGTGGCTTCCTGCTCAGCCTCGCCGCCCTGTTGATCGGAGTCTCCGACTTCGATCTCCCGCTATTGGGGACCCCCGAGCACGGCAGCGATCATGCCGCGGCACAGTTCGCTGTCGAGGACGCGTGGCACCCCGCCGAGCACGAGCCGCACGGCGGCGGCACCGAAGTGAAGTACGTCAGCGGATCGCTTTACGAACTCGCTCGCTTCGGCGACCTGAGGATCGCCATCGACTACTACATCGACAGCCTGACGCTGGTGATGTTCACGATGGTCACTCTGATCGCCACCTGCATCCACGTGTTCGCGATCGGGTACATGGACGACGAGCGGACCGAGGATCACGTCGACCACCAGGTCCAGACCGCCGACGGGTCGCACCTGCACCGGCCCGGCCGCTACTACCGCTTCTTCGCCTACCTCTCGCTGTTCTGCTTCTCGATGCTCGGACTGGTCCTGGCCGGCAACATCTTCATGGTGTTCATATTCTGGGAGCTGGTCGGCATCTGCAGTTACCTGCTGATCGGTTTCTACGTCGAACGCCACTCGGCCTCGACCGCGGCCAACAAGGCCTTCATCGTCAACCGCGTCGGCGACTTCGGCTTCATCATCGGGCTGATGATCCTGATCACCTCATTCGGCACCTTCAACTTCAGGTCCTACAACGACCGCGCCGATCTGCCGGAATCGCCCGGCCTGTTCCAGATGGCTCGCGACGATCACGGCCAGGTCCACGTCGCCGAGACCCACGACACGCAACGGGTGATCACCTTCGCACGCGCCAATGGATCGCACACTTCGATCCCCTACTGGCTGCTGGTCACCGCCGGGCTGGGTATCTTCGCGGGCTGCGTGGGCAAGAGCGCCCAGTTCCCGCTGCAGACCTGGTTGCCCGACGCGATGGAGGGCCCGACTCCGGTTTCAGCCCTGGTCCACTCGGCCACGATGGTCGCCGCGGGAGTCTACCTCGCCGGGCGATTCTACCCGGTCTTCCTGCCCGAGGTGCTGCTGACGATAGCCTACACCGGCGCGATCACGTTGTTCCTGGCGGCCACGATCGCGGTGGTGGCCACCGACATCAAGCGGGTGCTGGCCTACTCGACCATCAGCCAACTGGGCTACATGATGCTGGCCATCGGCCTGGGCGGCTGGATCGCCGGGCTGTTCCACCTGATCACTCACGCCTTCTTCAAGTCGCTGATGTTCCTGGCCGCCGGCAGCGTGATCGTCGGTTGCCACCACGAACAGGAAATGAGCCGGATGGGCGGGCTGCGGAAGAAGATGCCGGTGACCGCCTACACGATGCTGGTCGGTGTGATCGCGATCTGCGGGCTGGCGATTCCGCTGCACTGGATCACCGGCTTCTCCGGAGGCTGGGACATCGCCTTCTCGGGGTACCACTCCAAGGACGCGATCATCGCCACCGCTCTCACCTACGCCAACCTCAACCCGATCCACTCGCTGCTGTTCCTCGCCCCGCTGATCACCGCCGGCCTGACCGCCTTCTACATGTTCCGGCTCTGGTTCTACACCTTCGCCGGCAAGCCCCGCGACAAGGAACTCTACGACCACTGCCACGAATCGCCCAAAGTCATGACCACGCCGCTGTTGATCCTGGCCTTCTTCGCGATCTTCTGTGCGATCGGAGGCGAGGACGGGCCGCTGTTCAACCTGCTGGGCTCTGCCGAGACCCACGTCATCGACATTTTCGGATCGGGAATCGACCTGCCCACCCATGCAGACATTGCCCAGTACCATGGCCAGGCCGGTGTGCTGGCGCTGCTGGTCGCAGGTCTCGGAGCCCTGTTGGCCTACCTGATGTACTGCCGACGCCAGCCCGACCCGGCCCTGATCAAACGACAGTTCGCCGCGACTCACGAGTTCCTCGTCGCGAAGTGGCGGTTCGATGAACTCTACGACGCGATGTTCGTCCGACCCGTCCACGTCATCGCCTCGTGGTTCGCCCGTTTCGATCTCCGCGTGCTCGACGGAATCGTGCACGGGATCGCCCGTACCGGAATCACCGTGTCGGCCTGGGACAGGAAGTTCGACGAGGGTGTGGTCGACCGAGCCATCGACTGGGTGGCCGAAAAGACCCAGGACGTCGGCCGTTCGCTGCAGGCGGTGCAGACCGGACGCCTGCGTCAATACGTCATGTTCATCGCCCTGGGCGTCGTCACGCTCTTCGTCCTGATCTTTGCACTCTTCCCCCTCTTCCTCAAAACCTGACCAACGGCCTCTCCGAAACGGGCAGCCCCCGACCAGGAAGCTGACACACCATGGACATCCAGACCCTGCTGCCGTCCCTGATCATCTTCGCACCCACACTCGGCGCGATCGCGCTGGTGCTGATGCCCAAGGACAACGAGGACTCGCTGAGGTACACGGCACTGGCCGTGACCGCGGTCACGTTCCTGCTGACCATCGCGCTTCTGCCCGGCTACGACATCAGCAATGCCAACATGCAGTACGTGGTCAAGGCCGACTGGATCCCCAACTGGAACATCTACTACCAGCTGGGACTCGATGGCATCAGCCTGCCCCTGGTGATCCTGACCAGCTTCATCTCGCTGTGGGCCATGGTCGCCTCGTGGAGCGTCACCAAGCAGATCAAGGGCTACCTGATCCTGTTCCTGCTCTTGGAAACCGGAATGCTCGGCGTCTTCATGGCGACCGACTTCTTCCTGTTCTACGTCTTCTGGGAAGTCATGCTGCTGCCGATGTACTTCCTGATCGGCATCTGGGGCGGACCCCGCAAGGAATACGCCGCGATCAAGTTCTTCCTGTTTACACTCTTCGGCAGCGTGCTGATGCTCGTGGCACTGCTGATGATCTACTTCAGCAGCAGCCATGGGGCCAACGGGGAACACATTTTCGACCTGGTGCTGCTGGCCGATGCGGCCCAGGGCAACGGGCTGCTGAGTCCGGACCTGCAGCCCTGGGCCTTCTGGCTGCTGTTCATCGGGTTCGCCATCAAGATTCCCAGTGTGCCGCTGCACACCTGGCTGCCGGACGCTCACGTCGAAGCACCCACGCCGATCAGCATGATCCTGGCCGGCGTGCTGC
>Ga0310122_10002020_pt1 | contig 12932 bp, 11 predicted proteins | sample CB6_Bottom_1051__FD_203503 | JGI IMG/M metagenome (GOLD analysis project Ga0310122, IMG submission 203503) | Marine microbial communities from Western Arctic Ocean, Canada - CB6_Bottom_1051 | ecosystem: Environmental > Aquatic > Marine > Oceanic | place: Canada: Western Arctic Ocean | collected...
ATACAATATGAATTTTTTAAAAATACTATTTCTCCGACTCATGTAAAGGTAGATCTGTCTAACCTACAAACTCTTAAAAATATTGCGAAGAAAAGGGGATGGTCTAACATTGCAGTAAAAATTGTAATAGATAAAGATATAAAATCAAATCTATTAGATAAAATTATTGCATCAATAAATTTTGAGGCGCCGTTTTCTCTAACTACGGATTATTTACATAAGTTTAGCATCGGGGATAATATAAACATAACTAATGAATTCGGAGACTTGAACATTAAAGAATGTATCGTAGAATATATTGACTCTCTTGACATAGAAGATAAGAGTGAAGTAATAAGCAAAACCATACACCTGTATAATAAGTTTTCATGAAGTATGTAGATTTTAATTCAGTAAAAATTCGAAACTTTTTATCTATTGGTCAGTCACCGGTTGAGATATCATTTAAACAGGGCCTCAACATAATTACAGGTGTTAATAAAGACAAGGAAGATAGAAGAAACGGTGTCGGTAAGTCAGCAATAGCCGATGCTATTCACTTTGCTATTTTTGGAGAGACTATTCGAGAGCTGTCAAAGGAGTTTATAGTTAACTCTATTAACAAAAAGAATACATATGTAGAGTTGAAATTTTGTGTAAACGAAAATAATAAAACTAAAAATTATAGAATCGTTCGTAAATTAAAACCCACGAAGTGTTATCTGTATGTAGATGATATAGATCTTACTGAGAGTACCATTCCAAATACTAATAAGAGAATAAAAAATATTCTCAACAGTTCACCCGAGGTATTTCAAAACTGTGTTATAATGTCTCTTAACACCACCTTACCGTTCATGGCTCAACGAAAAGTGGAAAAGAGAAAGTTTATAGAAGGTATACTTAATCTAGAGATATTCTCTGAAATGTTATTATCAGCACGGGCTGAATATAACGACGTACAAAAAAAGTATGAGCATATAACTAAGGATTTTGATCATGCAAATAGTATATGCAAATTACTAAATGAACAAAAAGAAAATATTATTAGTAATGTCAAAGAGCAGAGAAATAAAATCTTAGAGAGTGTTAAAACAATACAAGAGGAAATAACAGAAAATAAATCTAAAATTAAATCTATTAATAAGGAATTGTTTGAAAAGAGTAAAAGTAAATTTAAGAGTATTAATGAAAAAATTACTAATATATTAACTCAACTATCTAATGTAAAAACCAAAATTACAAGACATGAAACTGAAATAGATTTTCATAATAAAAAACTCAATAACATTGGCACATCTGACGACGTGTGTCCGACGTGTTTACATCAGATTACTAACAACGACCGCAATCATATTCAAAAAGAAAAAGACAATATTCTTAAAGACATAAGAAATTGTGAAGAAGATATAGAAAGCTTAAATCAGCAAGTAATTAGTATTAACCAGCTAAAACAAAATAATATAAACGCACAAAATCAAATTAATGAATATATCTCTAATATTAAAACAGTAAACAATAATAACAAGCTCACAAAGACATATATTCAGAATTTAAACAAAAACTTAGAAAAAAATAACAAAGAATTAAAGGATTTACAAAAAAGAGAAACGAGTGTAGAAGTACAAGATCTAGATAATAAAATTAGTAACAATTTAAAAGAAGTTCAAGAGCTTGAAAAAGATTCTAATACAATATATAAAGGTCTATCTACCCTTGAGGTTGTAAAATATATTCTATCAGAAGAGGGTGTTAAATCATTTATTGTAAAGAAGATATTAGATGTATTAAACAATAGATTGTTATATTATCTTCAAAAAATGGATGCAAATTGTATATGTAGATTTAATGAATACTTTGAAGAGGAAATCGTAAATGAAAAAGGAGAAGATTGTTCATATTTTAACTTTTCTGGTGCTGAGAGAAAAAGTATCGACCTCGCGATATTATTTACATTTATGGACATGAGAAGGTTGCAAGGAGATATTGCATATAATATGGTTATATTCGATGAACTACTTGATAGCTCTTTAGATGAGAGGGGAGTAGAGCTTGTTCTTAATATTATAAAAGAGAGAATTGATACCTACAGTGAAAGTATTTATATTATATCTCATAGAAAGGAATCTGTTAAAGCGGCAACCGGTGACGTAGTTGTTTTAGAGAAGAAGAATGGCATTACCACTCGAGTGGATTTAAATAATAACTCTGAATAAATCTATATAATGATTACACCTTTCCATGCGAATGTTCAACGACTTCCATTTAGTCCACCTATCATAAACAATCCGCTAGGACAAGGCACCGGTCTTAGCAATATACCGCAAATATGTCCACCTAACGTTACCTCAAAATCCACCACACACACAGCCCCAGACCTGCCGCGAGGAGTAAACTTTTATGCTGATTATTCTGGTTGTGGTCACTGGAGAATGATATGGCCAGAGCTATTACTCAACTGTTACGGTAAGGCTAATATACAAGGTGGTACCGTAATGATAGGGGATAAAAACTTCTATAAGGGTCTTAAGACTATAAGAATACAAAGACAGGCAACTGAGTCTCAATTAAACTATATTAAATGGCTTAAACAAATACAAGAAGAGTGTGGTTTTAAGATTATCTATGAAATAGATGACCTTATCTTTAAGGAAGATATTCCTTTTTATAATAAATTTAGATTTGCATTTGAAGACCCTAGCATCAGACAGACAAGTATGGAGATTATGCAAATATGTGACGAGATTACAGTTACAAATAACTTCATGAAGGAGTACTATATAGACAAAACTGGCAATAAAAATGTTACAGTTATACCTAATTTTATTCCTAGACTTTGGATGGATAGATATTACGATCTCAACAAAATTAAAGAAAATTATCAAAAATACAAAAGGAAACCTCGCGTTGTTTATTGTGGTAGCGGTGCACATTTTGATATTGAAAATAATGTAAAACAAAAAGATGACTTTTATCATGTTAATGATGTAATACGTAAAACAGTTGATAAGTTTCAATGGGTATTCGTCGGAGGGTTCCCTCTCACTTTGCGAGATTTAGTTCAAAAAAAGAAAATTGAATATCACGAATGGACTAATCTAGTAGATTATCCAGCGGCGATCAGCACACTCAACGCAACGGTTTTTTATGCACCGCTAGAGGATAGTAACTTTAATAAAGCAAAAAGTGATTTAAAATTTATCGAGTCATCCGCTTTTGGAATTCCTTGCATCTGCCAAGACTTATGTACGTATGATACTGCGTTTCATAAGTTTAAAACCGGGGCTGAGTTAATTGATAAAATAGAGTATCTAACTAGCGATTATAAAAAATATATAAAAGAGGTGAAGCGCGCTAGAAAATATATGGATAACCGCTGGATGGAAAATAATATTGATTTCTACCTGGAACTTTACTCTTTACCATATGCACATAAAGGCCGCAAATTAATTAATCTCCAAAATGGAATTAGTTGATTTATTTTTAAATATCTCCTATACTTGTATCAGTGTATAGGAATTTAGCTTACATACCCAACCAAAGAGTCATGCGGCTCTACACGTGGGACGAAAACGGTGAGAGAATAGAAACCGATTGTCCATATCAGCCATATTTTTATCATGAGACAAACTCAAATAGACATGATGGTATATCTTTATATGGAACTAAACTTAGAAAAGTCCTTGCGAACAGTAACCTAGATCGCCGTAAAAAGATTGAAGATTTAAACGATCATAAGATTTATGAAAACATTACCCCGTATCAGCAATTTCTTGTAGATAGGTTCTGGGAGGTAAATGAATCCGATGATTTTAGTAAATTTCCACTTAAGATATGGTTCTTTGATATTGAAACATATTCCCCGGATGAGTTTCCAAAACCAGAAGAAGCGAGTCATATGATAAATGTTATTACTGTGTACGATACAGTAAAACAAACGTATTATACATGGGGGATTAATGCATATACTCCAAAGTCAGATGACGTTGTATATGTGCATTGTAAGAATGAAGTTGACCTGTTGCAACGCTTTTTAGACTTTTACGTTAAAGACCGGCCAGATATTCTATCAGGGTGGAATAGTGAACTTTTTGATGTTCCTTATGTAATAAATCGAGTTAGAAACCTCTTAGGAGAAGACACAACTAGACTGTTTTCACCAGTACATGATGAAATTATGAAGCCAATCTACCAGAGAGTGTATCGTGGTAACTTTGGTATGACTACTACAAAATACGTAGTAGAGGGTGTGTCTATGCTTGACTATTTAGATGTCTATAAAACCTTCAGCATGGGCATGAGAGACAGTTATAAGCTAGATAACATAGCGCATATAGAACTAGGAGACAACAAGGTAGATATAGGGGAAACTAACCTTGCCACACTGTCTTTAGAGGATTGGGACAAGTTTGTTGACTACAATATACATGATGTTAGATTGCTAGTTCGACTGGAAGCTAAGCTTATGTACATGGACCTAGCACGTATGCTGTCTTATATTGGATTAACACCATTTAATGCAGCTTTAGGTACAATTAGCACTGTTAACGGTAGAGCAATTGTTGAAGCCCGAAAGCTTGACCCGCCTCGAATTATACCAACATTTATAAAGGATAGCGTCCAATCTGAAAAATATGAAGGAGCATATGTTGGTGAACCAAAACGTGGTTTCCAGGAAAACATCATATCTTTCGACGCAAATTCACTGTACCCTAGTGTGATGGTAACACTCAACTTAAGCCCAGAAACCAAGGTAGGTAGCATCGTCGGCACCGATAATGGTAAGGTCTTTATAAAGACCGTTAATAATAAAGATATTGAGATGTCTTACAAAGATTTTAATAAATGGTGTGAGAAAAATCAAATTGCAGTAACACGAGCAAAAAAGTTATTCTCACAAAAAACCAAAGGAATCTTCCCTAGAATTACAGATCACTTCTATGCCATACGCACCCGTAAAAAGCAAAAATGGACCGAGGCCCGTGAAGAACTACATCGATTAGAGGTAAAATTAGAATCAATTGAGGCATCTGACACTTTTAAAACAGAGAAAAATAAACATAAAAAAGAAAAATTAAAGAAAGAAATTAAAGATACCCAATTTAAAATAGACCAGCTGTGGATTGGTCAATTTACTTTAAAAATTCTTATTAATAGAATTTACGGGTATTTTGGTAATAAAATATCTCAAATGGGGGATGGTGACATTGCAAGATCAATCACACTAACAGGTCAGGATGTGATTAAACAAAGCAATATTATTCTTAGAAACTATGTAAAGAAGATAACAGGACTAACAGATAAAGACTTAGATAATAACGACCCTATCATATATAACGACACAGATAGTTCGTATTGCACAATTACCCCAATACTTAAACATTTAAATATTCCACTGCACAAAAACAATAAAATAGATGACAGGGTATATAAACTAGTACAAGACATTGAAGACGATTTAAACGTTCATATCGAAAAATGGGCAAGAGATACCCTGTTAACTAAGGATCCTAGGTTTGTTTTTAAACGAGAATCTATTTGTGATAGAGGTATATTCTTACAAAAAAAGCGGTATGTGTTACATAAACTTGACGACGAAGGAGTTCCTTGTAATAAGTTTAAATATACTGGTGTAGAGGTGGTTCGAACCACTATGCCTAATGCGATTAAGCCATATGTGAAAAAGATTATTGAGCATATGATTATGACTGAAAATCAAAATACTACAAACGAAATCTTTGAAGAGACGTATGAAATTTTTAAGTCGTTACCTATAAAAGACATTGCATTTGTAATGGGTGTTAAAGAATATGAAAAATATAGCATACATACTAAAGACTGGATGGTGAAAAAAGGAACACCAATTCATGTTAAGTCCTCTATATATTATAACAAGCTTTTAGATCATTATGGTATTTCCAAAAAGCATGAATATATTAGTTCTGGGGACAAAATACGCTATTTTTATACTATACCCAATAAGTTCGGCTTAAACTCGCTAGGGTTTAAATATGATCTACCACCAGAGTTCACACAAGACTTTAAAGTAGACTATGAAAAAATGTTCGACAAAATTGTTTATAGTGTTATTGATCGCTTTTATAAAAACGTAGATTGGAAGTCATTTAAACCAGGGCAAGCTGTAAATTTAGATTTGTTTGATTTCTTCAAATTTGAAGTTGCAAATTAATTTTCACACTCTATAATACTCACATGGACATTATCACATATATTGATAGTATTGGTAGGACGTGCTTTGGAGAGTTAGAAGAGCGTACTGACGATGGTATTAAGGTCAAATCCCCCGCAATGATCATGGTTACACCAAACGATGCCTCGAACATGAAAGTAGATGTTATGCCTTTATTTTTTACAGAATTCTCTGACGGTAAGCCCCCGGTCTTTTTTTACAAGAATTCACAATTTGTAGAGATATTAATAAATATTTCAGGTAAGCTGTTAGAGCATTACGCTGCGAAGATCAACACTAAAGATGAACCAAATCCCGAGCCTGTGGTAGAAACTCTCGAGGAAGAAGTACCTGAAGTAACACTGTTCGACGATTAATATGTCAAAATATGCTGAAAAAGCGTATGATGAAACTCTTGTTAACAAGGCGTTCGCTAAATTACAAAAGCTAAATTCAAACGCAACCACTCTCGAAAAAAATACATTAAGTAATGTAACTGAATGGATCGACACTGGTTGCCTAGTCTTAAATTCTATTCTATCTGGCTCTCTATCTGGTGGTGTCCCTAAGGGTAGAATAACGATTTTTGCAGGAGAGCCTCAATGTGGCAAGACGTATATTTTAAATAAAATTTTAGCTAAAGCTCAAAAATCAGGAATGATTCCTGTAATATTTGATACTGAGATTGCTATTGAAACGGAAGGGGCCGAGGCCGTAGGCTTGGATGTTTCTAATGTAAAATATGTTCCCGTAGATACGGTTGAAAATTGTCGTAATCAAATTATGGCACTTTTGGATGCAGTAGAAGCGGAACCTGAACTTCATGGTAAGTTTATTATATCCATAGACTCCTTAGGCAATCTAGCGTCCTCAAAAGAAATCGCTGATGCAGAGGCTAATAAAGGAGCCATGGACATGGGTCTACGAGCTAAGCAGCTTAAATCCATGATGCGTATTATTACATATAAGGCAGCTATTACTGGTACTACCGTTATATGTAGTAATCATACGTATGCTAATCCTGGCGCACTCCATCCTACCTTGGTTAAGCAACAATCCGGGGGCTCCGGGCCGATGTACATGGCTTCTTTATTAGTCCAAATGGCCGCGAAAAAAGAAAGAACCGATTCTACAAACGATAACGACGAAGCACTAACTGAAAGCAGAAATTATTCTGGAGTTACACTTCGAATGTTAACTGTAAAGAATCGATTCATTCCAGCATTTTTACAAGCAGAGGCATATTTAAACTTTAAAACAGGTTTAGATAAATATTCTGGATTAAAGGAGGTTGCTGTCGCTCATGGAATTATTCAGCAAAACGGTTCTACGTATACCATGGGAGATAAAAAACTAGGGTACTACAAGAATTGGCGCAAAGATGAAGACGTGTGGAATATTATATTACCTAAGATAGAATCTTCTATAAATAAAAAATACCGATATGGGCAATCATTAGAAAATAGCGCTATATTAGAACAAGACGATGAGTAAAGCCGTAGTACCAATTTCAGGTGGTTTAGACAGCTCAGTTATATTAAGCATCGCCGCTCAAAAACATGAGGAAGTATATGCAATAAGTTATAACTACGGTCAAAGACATGATAAAGAATTATTATACGCCGGTATACAGGTTGATGAATATAATATCGAAGATCATAAAATAATCGATTTACAATTTTTTAAAGATATTGCCTTCACGTCTGCTCTTACCAATAATAATATTAACGTCGCGCATGCACGAGACGTATTAGGAGATGCACAGACAGTAAACTATGTCCCATTTAGAAACATGATGATGTTATCTATTGCTTGTTCATATGCTGAATCAATTGAAGCAAGTACAGTATATCATGGATCTGCTCTTGTAGATAGTCAAGCTGGTTACTGGGATGGTAGTAAAGAGTTTCTAGAGCAAATTAATAAGTTAACTGCTTTAAACCGTAAAAATAGAATTAAGATCACCGCACCGTTAATTAATTTATCTAAACAACAAATTGTAAAGCTCGGACTTGATAATAACGTTAAATTTGAAGACACCTGGACCTGTTATGAGGGAAAAGAGTTAGCGTGTGGTTATTGTACTGCGTGTAGTTCACGTATACAAGGCTTCTTACAAAATAATATAAAGGACCCAATAGAATATGAGCGAACAGACATTCCATGGTGAACTAGAATATTCTGATATACTATTAGTACCGAAGTATAGTTTTTTAGACTCTAGAAAGCACGCTGATACGACATTTAAATTAGGGAAATGGACATTCGAACTCCCAATTGTTCCATCAAATATGGAAACAGTAATAAATCTTAATTTATGTCAAGAATTAGACCAGGATAATTATCTTTATATCATGCATCGATTTCAAGATGTATTTGAAACAGTACAAAGACTTAATGACTACCATTGTAAATGTGTCAGTGTTAGTATAGGAGTAAACGAACAGTCATATCAACAATTAGAATCAATTATAAATAATAATTATAAAATTGATATTATTACAATTGACGTAGCTCACGGTCACCATGTTAAAGTTACAGCAATGATAAAATATATTAAAAAATATTTTGAAGAGGATATAATAATTATTGCAGGTAACGTAGGTACAGTCGAAGGATTTAAACAATTACAAGACACTGGCGCAGATATAGTTAAAGTCGGAATTGGATCCGGGGTTATCTGTACAACTAGATTTAAAACAGGATTTGGAACACCTATGTTCTCTACATTACAAAAAATTGCTCCACATAAAAAGTCGGCTAAAATTATGGCCGATGGTGGTTGTAAGCATTTTGGTGATATTGCAAAAGCATTAGTAGCAGGTGCAGACTGTGTCATGTCTGGTTCTTTTTTTGCACCGTGTGCAGATTCACCAGCTAAAGTTGTTCGTGGCGCAAAAGAATATTATGGAAGTACCTCATATAAACAAAATGGAGACAGATTACACTTTGTTGAAGGTAAACAAGTTGATTTAGACATTGCACCAGAATATAATGTACGCTTTAAAGAAATACAACAAGCACTTAGAAGCTCTATTTCTTATGCTGGCGGGGAGGATTTAAGTTGCTTTAATACTACGGAGTATATACAATTAAAATAAATTATGTGTGGAATTTTTGGATCAAACAATATTAAAACATTTAGAGAGCTATGTACAAAAAACTCTGAAAGAGGAAACTTCGTACGCAGCGTAACAATGCTATTTCCGGGAGGAATGAAAAACGACATTCGCGTGTCAACAAAATATGAACAAGACTTTGGTAAACATATAGAAGAAAACCCTTTTTGTATATATTATCTAGGACACGTGCAGTCACCAACATCCAACGTTCGAGAGTTTAATATAGAAACTTGTCACCCGTTTAATTTTAAAAATAAATACATATCGCATAATGGTGTACTATCTAATCACGAAGAATTAATACAAGAGTATAATTTAGATATTAAATGCAAAGTAGATAGTAATGTTATTTTACCATTAATAGAAAAAATAGGACTTAATGATGCAATATCTGCACTACAAGGAACATTTAGTTGCTGGTACTATGATGCAAATCATGCGGAACTACGTGTATTCAGATCCGGGTCTACATTATTTAGTAACGGTGGAGATTTTAGTTCAATTCAAGTGAGCGATGAATATAAAAGTATAACGGAAGGTGACATATTAGTTTATAATTTTACTAATAATACTTTTAATAAAGAAGATGAATTTGAACTAAACATGCCACCATTCTTTTTATGAAAACTTTAATAGCAGTTGCTACTAAACATACCCCATGTAATTTTAAAAACACAAGATTATCGAAAAGCTTAAACCATCACAACCTAAATCAAACTAATGTCTCATATGAATTACAACCTACATTTGAAAACAAAAACGGGTTGTGTAGTGTTTATAATAAATACCTCACCAAAAAAAACTTTAAAGAGTATGATTGTATACTGTTTGTACATGATGATATTTTTATAGATAGTATAAACTTTCTACAAAATATACGTGAAGGTTTTAAGAAGGGATTTGATGTAATAGGTTTAGCTGGGGGAAGTAAAATACAAATAAAACGCCCAACCTTATGGCATATTTTATGCAAGCCAGAAACTCTTTCTGGTGTAGTCTCTCATTATACAAATAAGACTTCATACAGTCATACTATTTTCGGTTCAGCGCCTCGCGAAGTAATATTATTAGACGGATTATTTTTAGCTGTAAGAACAAAGTCTGTTGCCCGAAACAACATTACGTTTGATAAAAATATAAAAGGATTTCATCATTATGATTTAAAATTTTGTTTCGATTGTTTTAATGCAGGTATGCGTCTTACAACAGCACCTATTCAAGTCATACATGAATCTCCAGGACTAACCCAAATCACAGAAGAGTATAGCAAATCAGAGGAGTACTTCTATAATACTCTTGTCGAACATGCTAACAAGCGAAAATAATTACTTAGATATAGATCTCGAATATTTAGAAAAAATTGTTTTTAAGAACTGTCTTGAAGATGATATATATCTAAATTGTATTATTGATAATCTTAATTATAAATTCTTTAAAAATAAAGATTTTCAACAGATTATTAAATTAATACAAGCTCTATATAAGAAGAACAATAAGCGGCCCTCAAGAACTGAATTAGAGCTATATCTAAATACTGACCAACTAAAAGAACATTATGATAAAAGTAGAGCTTTAACCAATGATTTAAAATCTGATCTCACATCTGATGATTTATATTTATACACAGAAAAGTTTCTTCAAGAACAAGCTGTATTTAATACATTTTTAGATATCGTTGACAGTAAAGAGAGAGACATAAAGAGTATACATGAGAAATTTAATAAAGCATGTAACATTTCTATTACTACAAACACTGGACATAATTACTTTAAAGATCTAGAGCAACATATAATTAATCTAACAACACGAGAGAATAAAATTAAAACGGGTTGGGATTGGTTAGATGAGCGTCTTGGAGGAGGGTTCTTAGAGGACGGTAGATGTTTATATATTTTTGCAGGACCTACAAATGTTGGTAAGTCTATTTTTCTTAGTAATATAGCTACTACAGCAGCGGCTGAAGGTAAAAATGTATTAGTTGTCTCTCTCGAAATGTCAGAAATGATTTATAGTAAGAGAATTACATCTAGACTTACAGGGTTACCTATAAACCACTTAGATAGTCATATTGAAGGGTTACGAGAAAGCGTTAATAAATTTAAAATGCGCCACCCTGGAGCAAATATGATTATTAAAGAATTCGCACCAAATTCTATTACACCTCCTCAATTAGAAGGGTTTGTCAAGAAACTGATAAACAAACAGTTTAAACCAGATATTATTATATTAGATTATTTAAATTTAATGGCTAGTACATATGGTAATAATTCATACGAAAGAATTAAGAATATATCTGAACTAGTAAGAGCCATGTCTTATACTTTTGAATGCCCAATTATATCAGCAACCCAAGTCAATCGAACCGGGTATGGTAATACTCCTGGAGGGCCTGGGTTAGAATCTATTGGTGAGAGTTATGGACTAGGGTCAACCGCCGATGCAATTGTTAGTATTTGGCGTACAGAGGAAGATGAAGAGGACAACGCCCTGCATATAGGTATAATTAAAAATCGCTTTGGGTCTAATTCCGGTAGCACTCGATTAAGTATTGACTATAATACATTAACTCTTACAGAGAATAATGATCTTAATATTAATGACGATATAAATGCAGCGGAAGATGACGCTGTACAATTCGGGAGAACCGTGTAAGTATATACAATGTTAAAGAATGAAATAATCTTTACAGACTTAGATCTAGATGGGAGCTGTAGTTATTTAGCATATTGCTGGTTAACCCAAACTAAACCAAAAGTAGCTACTATTAAAGTCTCGTCTTTAAGAGAAAAATTTCTAGGATGGTTAAAGCGTAATAAAATATCAGATTACAAAAATGTTTATTTCTTTGACTTAGATACCACGGAAATAAAAGATCTTATTGATAAAAAGAATGTAACTATATTTGATCATCATAAATCTCATGAAGAGAAATATAAAAACGCAACAACTATAATTGACAAGGAATGTACTTCATGTAGTAAGCTAATATATCGGCATTATAAAGATAATGCTAATCTTACTAACGAGCAAAAGAAACTAATTGCCCTTGCTAATGATTATGATTGTTATGAATTAAAGTTTCCAGAGAGTAATAAGTTAAATTTTTTGTTTTGGTATAAGAACGGAGATAAGTTACAAAATTTCATTACTGATTTTGAATCTGGTTTTCACGGGTTCACTAACGAACAAAATAAGATTATAAGTTATCATTATTATAAATTTAAAAAAATTAGAGATAGTGTTTCCTTATACAAGTCCACATTAAGTATTGGAGGTAAAAAATATAAATTTATTAGTACATTTGCACACGAGTACGTCAACGACTTGTGTCAATATATTATTGATAATAATGATTGTGATGTATGCTTAATGATAAATCTAAAAAACAATAGAGTGTATTTACGTAAAAATAGAAAAACAGACCTAAACTTAGGAAAATTCGCGCAAAAGATATGTGATGGGGGAGGTCACGAATACGCCGCCGGTGGCTCTTTAAATGAAAATGTTCTGGCGTTAAGTAAGACCTTTATACCAGTAAATGGATGATCCATATACATTATTAGATCGTAAAGATATTGTACATAAGTTTTTAACACTATGTAGCTTTATATCTATTTGTGAAAATAAAAAGCTGAATTTAG
>Ga0310122_10002021_pt1 | contig 12923 bp, 9 predicted proteins | sample CB6_Bottom_1051__FD_203503 | JGI IMG/M metagenome (GOLD analysis project Ga0310122, IMG submission 203503) | Marine microbial communities from Western Arctic Ocean, Canada - CB6_Bottom_1051 | ecosystem: Environmental > Aquatic > Marine > Oceanic | place: Canada: Western Arctic Ocean | collected...
TTCATCAAAATCAAATTTTTTTTGGTTGAGTTCTTCTCTTGATCCATAGACTAATGAATATTGGTCTCCTCTGCTTTCCTCAATCATTTCTTCTACTACAGATACAGGAATCTTGTATTTTTGAGCCATTGTTTCAACAACTTGTTTGTATTTCGGGTTTCCTTTTTTTCTTTTAAGTCCTGCATAATTTGAGCCTGTATTTGGTATTTTAGTCCCCTTTCCTACTTCTTCTCTAACTGTTTCTCTTGCTTCACCCCTTTCCCTTATTGTTTTCCTAGAATCTTCATATTCCTGGCTTGCTTCTACTTCAATTAAACCACCGATAATTTGATCTAAATTATTTACCATTTATATGATTGAAAAAATTTATTTATAAAGATTTTTGTTGTGTAAAATTAGTCTTGAAATGATGTTTATGAATTATCAGTTTTGTCTTTTCTTTTATAAGTTCCTTTCCATGGTTCTTTTCTTCCAAAATGGAATTTCATTTGATCGTCTGCAAATTTTTCTTTTTTTCTTTTTGAAGATCTTCTAACAACAGCTTTAATTGGAGAGTTTATGAAACTTAAGAACCTTTGACCATTTTTATTTACAACTAACTGGTCCTGATTTTCATAAATTCTTTCTGCGCAAGGTTTTTTCATTTCACAAAGATCGCATTTTCTGCCGCTTTCAGCATAAATATTTTCTCTTTCCCTAATCTGCCTTGTTCCATTTATCATTTTTATAAGTTCATTAAAATGAACATCAGATCTTTTTGTAGGTAATATTGATTTTGGAAGATCTTTTATTCTACTTCCTGGTTTTTTTGCTTCTTCAATTTTGGATAATGCTTCTACCATGAAGAATTCTTGATCAAATTCTGGATAAATAAATATTGGATTCCCCATGAACTGATCAGCTATGTCTTCAACTCCAATAATTTTTGCAAATTCTTGATCATCGTAGCATAATGAGGCAAGTCCTAAGTTGTAAAATGTTAGTTGAGGATCAAATTCTATTTTCATTTCTTTAATTCCCCATGGATTTCCTGATTTATAATCCCTAATAACAGCTTTTCCATCTCTTAATCTAATTTCATCTATGAATCCATTAAATCTAATTCTCCCTAAATCTTCTCCGTTTAATTCTAAATTATTTAATTCAAAATCAAATGAAAGTTCAGAGTATAATGGGGGACCTTCATTCAATAAATATTCAAATAAGGGCATGCATATTCCTGGAAGTTTTTGATTGAAAACATACTGTTCTCCATCAAAACTCCAATCAATCAATTTTTTTTCAATTTTCTTTCTTTCCTTTTCAGAAAGATTTTCTTTTAATTCCTTTTTTAGTATAGAATCAGGAATAACTGTTTTACTTAGCCATTTACCTCTAACATATTTTGCAAAACTTTCAGGATCATTATATTTGGGTTTTAATATTTTTTTGCCTTTTGTTAAATTTTCTATTTTTTGTGGATGTCTTTCTTTGTATGCATTAATTTCTCTTGATAACTCTGGGTTGTTTTCGTAGACTGAAGGGTCCATGAGCAACCAGAAAGTTTCAATTGAACTATGGAATAAAGAACCTTTTCTGTAAGCAGAAGGATTTAATGATGCTGGTCTGGGGGTTTCTACATATTTTAGATAATATTTCATATCGCAATAATTAGCCGTATCAATTCTTGATGCAGACCATTTTTCTGTTGTAGCCATCTTTTTTGTTTTTTATTAAGTTAAAAAACATTTTTAAGTTTTTATGTGGTTATTGGGATTCTTGTTATACATAATCATAAAGTTTAAAAGTGAGACAGGGTTTTTCATATGATGGATGAACAAAAAGGGATGAAGGGGCCTTTTGGGTTTCTTATTAAAGATGCTCTTTCAAGTTTGGGTGAAAGTGATCAAAAGCCAGTTAATGTTAGTAATGAATCGGGGGGGCTTTTAAGTGATACAAGAGCTGCGATAATGGCAGAACCTATTTTTGAAAGAGAGGGTAAGACAGCTGGAAATAGTGATTCTATAAGATGGTTCTCTGAAATTAGCAATAAAGATGTTAAGACAGTTGGAGGAAAGGGTGCTAGTTTGGGGGAGATGTTTAATAATAAATTTCCAGTTCCTCCTGGGTTTGTTATAACTGCTGGAAGTTTTGATTATTTTCTTAAAAATGCCGGATTATCTGAAGAGATTATTGAAATAATTAAGAGTATTGAGATGGAAGATACTGAAGATTTGAATAAAGCTTCAGTGGAAATTAGAAGAAAGATTGAAGCAGCTGAAATTCCTGAGGAGATCGAGAAAGAAATTCTTGAATCTTATAAGATTTTAAGCAGTGAGAAAATTGATGAGAAAGGGATTAATAAAGACGCTTTGAATATTTTGAAAAATTCTCAAGAGCCGATTTTTGTTTCAGTGAGAAGTTCGGCTACTACAGAAGATTTAGTTGATGCCAGTTTTGCAGGTCAGCAAGAGAGTTTTCTTAATGTTAAGGGTGGAGAAAGTTTGTTGAGTTATGTTAAAAGATGCTTTTCATCTTTGTATACTCCGAGAGCCATTTACTATAGAAATAAAAAAGGATTTTCAGAGGGAGAGGCCTTGATTGCAGTTGTTGTTCAAAAAATGATAGATTCTGAAAAGTCAGGGGTTGTGTTTTCTAAAGATCCTATTAAACAGACGGATAATATTGCTCTCGAGGCTGTTTTTGGATTAGGGGAAGGAATTGTTTCAGGAAAAATTAATCCAGATTATTATCTTGTTACAAGAGATTTAAAAATTGAGGAGGTTAAAATTGGAAATAAGAAAATTGCTGTTGTTAGGAAAGGGAGCGGGCAAAATGAGATTGTTAGATTGAGTGAAGATAAATGTAAGGCTCAAGTTTTAACTAATGCGGAGATTTTGGAAATTTCAGATTATGCTTTAAAGTTAGAGAAACATTATAATAAGCCACAAGATATTGAGTTTGCAATTGAAACTGGGGAGATTTTTATAATTCAATCGCGGCCAATTACAACTTTGGGCAAGAAACATGAAGGGAAGGAACTTACTGGTAATGTTATTTTAGAAGGTTTAGGGGCTAGTCCTGGAGTCGGGATTGGTGTTGTTAGGCTTGTTAAAACAATGGATGATTTAGTTAAAATCAAGAAAGGAGATATTTTAGTTACTGAGATGACTAACCCTGATATGGTTGTTAGTATGCAAAAGGCTACAGCAATTGTTACAGATGAAGGTGGGATGACGAGTCATGCTGCAATTGTTAGCAGAGAAATGGGTATCCCTGCTATAGTTGGAGCTGGAGAAGCGACTTCGGTTTTAAAAGATGGAATGAAAATTACTGTTGATGGAAGTAATGGGAAGGTTTATGAAGGAGAAATTGGAGAAACAACTTTGGCGGAAGTTAAACCTGCCGTTAGTACTGATAGGATTAAGTTAAAAGTTATTGTAGATCTGCCTGATTTTGCATCTCGGGCTGCTGAGTCTGAAATTGATAAAGTTGGTTTGATGAGATTAGAAGGAATAATAGCCAGTTCTGGTAAACATCCCCTTTTATTTGAGAAAGAAGAAAAGTTAGATGAATATAGTAAATTGATTGAAGAAGGGCTTGGCAAGATTGCCGAACATTTTAATTCTATCTGGATTAGGACGAGCGATATTAGGACTGATGAATTTGGAAGTTTAGAAGGCTCTCTTGAAAAAGAAATTAATCCTATGTTAGGTTTCCATGGAGTTAGATTTAGTTTGAAGCACCCCTTGATATTAAAGGCGGAGTTGGAGGCTGTTAGAGAAGTTGCTAAGTTGAATTCTGGGAAAAAGTTTGGAGTTATGTTTCCTCAGATAATAAGTATGGAAGAGGTTAGGGAAGCTAAGAAGTATTTTAATGAGATCAAGGTGGATAATATGGAATTTGGGGTCATGATTGAAACTCCGGCAAGTGTTCAGATTATTGAAGATATTTGTGAAGAAGTGGATTTCATAAGTTTTGGAACTAATGATTTAACTCAATATACATTAGCTGTTGATAGGGGGGAAGAAAATGTTCAGTATTTGTATGATGAATTGCATCCTGCTGTTTTTTCTCAGATTAAAAAAGTTATTGAAGCTTGTAAGGCTAAGAATGTCGAGACAAGTATTTGTGGGCAAGCGGGCAGTAAGAAAGAAATGGTTGAGTTTTTATTTAAGCAAGGGATTGATAGTATTTCTGTAAATGCAGATGCGGCTGCTGAGATTTCTATGTTTATTAAGGAGTTGGAAGAAAAAGAACCTGTAGAAGAGGAAATTAAAGAAGTTGAAGAAGTTAAAGAAGTTCAGGAAGTTGATAATACTGATAATGTGAAACAGGATATTGAGAATCAAGTAAGCAAGAATGAACCTATTGAACTTGAACAAGATACTAAGGAAGAAGATAGTTGGGATAAAAAAGCAAGAGTTGCTTTGGAGGTTGAATCTGATGTTGAATCTGATGTTGAGGCTGATGTTGAGGCTGATGTTGAGAAGGTTAGTGAGCAAATAAGTGAGAGTGTTTCAGAACCGGAGATTAAAAAAGAAGAACTAAGTAGTAAAAAGCAGAAGAAGAAGGAATATTGGAGAAAGAGGAAAGAAAGAAGGAAAAAAAGGAAAGAAGAGCAGAGACTGGAGAGACAAAGGCAAAATCAAAATCATGAAGGTCAAGCTAGCGAGAATGGATTGTTAAGTCAGGAGAAAATACAATTCTCTGCAGAAAGAGAAGGGGTTGATATAAGTGATTATGAAGAAAATGCAGGTGTAATAAAGCCTATTGATAGTCTTGATAGAATTGAAGATAAAGCTGAGGAGATTCAGGCAGAAGTTAAACAGGATAATAGAGAAGATGTTGAAGATAGAAGAGAAATTGAAGATAAAATTGAGGTTAGTGGAGAGAGAGTAAGTGGGGAAGCAAATGACTCTGAAAGGGATGAGAAGATAGATAATCAGACAAGCGAGAGTAGTTCAGATTATAAAAGTTTGGAAGATGCTGAGAAAGAAGAAAAGGTTGAGGAAGAAAGGGTTGAAGAGAGGAAAGAAGAAGTGGAAGAAATTGAAGTGAAAAAAAAGGAAGAAGAAGTTGAAGTGGAAAAAAATGAAGAAGAAGTTAAAGAGGAAAAAGTTGAAAAGGGAGAAGGATCTGGAGGATCTTCTAACCAAATAGGAGTGTATAATCCAGATGAAGAATCAAATTCACAAGAAGAAAAACAGAAATTTAAGTATGATTTTGATGACTTTGAGTGATTTTCTTTGTTTTTAGTTAGTTGGTATTGTCACATTCTCATAACTAACATATTCTCCATCAACTGTTAGGATTCCAGTATAACCCCTGTCTAGATGTCCTGAGTTCCAAAACAGATTGTCTGTTAAAATTCCAGGTTCAACATGATCTCCATTAGCATCATTAGCTCTATGACTTGATTCGTGGAAATGCCCAGTTACCGCTTTTGTGATTCCAAGTTCTTGATAAAGATCTCTTAAGTCTTCATTACCCCTATTTTCTTTTTTTAATGTTATTGGATAACCCTTGTCTACAAATTGCTGCGCTATTGGTAATGGAAAAACAGATTTTCCTGGGATTAAATTGCCCCTCATTCTGAATGGATGTTCAGCTTCTCCAAATTCAGCCACGTCCACACAAGTTTCTAAATTATCAAATTTTCTTGGAACATGACAAACTACAATCGTTTTTTCTGGATGAGTTACAAGTTGTTTTAAGTCTTGCATATTAAAATAAAATATCGGACCGTTTTTTGTGTTATATAATCCTGTTTCTATATCTTTATCATTACCTATTTGATATTGCCCATTACAAAGGAAATCAGAACCAGGTAAGAAAACTAAATGATGATTAGTTTGTTCTAATTTTTGGTTTTGTGTGGCATCATGTATGTTAGGATATTGTTCTGAAAAATGATTTATTACTGGTTGATATCCTTCTACTGTTTCATGACTCCCTGGTTGAACATAGGATTCTAATCCGCTTTTTCCTATCGATTCTAGGATAAATGTAGTGTGTGCTTGACTTTGTTCAAGATTGCTCATCCTTTCACCAATATCTCCATTTACTAAGAGCTTTTCAGCCCCCCTTTGTCTTAAAGTTTCTATTGCTGTTGGAACTATTCTTGGATCTTCATGAACGTCCGATATTACTCCATATTTTGTTATCATTTTGTTAATAATAGGTGAAAATTGTGTTATAAACCTTTTTGTTACCACTACGTAATTATACTACATAGAAAGGTTTATAAAGAGTTTTTTGCTATGAAAATTAAGAAAATGGCAAGAAAATCACCAAGAAAAAGAAAGCTGACTGATTTTGATAGATTTAGTAAAAACTATGGATCTGTATTTCAGTATGAATTATTTTTTAACACTCATAAAGATGAAAAAGGTAGTGTGAAAGGCGATTTAAATGAGTTATTAGGTTTTTGGGCTAATGAGATGAAAAGAGAAGGAGCTAGTAAAGAAGATATAAAAGATAATAAAGATGAATTAGTTCAAAGATATCTTAAAAATGATAAAGAAGTTTTTCTTACACCTGGTAGAAAAGGTCATAGAGAGGCAGTTCAATCTTTTACAGATTATGCAAACAGTAATTTAGAAGGAATTCTTGGTAGTACTGATGGACAAATATTAAGAGAGGAAGTTCTTCCTTATGTTGTTGAAAATTGCAGTCCTAAAGATGGATCTTATGATGGTCTTAATAAATTAGTTCAAGAAGATGCAGAATTAGCGGAAACGAAGGCTAAATTAGAAAATGATAAAACCAGGAATGATGTTATTGATGGATTTGTAACTGAAAGGGAAGCATATTATGATCAGGCTTATACAGATAATGATTTTTTAAAGGGAATTTTTAAGGATTTAATCTCTGAAGCAAGAGAAGTTAATAGATTTAGTCAGGTTTATGTAGCTAAGAGAAAAGAATTAGATGAAGCTCTTGATAAAGATCTTAAAGGTTATGTAAAATCTGCAGGATTAACTGGTAAAGATCTTGTTAAGATTTATGGGCCTTTATTTAATGAAGCTTATGTAAAGGCTTTACAGTCTAGTGATGCTAGCTAATTTTTAAATAATTTTATTCTAAAATTTCATTTAATATTTTAATTGTTTTTTTGAAAAAGGCTTCAGATTTTTCTTGAAAAATATCTATTGTTTTTCCATCTAAATTTTTAATTTCTCCATGAATAATTCTTTTGTGTAAATCAAAAAGATCCCTGAAATCTGTTACATCTTTCATTTTTAGAAATCCTTTTTCGACAAAGTGTCTTTTTAAGAGGATTGAAATTTGTTCTGGACTTGGAGGCATTACCTTAACTGCCATTAAAAGAGCTTGTGATGCTTCTACATATGCCCAGTAACATCCTTCTATTGCACTCATTTCTGAAACTCTACTTCTTAAAATATGTCCCGGGACTCTGTTAATTACATTACGGATAGCTTCAGGAGTTGGTTTTATTCTCCCATCTTGAAGCAAGACTTTTAAGGGATTGAAAAAACCTCCAACATCAATAAGAGCTTCCCCATATCTTATTATGTTGATTAAGGTAGGGTCTCCTTTCATTAGATCTTCCCACCAAGTTGTAATTTTAACTGTGTTAATATGTAACTCTCTTTTGTAAGGATTTGCCTGGACAATCTTGCTAAGTTCCTCCCTATACCACATGATAAAGCTTTCATCAAAGTTAAGTGTAGCATCATCTACAATAATTACAAGGTCAATATCTGAACCTACAGTAAATTGATTTTTTGCAGTTGAACCAAATAATACAACTGCTTTAATTAAAGTGTCAAATTTTATTACAACTTTTTCAGCAAAATCCATAGCAATATCTCTTTTACTCTTAAGTTTAATAGTCGGATATTTTTTTGTATCTAGTTTTTGCTTTTTGCTGGGTTTTTTATTTGAAATTTCTTTCACCATCTTTAATCCAGGAAACCTAGGTTTCCTAGATGCAACCTTCCTAAAATTGCACCTCTATTTAATGTATGTTAAAAGATAAGGTTATTTTTAAAGGTGTTGTTTTTATCCTCATAAGAAAGATTTAAATTGCTTAAATTCTTTAATTTTTTATGAAAGTTCCTGATTTTGTGTTGCCTTCAATATTATTTATAATAATATTTATCTATTTATTTTTTGTATTAAAATGGTTTTTTTATTTGAGTTTTTTTCTTGGTCTTGTAGGTTATTTTTTTGGGTATTTTATTAATAAGGCGTTGGTAGGAAGTCGTTGATTATGACAAGAGTATTGGTATTTGGAAGTTTTGATGTTTTGCATGAAGGGCATAGGTATTTTTTCAGGAGAGCAAGAGAGTTAGGGGATGAATTATTTGTAGTTGTTGCTAGAGATTCTACGATAAGGGCAGTTAAGAAACAGGACCCTAAGTATAATGAGAATGAAAGATTGAAACAAGTTCAAGAAGTTAGTTATGTTGATAGAGCTGTTTTAGGTAATGAAGGAGATAAGCTTGATATTATTGAGCTTATTAAACCTAATATTATTGTTTTAGGTTATGATCAGGATAGTTTCACTGAGGGTTTGGCTGGAAAACTTGTTGATAGAGGTTTGAAAGTTAAGATCGTTGGATTGCCAGCTTATAAGCCAGAAATTTTTAAAAGTAGTTTGTTGAAGGGTTGAAGATTTGGTTTGTTAACTTGTTTTATTAACCCCCAGCAAATCTTCCTCTATCCCCCCCAGGAATTTCTCCACCAAGTTCAATTGGAAGAGTTTGGAAACCTGCCCCATAGGTGTTATGATGAATAGGGGGGTTTATAGAACCATGTCCTGAGAAATAAGCTCCATAAACTCCAGTGTTAGCCCATCCAGGACCTTCTTTCATTGAGTAAATTGGACTATCAAAAGCTTCTATGCTTGGTAAAAAGGGATTACCTCCACCCTTATCTGCGAAAAACTGCCACCAGTTTCCTGCTTCTATGATTTGCTTACCATCAAAACCAGCTTTTTTTATTTCATTTATCATAGGTTTCAATGGCACATTACCCATTCCCATTGGAAGTTCAGTATGATCTAAACCAAAATTGTCAGAAAGATGAACATGCTTGACAAAAGGAGCTATTTTCTTAGTTTCCTTAACAATGTCTTTTTCAGAATATCCTTTTTTTCTCATCATATTGATATGACCAACATCCCAAGTAGCTCCTATCATTTTTGCAGCAACATCTTTTGCCTGACCTTTAGACATTCCTTTTCCCAATAAGTTTTTTGCTAATTGTTCTCTTGAAGCTACGACAAGATTTCTAAGATCTTCTCCTGTTGACAAAGCTTCTCCTCCTGGAGGATTTTCAATACTAACTATGGGGGCCTTTGACCCAAATTTATTGTAAGCTGATTCAGCTACATTGGCAAAAGTTTCTGCAGATTTTTCAATTGCAAATTCTCTTAAAGGTTTGAAAACTTCTGGAGTAGTTTTTATAGTTGAAAGTGTTCTAAGACCTCTGTCCACTACTGATCTAAGTTTCTCTATTTGCTTTGGATCATTTTCAAAGTCTTTTTTGATTTTATCTTTTGTCCAATCTGCATATTTTTTTAGTTTTTCCTGCTCTTTTGTTAAATTGCCTTCTTTAGCTGCTGACCATGATTTATCAAATAAATCTCTTAGGTTTCTGTAACTTTCTTTTAAATAAACATGACCATAATCAAGTTCCCCTTGATATTCTATTATTCGTTTTTTATCTGCTTCATCAGTTATCTTGTCTACGTTTATTTTTTGTATTTCATTTACTTTCTCGTAACTTACTGGAGGCTTTCCCTCTCCAGCAATACGACCCCTTACTCTATCTATTGCATTTTCTCCAAACTGTACATTATGACCTACTCTAGAGAGTTGACTTAACCAGTTTTCTTTATTTCTTCTTTCAAGTTCTCTTGCAGTATCAAATGGCAATCTTTTTCCTGTGAATTCTCCTTCTTCTGGAAGGAATCTTTTTTCTTTTCTAATTTGTCCTATTTGTCCTGTGTCTTGGTCAATAATAAAAACACCTTCTTCAACTTTTTTTCCATCTTCCATTGTGTGTGGTGCGAATTCAGGAAGATTTGATGATGAGTGGAATGTTACAGGGATGTTCCCATTTATATCTAATTTATGTGCTCTTAACAATGCTGATTCCATTTGTTTTTCAACCCCTATTCTCTGTTCGTCTGTATATCCTTCTCTTTCCACTCCAGATGCATTTAATAATGGTCCATGTAAGGTTGGTTCAACACCTGTTAACTTTGCTAATCTTCTCATCTCATCTAAATGCTGATTAGGAATTGATTCCATCGTTTGGCCACTTATTCCCTGGACTTCAAATGTTTTAGCTCCCGGATTCATTTTCGTATTAAGCTCTCCTAATTGATTGGCTGTTCTCGCATCCATCGCCATTCCTAAAGTTGCTATATTTGCTTGGTAATTTGCAATTGGTTCAGTGTAGTGACTAGGCATAGCACTTGTGTATTCTACTCCCGGATAGATTGATTCGTAGTTCACCATTTTATTTTAAATGTTTTGTTTTTTATTATCACTTACCTAAAATCTCCTTCTTCTTCTGTCTTCTTGTAATTCTTTTTCTTTTTCAAACTGATAAGATTTTGTTTGATCCATTCCTGTCATTGAAGATTCTTGTCTGAATGAATCTTGAGACAAGCTGTTGCTTCCTGGTGTCATTGATGGTCCTTGAGCAGTAAATGATTCTTGGCTAGCATTATCGTAAACTCCTGTTGCTGTTTCATAAGCATTTTTTTCTGCTTCTGGTCCTGCCGTTGTACCTGTTTTTTTATTGGATGATGAATCATAAACACTTTGTTGATCTTCATTTTCTTCTTCTCCGGTTATTCTAATGCTCCTTATACCTTGCCCTGAGCTTTCTCCTCTTTCTGTTAATGTTGGCAAGATTTCTTCAAGTGCAATGGCTGGTCTGAAATTACTAACTTCAGGAGTTTCATCTATAATGTTTTCCAGTTCTTCTTCAGATTTTTCATCTTCTTCATCTTCAAATTTAAGGATTTCTTCTGCCATAATGAGATTATGTTAAATAAGTATTTAATATTTTGGTTTTTTTCGTTTATTGGTAACTTATGAATCTTAGATGATGGTCCTCGCAAGATTGTTAGTTCTCTCTAGTTATTTTAAGATTATTGATATTGTAATATTCTCAGAACTTAGTGGTATCAGATTTTGGCTGAATCCCAAATAATTTTTCTGCAGCTGTTAGTGGTGGTTGCACAACACCTTTCTTCCCACCATACATTGGAGCAGCCATCCCCATAGATTTTTTGAATATGTCATAAACAGTAAATCCAGTATCCATTGCACCAGCAATTGCTAAATTTCTGACGTAAGCTTCGGCATAAGAATCTTTTTTAATTCCCTTTGTTTTTAGTCTTTCTATTCTTTCTTTTGCTTGATCGTCTTTAGATTTTTTTGGTTTTTTTCCAAATCCAAAAAGAGCTGAGATGGGATTGATGTCAGCAGTTTTAACTTTTTCTTCATCCCCCATAAATTCATCTATGTCAAGTTTTAATTGACTTAATGAATCATCTGTCATTCCTTGAACTAAATTTAATGCACTATACAAATCTGATTCACCCAATTTAGCCTTGAGTAAATCAAGTTCATCTTCATTTAAAGCATAAGACTTGAACTTAATGTCAGCTTTTCCCCCAAATACATAATGTTGTCCTGCCTTTGAAGGTATTCCTATGAAATTAAAATCAACAAGAACAATTGAATAATATTTTCTTATTTTTTTTGCTATTTTTCTGAAATCTTCTGGTAAATCAAATCCAGTGGTTCTTGAATATGTTGCTTTTTCTTCTACCTTTATTTGTTTTTTTCCCATTAATGCAAGTTGCAGTAGGACTGTATTAAACGCAGTTACTAATGCTGCATCTTCTGCTAGATTTTCGTTTTGAGTTAATTTTTCTGCTGCTTTTAAATAGGGTTTGGCCCATCTTGATTGCAACTTCAAAGCTTCTACTTGACTTTTTAAATAAGTTTTCTCAACTTCAAATCTTTTTCTTAATTCTTGTTCACTTCTTTTTTTCCATTCAAAAAATTCTTGAACTCTTGGTTTTAAAATTCTTTTAACCCTTTCATTTAAATCTAATTTATCTACATCTGCTGGAGATTTTACAGATAGGAAAGCATCTCTTAGTGTAACAAATTGCAAGTTTCCTGAAGTTAGTGCATTTAAACTCCCTTGCCCTCTTTGTATGTCAACTTTATCCATCCATATTTGTTTTAAGGCAAGAATTCCTGCTTCTGCCTTTCCTTTGTCACTTGAATTTGCCATGTCATAGTGGCTTAACCTTATTTTAAATTCTTTTAAGTCATAGATTAGATTTAAAACACTTCTTAGAACACTGTTTATTATTCCTAAGATTTTTGATGCTTGTTCTTGCATTTGTGATTTTTTAGATCCTAATTCTCCAAAATGTCCAGATCCAGGAGAAGAAGCGAAGTTATCTATAATTTTTGTAACCTCTCCGGCAACTTTTTGCATATAACTTAAAAGCCAGAAATATAAAGGTTCTAGAGTTTCTGATGGTGAGTCATAGATTAACCTATGTTGTATAGAAGGAACTTCATGTTTTTGATAGTAAGGACTTATTTCTTTGATTATTTTATCTATCTCTTTTGTCATATATCCAGGAAACCTACGGTTTCCTAGATGCAACCTTCCCTTAGATAGCATCTACTCCGTAGATATCATTCTCCTTTTTTAATTATTAGTATTAGGAAAGCTTCATTTAAAAATCTTAGGGTATTATTTCTTCTTAACTTTTTTAGCTTTCTTTTTTCTTCCTCTTCTTTCTCTTGAGAAGATAGAAACAAGTTTATCATCAATTTTTAAATTTCTTTTAGTTCCCCCTTTATAAGAAAGCATGCTTCTTCTCACAATATTTTCAATTAATCCAGTAGCGGTTGTATAACTTTTTT
>Ga0310122_10002022_pt1 | contig 12922 bp, 11 predicted proteins | sample CB6_Bottom_1051__FD_203503 | JGI IMG/M metagenome (GOLD analysis project Ga0310122, IMG submission 203503) | Marine microbial communities from Western Arctic Ocean, Canada - CB6_Bottom_1051 | ecosystem: Environmental > Aquatic > Marine > Oceanic | place: Canada: Western Arctic Ocean | collected...
GAGGCGCAAAAAGCCAAGATCGGCGCGGGCTGATGGCTATGAACGCGCCGGCCCAGAAATCCAGCGACCCGCGCCAGGACGAGGTATGGCGGCGTTTGGCCACGGTGAGCGATCCGGAATTGGACGAATCGGTGGCCGATATGGGCTTCGTCGATTCGGTCGAGCTCGGCGCGGCGGGCGAGGTGCGCATCGGCTTCCGCCTGCCGACTTTCTGGTGCGCGCCCAATTTCGCTTTTCTCATGGCGCATGACATGCGGCGCGCGGTGGAGAGCCTGCCCTGGGTGTCGCGCGCAATTATTCATCTCGCCGATCATTGCCACGCCAAGGAGATCAATCACGGCGTCGGCGCCGGGCTTTCGTTCAGCGATAGCTTCCCCGGCCAGGCCATGGACGAGCTTGACAAGCTGCGCGCCACTTTCCGGCGCAAGGCCTTTCAGCGCCGCCAGGAACTGCTGCTGCGCCGCCTGCGGACGGCCGGCGTCTCGCCCGGCAATTTGTGCGAAATGACCATGGGCGAATTGGCGGCGCTGCAATTGGACGATGCCGAGACGCCGCCTCTGCGGGCGCGCTATGTGGAAATTCGCGGCGAGTTCGGCGGCCCGGCGGCGGCGGGAGATTTGGCCTTCACCACGGACACGGGCGACGCGCTCGACGCCGATGGCTTCGCCGGTTATCTCCAGGACTTGCGCCGCGTGCGGGTCAATGCCGAGTTCAACGCCAATATGTGCCGCAGCATACTGCAAACTCGCTACGCCGGGAAGGCCACAGAGAAATCCACAGAGAAATCCACCGAAAAATCCACCGAGAAATCCGACGATTAGTCTGCGCCTCCTGATCCTGGGCGCCGCCCTGCTGGCGGCAAGCGCCGTCGCCGGCGCCATGGGGGTTGACCGCGAATTGCCGGTGCGCGCCGCGGCGACGGGCGATACATTTCCCGTGCGCTGGTCCGCCTCTCTCGGGTTGCCGTCCCTCGACCAACTCGAGCGCCGCCAGCGGCGGCCCTTGTGGGACACCGACGCAATCCTGCTGGCGCATAAATGGCGTTTTGCCGGTTCAGGCCGGGCGCCCGAGCCGATCGATCCCCGGCCGATCGTCTCGTGCGCCGATTATTGGCAGACCGACCACGCGCATTACCGGACCGCCTCGCAAAGCGACCATAATCTGCTCGCTGTCTTTGCCGCCGCCTGTACGGCGCTGAGAGCGCTCGGCCGCGCCAAGCCATCGCGCGCGAGTTTCGTCGCCGCGTTCCAATTGGGCGCGGCGGCGGCGGATTTTCTGCCCGCCGCCGTCGCCCTGGGGCGCCATCCCGCCGAGCGCCGCGAGATCGCCGAGGCCGGCGCGGCGGGCCTGTCATGGCGGCAATTCCACGCGGCGCGGGGCAGCCTGTTGCGCGCCGTCCGCCGCGCCGGGGATGGCGATGGCGGCGGCATCGCCGAATATGACTGGACGCGCGGCAAGAGCCGTCTGGAAATCCTCGGCCACGGCGATTTCAACGGCGACGGCGCCGAGGATATCCTGCTCCGCGTCAGCCAATGGCCGGGCTACGGCCACACCGCCAAATCCAAGGTGCTGCTGCTGACGCGTCATTCGCCGGGCGTGGTGATGCACACGCTGGCCGTCCCATAGCGCGGCGACAAACGCCTTGCCGGGCGCCGGGCGCCCGGCTAGATTTATCGTCCTGAAAACCGGCAATGAGGGGGACGTGCCAATGAGCGACAGCCACAAGGGAACCTGTTTTTGCGGCGCGGTGGCGCTTGAGGTAAGCGGCCAGCCCGAGGCCATGGGCTATTGCCATTGCGAATCCTGCCGCCATTGGTCGGCCGGCCCGGTCAACGCCTTTACCCTGTGGAAACCCGACGCCGTGACCATCACCAAGGGCGCGGAGCATATCGCCTCCTACAATAAAACCGAAAATAGCGAGCGCCAATACTGCACCAAATGCGGCGGCCATATCATGTCGGTGCATCCGTCAATGGGCCTGAAAGACGTCTACGCCGCCATTCTGCCGAGCCTGAAATTCGAGCCGATGGTTCATGTGTTCTATGCCGAATCGGTCCTTTCCATCAAAGACGGCCTGCCCAAAATGAAGGATGTCCCGGCCGAAATGGGTGGCTCCGGCGAGACTCTGCCGGAGTAATTTATTCCTCCACCGCCGCCGCCGGCAGCCGTGCCAGGGCGGTGAAATTGTCGAACAGCCGCCGCGCGTCGCGGTTGAGGCGGGCCATGTTCTCCGCCGCCTGGGCTTCGAAAATGGCGCGGGCGTTTTCGCCCAGATGCGTTATTAGCTCCTCTTCATGGCCGGGAGGCGCCAGCCATTCGCTGACAGTTCCCCTGTAGGCCTCAATATGGAATTGCACGCCCCAGGCGCGGGGCGCGGCGCGCATGGCCTGGATGGGGCAGGCGGCGGAGCGGGCGAGAGGGACCGCGCCGGGCGGCAATTCACCGACCTGCCAGTCATGCCATTGCAGGCCCGGCGCGCTGGTCTGCCAACCGCGGAACAAGGGGTCTCGCCGGCCCGCCTGATTAAGCGTGATATCGACCACGCCGACTTCCGCCGCCGCCATCTCCGAGAGCTCGCCGCCGAGCGCCAGAGCCAAAAGCTGGTGGCCGAGGCAGATGCCGAGGGTGGGCAGCGCGCGTTCCACCACCGCCTCGCGGATCAGCGCGATCTCACCTGTGAGCCAGGGGTGGGCCGCGTGATCGAGCGGCCCCATCGGCCCGCCCAGGATGATCAGCGCGTTATAGCGGTCGAGCCGGGGCAGGGCGTCGCCCTCGTCGAGCGCCGCCACATCGAAGGCGATGCCGTCGGCGCGCATGAAATCGCGCAGGATGCCGGCATGCTCGAAGGCCGCGTGCCGCAGGATGGCGATGCGCATTTTTATGGTTCCTCGGGCGCGCTCTTTTTGAGCTCCCCTGTTTGCCTTTGGGTGTCGCTCGGAAGATGGCAATCTTCCGAAGACGGCGGCACGCGAAAAAAAGAGAGTTTATTTACCGCGCAGCCGCAGACGCAGCGCGTTGAGCTTGATGAAGCCCTCGGCGTCGCGCTGGTCATAGACCGTATCGGCCTCGAAGGTGGCGTGATCCTCGCTGTACAGGCTGGTCGGCGATTTTCGTCCCTCGACATGAACGCCGCCTTTATAGAGCTTGAGCCGCACCGTGCCTTCGACGGTTTTCTGGCTGGCGTCGATCGCCGCCTGAATCATCTCGCGCTCGGGCGAAAACCAGAAGCCGTTATAGATCAGCTCGGCATAACGCGGCATCAGCTCGTCCTTGAGATGGGCGGCGCCACGGTCGAGACAGAGCGATTCGATGGCGCGGTGCGCCTGCATCAGAATCGTGCCGCCCGGCGTCTCGTAGACGCCGCGCGATTTCATGCCGACAAAGCGGTTCTCGACAATATCGATGCGCCCGATGCCGTGCGCGCCGGCCAGTTCGTTGAGCCGGGCGAGCAGGGCGGCCGGCGATAGCGCCACGCCGTCCACCGCCACCGGATCGCCGGTGGCGAACGCGACTTCGATCAGGCGCGCCGTGTCGGGCGCCGCCTCGGGCGCCACCGAGCGGGTAAACATCTCCTCGTCGGGGCCGACCCAGGGGTCTTCCAACGCTTTTCCCTCATAGGAGATGTGCAGTAGATTGGCATCCGTCGAATAGGGCGGCGCGCCCCTTTTGTCGCGCGGGATGGGAATCTGGTGACGTTCGGCATAGCCCACCAGATCGTCGCGCGAGGTCATGTCCCATTCGCGCCACGGCGCGATGATGCGGATATCGGCATCGTGCGCGTAATAGCCGAGCTCGAAGCGCACCTGATCATTGCCCTTGCCGGTGGCGCCGTGCGCCACCGCATCCGCCCCCACCTGATGGGCGATCTCGATCTGCCGCTTGGCGATCAGCGGCCGGGCGATCGCGGTGCCGAGCAGATAGAGGCCCTCATACAGCGTATTGGCGCGAAACATGGGAAATACGTAATCGCGCACGAATTCTTCGCGCAGATCTTCGATAAATATCTCCGAGACGCCCAGCGCCTCCGCCTTGGCGCGGACCGGCGCCAATTCCTCGCCCTGGCCGAGATCGGCGGTAAAGGTCACCACCTCGCAGCCATAGGTTTCCTGCAGCCAGCGCAGGATGATCGACGTATCGAGCCCACCGGAATAGGCGAGGACGATTTTTTTGATCGATTTGCCGGAGGTCTTGGTCATGGATTGATGCCGCACATGGTTGAAAGCGCGCGCAGTATAGGCGAAGTGCCGGGCGCGGCAAGGACAGGCGCCGGCGCGCCGGCGGCTATTTCTCCGGGTTGCGTCCCCGGCGCCGTCCCCGATCCGCATCGCCATTCCGGAATCTCGGGTTCACGCGCCGGTGCGGATCGGCGGAGGGCATATCATCCCGCCGGTCGGGGCCGAGCGCGGCAAATCTTTTATCGCCGTCGGCGCGCCCATCCGCCTCGAAGCTCGGCCAGCGGATAAAGGCGAAAATCCAAATCAGCAGGGCGGGCATGATATAGGGCGCGAACAGGAACACCGCACTGTGCATAATGCTCGACAGATACACAATCACCAGCGACAGCAGCAGAAGATAGGCCCACCAGCCGCTCAGTCCCGCTTTGCCGAGGATGCGCCAATAGCACCAAACGGTGACGGCGAGCATGATCAGGTTCAAGATTCCGTGGGTGGATGGCATGGCGCTTCTCCTACCGGCCGAAGGGATGGTTCGGCCAGCGGCTGAGCGCCAGCAGATAGGCGGCGATGGGCGGCCCGATAATGGGGACGAAAACCACCATGGCGGGCCACCGCGGCAGGCCGGCGCGGGCGCAGATGCGCCACAGCGGATAGATCACCACCAGCGAAAAAATCAGCGACGGAACAATCAGATGCATTGGCGCCTCAGGATAGGGCCGCCCGCGGCTTGGCGGGCGGGCGGGATGTGGACGTTCGCGCCGCGCGCGCGGCGCGCACGCTGTCGGAACGCAGTTGGCCGCAGGCGGCCAGAATATCGCGCCCGCGCGGCGTGCGCACCGGCGAGGAATAGCCCGCCCTGTTGACGATCGCGGCGAAGGCGGCGATGACCTCGGGCGGCGAACATTGATAGGGCGCGCCGGGCCAGGCATTGAACGGGATCAAATTGATTTTGGCGGGAATGCCGGCGATCAGGCGAACCAACGCCTTGGCGTCGGCGGGGGAATCATTGAGGCCTTTCAGCATGACATATTCGAACGTGATGCGCCGCGCATTGGAGGCGCGGGGATAACGCCGGCAGGCCTCAAGCAGATGCGCCAACGGGTATTTGCGGTTGATCGGCATCAATTGGTCGCGCAGACCATCCTCGACCGCATGCAGCGAAATCGCCAAATTCACGCCCAGTTCGGCGCCGCAGCGCTCGATCATCGGCGCCACGCCGGCAGTCGAGAGCGTGATGCGGCGGCGCGAGATGGAGAAGCCCTCCGGGTCCATGGCGATACGAATCGCCTTGGCCACGTTGTCGTAATTAAACAGCGGCTCGCCCATCCCCATCATAACGATGTTGGAGATCATCCGGCCGCCCTTGGGCGACGGCCATTCGCCGCACCGGTCGCGCGCCACGAGGAATTGCGAGATGATCTCGCGCGCCTCCAAATTGCGCACCAGGCGCTGGGTGCCGGTATAGCAAAATCGGCAGGTCAGGGTGCAGCCGACCTGCGACGACAGGCACAGCGCGCCGCGATCCTCCTCGGGAATGAACACGCTCTCGGCCTCCTGGCCGTCATCGAAGCGCAACAGCCATTTGCGCGCGCCGTCCTGGGACACTTGCTCGCGCGCCACCACCGGGCGGGCGAGGGTGAAGGCGTTGGCCAGCGCCTCGCGCAGCGGACCGTTCAGGGTCGACATATGCGCGAAATCCACCGCGCCGTGATGGTAAATCCAGTGCCAGAGCTGCTTGGCGCGCAGTTTGGCGGCTTTCTCGGGCTCGCCGATCGTCACCATGGCGCGCGCCAGTTCCGCCCGGTCGAGGCCGATCAGGTTGGTCAGATTGCGGGACGGCGGGGCGCTCGTTTCGTTCATGCGCAAGATATACGTGCGCGCGGCGGAAATTTCCAGCGGCGTTCCGGCGCGCCGGTTTTAGGGGCAGGCCTTGACGATGGCCTTGTGGGTCGCGTTGAACCCTTTCAGGGAGTAAGTGTCGAGCGAATAGGTGTCTTTCCGCGAGGTGCCGCGCACCGTTAGTTTATTGCCCCGGATCATCGCCTTGACGACCGCCTTGTCTTGCGCCGCATTCTCGGTCCAGGCCAGTTCGCCATCGACATTGTTGAATTTAAAGCCGCGGCCATCAATCTTTACCTTAAGCGGGACATCGTCTTTGTAGGGATAGCCCGAGCTCAGGCTCACCTCTTCGACCACTTTGGAGCCCCGGCGGCGGGTCACCATGGCGTGCGGGTCGCCGCGCCGTTTGTAATTGCCTTCCTTCTTGACCGGCTGGCTATACATGTAGCAGGTCAGCTTGCCGCCCTCTTTATAGGTATAGGCGGACCAAACCCCGCTCTGGCTCAAGGCTTCCTGGGCCTGGGCGCCGCCGGCCGCGACAACGCCGCCCGCCGCCATCATCAGGGCGAAGAGAACATATCTGACGAATCGCTCGTGCATGGCTCTAGGATATCCGCATCGCGTGTCGGGTTCCAGGGCATTTTCGGCCCAAAGCTTTAATCCTATGTTAAGCCGGTTTCGGCCGCCGCCGGGTGGGCGCGCCGAAGACATGGGGCGGCGATGGTTGCGGCGTGGCGCGCGGATTGAGCGGCCGGTCGCCGAAACGGCCGAGCGCCAGCATTCGGTCATACAGCACGATCGCCCCGGCAACGCCCAGATTGATTGAAAAGCGGGCGGGGATTCGCACCACATGATCGCAGCGCTCGAGCAACTCCGGCGACAGCGAACCGCGCTCGGGGCCAAGCACATAGGCGGCGTTCAGCGGATGCGGAAAGACCGGCAAATCCACCGCCGCGTCCATGAGTTCGATGCCCACCAGGGCGCAGCCGTCCGGCAGGGTCAGGGTGGCGACGCTGTCGAACGGATAAAACGGTACATGGGAATGGGTTTTTGCCGTATCGGAGCCGGCGCCGGAATATTCCGCCGCGATGGTAAACACGAAGCCGGCGCCGAAGGCGTGCGCCGTGCGCATCAAATTGCCGACATTGAAGGGCTTGCTGACGCCCTCCACGCCAACGCCGAAATAACCGCGCATGATATCCGTCATGTCATGTCCGTCCCGATTGTCGCATTATGTATTCCTGCCCGTGAATAAGCGGCATAAGCTGCACCATGGCGCCGAATAAGAATGTAAACATTAATGCCAACCTGCGCGAACAGTATGAGGCGTATCCCTATCCGCCACGCGACCCGGCCGAGGAATCAGCCCGGCTGATCACCGGCTCGCCCAGCGCCCTTCTCGAAATCGAGCATTATGTGGTGGGCCGGAAAGTCGCGCCCGAGCGGCCGTTTCGCGCCCTGATCGCGGGCGGCGGGACGGGCGACGCCACCATCATGTTGGCCAGCCAATTGGCGGCGCGCGGGATCGATGCGGAGATAACCCATCTCGATATTTCCGCCGCGTCGCTGGATATCGCCCGCGCCCGCGCCGCCGCCCGGCGTCTCGAGCGCATCGATTTTGTCCACGCCTCCCTGAACGACCTCGCGCGACTGGGCCTCGAAAATTTCGATTACATCGATTGCTGCGGCGTGCTGCATCATTTGGCGGACCCGGCGGCGGGTCTGCACACTCTGGCGGCGGCGCTCCGGCCCGAGGGCGGCATCGGGCTCATGCTGTATGGCCGGTTGGGGCGCACCGGTGTCTATGAAGCGCAGGATTTGCTGCGCCTGATGGCCGGCGATTTGCCCGACCGGGCGCGCCTCGAGACAGCCCGCGCCCTGCTTGATAATTTACCGCCGACCAATTGGCTGTTGCGCAACCACCATATCGGCGACCACCGCAACGCCGGCGATGCCGGTATTTACGATCTGCTGCTGCATCGCCGCGACCGCGCCTACACCGTGCCCGAAATTTTCGCCCTCGCGGCGGATTCCGGCCTCAAGATCACCGGCTTCATCGAACCGGCGCGCTACGATCCGCTCAATTATTTGCCGGATGCCGCCTTACGCGAAAAAGTGGCGGCATTGTCCTGGCCCGACCGATGCGCCGCCGCCGAGCTCATATGCGGCAATTTAAAAGTGCATATTTGTTATTTGGTGCGCGCCGGGGCGCCACGCGATATCCCGCTCCAGCCGCAATCCCAGACGGTGATTCCGGTTTTGAACAACGTCTCCGCCGAGGCCCTGGCCAAGCGGCTAAAGGGCGCGCCCGCCCTGTCCCTGGAATTTGACGGCGCGAAAATCCGTCTGCCTCTGCCCAAGCAAGCGGCGGAAATCATCGCCCAGGTAAATGGCGAGCGCGGTCTGGCGGAGATACGCCACGGCCTGGGCAAGTCCGGGCGCAAATTATCGCGCGCCGCCTTCGCCGGCCAGTTTGACCGCCTCTACAAGGCCCTCAACGGTATCAATGCCATGCTTTTGCGCTAGCCGCGCGGCCTCGAGGGCCATATACACGCATCATTTAGTAAGGCTGCACAATGGCGAAAGCCGGACGACAGAACGATATTATTGATCGGGCCGCGCTCGATGCGGCGCTCGCGGCCAGCGCGTGGCGTCCGGGCGAGGGCGGCGTACGCGGCGAAGCGCTCGGGCTGTGCAAGGATTTTCTGGCGCGCGGCCGCGGCGAATTGGAATCCCGCCTGGCGGCCGGCGCGCGCGGCGCGGCGCTGGTGGCGGGCTACACCTTCCTGATCGACGAAATCCTGGGCGCGGTTTACGACCACGCCGCGATCCGCCTGTTCGCCGAACCCAACCCCACCCGCGGCGCCCGGCTGACCCTGATCGCCGTGGGCGGCTATGGCCGTAGTGAATTGTCGCCGCATTCCGATATCGACCTGCTATTTCTGCATCCCTGGAAGCGCACGGCGCGCAGCGAACAGGTTGTCGAATACGTGCTCTATATGCTGTGGGACATGGGCCTCAAGGTCGGCCAGGCGACGCGCTCGCTCGCCGATTGCCTGGCCCGCGCCCGCGCCGATATGACGATCCGCACCGGCCTTCTCGAATCGCGCTACCTGTGCGGCGACGAGGCCCTGTTCCGCGATCTCCGCCGGCGCTTTCGCGACGAGATCGTGCCCGGCAGCGAAGGCGAGTTCGTCGCCGACAAGCTCGCCGAGCGCGATGCCCGGCATCAGCGCACCGGCGATTCGCGCTACCTTCTGGAGCCTAATATCAAGGACGGCAAGGGCGGCCTGCGCGACCTCCATACCCTGTTCTGGATCGCCAAATATCTTTATCGCGTGGACCGCTTCGCCGATTTAATCGAACGCGGCCTGCTCACCCACAAAGAGCAGGTCCGTTTCGCCCGCGCCGAGGGCTTCCTGTGGAAAGTGCGGGCCCACTTGCATCTTGCCGCCGGGCGCGCCGAGGACCGCCTCACCTTCGATCTTCAGCCGGAGATCGCGCGCCGCATGGGCTATGGCGCGCGCGGCGGCAATCTCGCCGTGGAACGCTTCATGAAGCATTATTTTCTGGTCGCCAAATCGGTCGGCGAGTTGACGCGCGTGTTCTGCGCCTCGCTCGAGGCCGACCATTTGGACAGCGCGCCCAGGCGGCGCGGCGCCGACGGGCCGTCACCGGCGGCCGATGGCCTGCGCACCGAAGGCGGGCGCCTCGCCGTGGCCGAGGCGAACGCCTTCGACGAACGGCCGGTGCGCCTGATCAAATTGTTTCGCCTCGCCCAAACCGGCGGCCTCGATATTCACCCGCGCACGCTGCGCCTGGTCCATCGGAGCTTGCCGCTGATCAATCGCGATCTGCGCGAAGACGCCGAGGCCAACCGCCTGTTCATGGCCATGTTGTGCGACGTGCGGGAACCCGGGGCGGCGCTCCGCCTGATGAACGAGGCGGGTGTTCTGGGGCGCTTTATTCCCGAATTCGGGCGCATCGTCGGCCAGACCCAGCATGACATGTATCATGTCTATACGGTGGATGAGCATACGCTCCGCGCGATCGGCATCTTGTCGGAAATCGAGCGCGGCGAATTGACCGGGGAATTGCCCTTGGCCAGCCAAATCGCACCCAAGATTCTGTCGCGCCGGGTGCTCTATCTGGCGCTTTTTCTGCATGATTTGGCCAAAGGCGGCGGGCGCGACCATTCCGAAGCGGGCGCGCGCATGGCCCATAAACTGGGGCCGCGTTTAGGGCTTTCGGCGGAACAAACCGAACAGACCGCGTGGCTCGTGCGCCATCATCTGATCTTCAGCGATACCGCCTTCAAGCGCGACGTGAACGATCCCCGGACGCTGGCCGATTTTATTGCCCAGGTGCAGTCCGTGGAGCGTCTGCGCATGCTGCTGGTGCTCACCGCCGCCGATATCCACGCGGTCGGTCCGGGACGCTGGAATGCCTGGAAAGGCGCGTTGCTGCGCGAACTTTACCACCGCGCCGAAGAAATCATGACCGGCGGCCATGAGGCGGAGGGCAAGGCCCGGCGCGTCGGCGCGGCAAAGGCGGCGTTGCGCGCCAAACTCGACGATTGGCCGGGCGCCGAGATCGACGATTACACCAGCCGGCTTTTTGCGCCCTACTGGCTGGCCTTCGACAGCGCCAGCCATGCCCGCCACGCGCGCCTGGTCCGCGATGCCGAATCGCGCGCGGCGCTGCTTGAACTGGACAGCCGAATCGACGCCCAGCGCGGGGCCACGGAGATCACCCTCTACGCCAAGGATCAAGCCGGCCTGTTTGCCGCCGTGGCCGGCGCCATGGCCGCCGCCGGCGCCAGCATTGTCGACGCCAAGGCGTTCACCACCTCGGATGGCATGGCGCTCGACGGATTTTGGGTACAGGACGCGCTTGGCGGCCCGTTCGACGATGCGGAGAAATTGGCCCGCATGCTCAGCCTGCTCGAACAGGCGCTGACCGGCGAGTCGCCGTTGGACGTCCTGCTCGACGGCAAGCGGAACCTGCCGGCGCGCAGCCGCGCCGCTCAGGTGACGCCGCGGGTGCTGGTCGATAATGGCGCCAGCAGCCAGCACACGGTTATCGAGATCAATGGCCGCGACCGGCCGGGACTGCTGTACGATATCAGCCGCGCGCTCACCGATCTCGGCCTGTCGATCATCACCGCCCATATATCGACTTACGGGGTGCAGGCGGTGGATGTGTTTTACGTCAAGGACCGCTTTGGCATGCAGGTGACAAAGAAGGCGGAAATCGAGCGCGTGCGCACCCGGCTGCTCGCCGCCCTGGACAATTCCAAAGCCGCGTCCCGGCAGGCGGCGGTAACGGCGGCGGCGGAATAGGACGGCGCCATGGCATTGGGGCGTTGGGTGGCGACCGTCGGCGTCTACACGTTGGGCTCGCGCCTGCTCGGCTTCATCCGCGATATTCTGATCGCCGCGACTCTCGGCGCCGGGCCGGTGTCGGACGCCTTCTTCGTCGCCTTCAAGCTGCCCAATTTTCTCCGCCGCCTGTTTGCCGAAGGCGCCTTTAACGCCGCCTTCGTGCCGCTCTTTTCGGGCGAGTTGGAACAAAACGGCCGCGCCGCCGCCAAGGCGTTCGCCGAAGAAGTCCTGGCCGTACTCCTGTGCGTGCTGCTGCTGGTGGTAGTGGTGGCGCAAATCGTCATGCCGTGGCTGATGTATGTTCTGGCGCCGGGTTTTGCCGACGATCCCGAAAAATTCGACCTCACGGTCCAGCTCACCCGCATCACCTTCCCCTATATCCTGTTCATCTCCCTGGTCTCGCTGTTGGGCGGCGTGCTCAATTCGCTCTACCGCTTTGCCGCCGCCGCGGCGACGCCAATTATCCTCAACCTGACCCTGATCGGCGCTCTCCTCGGCCTGTCGCAATGGACCGAGACACCCGCCCATGCCTTGGCGATCGGCGTCTCGGCCGCCGGCGTGCTGCAATTCGCCTGGCTTATCGTGGCGCTGCGCCACGCCGGCATTGCGCTGCGTCTGCCGCGCCCGCGTCTGACGCCGCGGGTCAAACATATGCTGATCATCATCGCCCCGGCGGCTCTCGGCGCCGGGGTGGCGCAGATCAATCTGGTGGTCGATGTGATTATCGCCTCGTTGCTGCCCGAAGGCGCCATCTCCTATCTCTATTATGCCGACCGGATAAATCAATTGCCGCTCGGCGTGATCGGCGTGGCCGTCGGCACGGCGCTGCTGCCGCTGCTGTCGCGCCAGCTTCGCGCGGCCGAGGACGAGGCCGCCGGGCGCGCCCAGAACCGGGCCATCGAGGGCGCGCTGCTGCTCACCCTGCCCGCCGCGGCGGCCCTGATGATCGTCGCCGAGCCGGCAATATCGGTGCTGTTCGAACGTGGCGCCTTTAGTCCGGCGGCGTCCCTGGCTACGGCCGACGCCCTGATCGCCTATGCCGCCGGGCTGCCCTCCTTCGTCATGATCAAGGTATTGGTGCCGGGTTATTTCGCCCGTCAGGACACCAAAACGCCGGTGCGAATCGCCATCATTTGCCTGACCGTCAATGTCGCCCTGAATTTGATCCTGATGGGGCCGCTTGGCCATGTCGGCATTGCTTTGGCGACGTCGCTTTCGGGCTGGCTCAACGCGGCACTGCTGGCGCGCGGCCTGCACCGGCGCGGCTATTTCACCGCCGATCGGCGTCTGCGCCGCCGTTTGCCGCGCATGGCTCTGGCCACGGCGGCGATGGGGTTGGCGCTGTGGGCGGTCAGCGGCGCGCTGGCCGGCCCGCTCGGCGCCTCGCTCGGCACCGGTATCGGCAGCCTGCTGGCCTTGATCGCCACCGGCATCCTGGTCTACGGCCTGGCCGCGCGCGCCTTCGGCGCCGCCTATGTGTCCGATCTCAAGGGATTGTGGCGCCCGCGCAAGAATGGCGATGCG
>Ga0310122_10002023_pt1 | contig 12919 bp, 9 predicted proteins | sample CB6_Bottom_1051__FD_203503 | JGI IMG/M metagenome (GOLD analysis project Ga0310122, IMG submission 203503) | Marine microbial communities from Western Arctic Ocean, Canada - CB6_Bottom_1051 | ecosystem: Environmental > Aquatic > Marine > Oceanic | place: Canada: Western Arctic Ocean | collected...
CATCCATTTCTTGAGCCCTGCAACCATCCTTTCTCCCTTCCACTCATCAGGCCACCCACCCGGCCACTCACCCGGCCACTGAACCGGTGATTGAATCGGCGTGTGCCTGTAGTTATCATAGGGCAATGAGCAATCGCCGCCAAGGTATCACTGCCCGCGCCTTCGCCCTGGGCGCCGTCATGAGCCTGGTCGTGGGCGCCGGTGTGGCCTATGCCGACAATGTCATACGCGGCAGCTGGATGGCCATCGATTTCGGTTCGCCGGTCGCCCTCTTCCTCCTGTTTGTCATCGCCGTTGGCCTGAATCCGCTTCTGGGCGCTCTGAAGGGTTCGTGGCAGCTGTCTACATCGGAGGTCGCCCTCGTCTACATCATGACGCTGGTGGCTGCCTCTATTCCCTCCATGGGCCTTACCGGCTTTTTTCTGCCCTACCTCAGCGGCGCCCAGTATTACGCCTCGCCAGAGAACGGTTGGGTCGGGCTGTTCATAGGCCACGTCCCCGACTGGTTCGTGCCCCACGATGACCAGGCTATCAAGAGCTTTTACGAGGGCAACCCGAAGGAATTAGGGGGGAAGATCGCCTGGACGGCCTGGATGCCGGCCCTGCTGGCGTGGATTCCGTTTCTGGTGTCGCTGTACCTGGTCATGATCGCCATCATGGTGATTCTGCGACGCCAGTGGATCGATCACGAGAGGTTGGTGTACCCGCTGATGCAGCCGCCTCTCGCCATGATCGAGCAGGAGCCCGGTCGCCCATTCCCCGCCATTTTCCGCTCCTGGATCTTCTGGATCGGCGTCGCCATCCCGTTTTCGGTCGGCGCCATCAACGCCCTGCACGCCTACTATGAGTTCATCCCCAGAATCGAGCTGTCGGGGTCTCTGTCGATTTTCCGGCGCACCACCTCTCTGCGGCCGACGCTGAGTTTCAGCATCATCGGCCTGACTTACTTTCTGAGCCGGGATGTCGCTCTCGGGATATGGGTGTTCAACCTGCTGGCCAAGACCCAGGAGGGCGTCTTCAATATCCTCGGCGTAACCAGCAACGAGCGCATGGAGTGGGTGACCGTGCCGATTCTCGCCCACCAGGCTATAGGCGCAATGACGGTTTTCGTCCTGATGGGCCTGTGGATGGGGAGGCGTCACCTGGCGACGGTGGCTCGGTTGGCTTGGAGTGGGGGGGAGCAGAAACCTACCAGCACCACCGATGGTTCGTCGGCTGCGTCGCCCGGATCGACAGATGAAGCGCAGGAGATCTTCACCTACCGCACGGCCGTGCTTCTGCTGGTGGGTGGAACGGCGTTCATGTGGTGGTGGCTGTGGAAGAGCGGCATGCCGTTCTGGGCCGTGGGAATCCTTCTGTTCGTCGCCTTCATCATTTTTATCGGGCTGACGCGCATGGTGACCGAAGGCGGGTTCTTCATCACCAGGGCCCCGATGAACCCGGGGAATTTCATGATCTCGGGGTTCGGGGTCGAATCGATGGGCGTCGCGGGCGTGACCTCGCTGGGGTATACCTTTGTGTGGGCGGGAGAGATGCGGATTTTCGTCATGGCCGCCTGTGCCAACGCGCTGAAAGTGGCGGAGTGTATTCGCGGCAGCCGGCGGCCGTTGCTGTGGGCGATGTTGACGGCTATCCTCATCAGTGCCGTGTCATCGGTCTGGGTCGAGCTTTCGCTCTGTTACCAGCACGGAGGGATCAATCTCAGTAGTTTCTACACCGGACTGGTGCATTACCCCTTCAACTTTATCTCTCGCCACGTCACCAACGGCACGCCAGTCAATTGGGCCGGCTGGTTGTGGACTGCCTACGGCGGCGGGTTGATGGCTCTGTTGATGGTGGCCAAGCAGCGCTTCGTGTGGTGGCCGATACACCCCATGAGCCTCCCGGTGAGCTCCATGTGGATGACCGACACCATCGTGCTCAGTGTCTTCATTTCGTGGATGATAAAGGGAGTGATCCTGAAATTCGGCGGACCCGCGCTGTACCGAAAGGGCAGGCCCCTCTTCATAGGACTGGTGGTAGGTCAGTTCGTCGCCATGGGATTCTGGGTAGTCGTCGATTATCTCACCGGCATGACCGACAACGTGGTATATTCGCTCTAAAGCCAAAGGAGAACGCACCATGTCAAAAGTGAAATCCGCCGCTGTCCTGCTCGCTCTGTCGCTTCTGCTTCCCGGGTTTTCTCCCGAGCCCGTGACGGCACAGAAGTCGGTGGCTATTGGGAAGTTGCCTTTCAGCGCTGCTCGCAAAGCCGGCAATACGCTCTACATCAGCGGACAGATAGCGCGGACAGTCGATGGCGCGGACGTGAAGGAATCGGTGGCTGCCGAGACCCGTCAGGTGATGGACAATCTAAAGCGGATTCTGGAAGACAACGGGTACAGCTTCGATGATGTGGTCCGGGCGACGGTATTCCTGACCGACATCGAGGACTACCACGAGATGAACAAAGAGTACGCCTCGTACTTTGAGAACGCTTTTCCAGCCAGGGCGTGTGTCGGGGGGGTGGAACTCGTCTTCGGATTTCGCGTGGAGATCAGCTGTATCGCGTACAAGTGATGCGGCCCGGGCAAGAGGAGGGGGGGGTTGCTCGGAAGGCCGAGCAACCCTATTCTGACTCTTCGTCTGGGAACCACTCGCCGATCTGATCGCGAATGGCTCTGGCCTGCTTGGGGCTGGAAATCTCAAACTTGCTGCGCTGAAGGTAGGTTCCTTCGCGCTTCTGATAGCGGCGAATGGACACTTTGTGGTGTCCGTACTCGCCGCTCTTGCGGTCCAGGTCCTGGTAGAGAAACATGATGGTAGTCCAGGAGCCCTTGGTCAGGACATGCTTTTCCAGCTGCTTGCGGAGAACTTGCCCGTCTTCCTCGTAGTTGATGGTGAGTTCGTCGATAGTTTCGGCCATGTTATCTTCTCTCTTGTCTCCTGGCTGGGCTCGTCCTCTCGTCCTTATGCGACCGCGAGTGGGTGATAGACTCAACCCCGCAGCCGTCGCTGGTAATAAACGGCAACCGGGGATAGTTGGCAAATATTGCCTTAGAGCAGCAGCCTGGTGTGGTGGTATAGCCAATCGGCCTGGTGTCCTTTAGCCAATTCATACGGGTGAACAGTGATTGACGATCTCGAAAAAAGAGGATGCAGTCTCATCCGCGCGCGAAGTACCGCGGTCCTGCTGGCGGTGACTGCACTGGTGGCCGTGGCGGCATCGGTCGCCCGGGCAGCGGGAAGCCCCGAGCCGCCGCGAGCGAAGTACAGCGAGGCGCCGATGCTTGCCGAACGCGTCCGGAGGGGAGATCTGCCACCTTTGGAAGAGCGCCTCCCCGAGGAGCCGATGGTCGTTCAGCCGGTTCATGAGATCGGGCAATACGGTGGCACCTGGCACCGGATGATGAAGGGCTCGAGCGATTTTCACGCCTATGGCCGCTGCGTGTACGAGCAGATTCTCCGGTGGGGGGTCACTCCCAGCGGTGGCATCGAGGTCGGGCCCGGGCTGGTGCACACCTGGGAGTGGGAGAACGGCGACAAGACCCTCGTTCTCCATCTACGCAAGGGCTTGAAGTGGTCCGACGGCTATCCTTTCGATGCTGACGACATCATGTTCTGGTGGGAGAGGATCGCCAGGGACAAGAACCTGCACTCGTCCATTCCTAGTTTCTGGATGCCAAACGACGTGACCATGGACGTGGTCAGGATCGACAATTACACCGTCAGCCTCACTTTCGATCGCCCCTATCCAATCGCGGTGCAGTATCTGGCCTTCAAGGGAAACCAGTGGCCTCTGGTCTTCGAGAGGGCGGGATTCTTTGCCCCCAGGCATTACCTGGAGAGGTTCCTGCCCGACTCGGGCGCCCACAGCCCAGCGCCGGACGACTCCGTCAGTTACGCGGTCTTCGAAGCGATGGCCAACGACTTCAACCCCAGTCGCCCGGTGATGTCGGCGTGGAAGGTCGTCACCTGGGATCCCGGGAATTTCCTTATCGCCGAGCGCAACCCGTACTACTGGAAAGTGGATCCAGCCGGCAACCAGCTGCCCTACCTGGACACCATAGAGATGGAGATCTTCCTGAACCCGGAGATGATCAACTTCCGCGCTGTGAGCGGCCGTCTGCAGATGCAGCAGCGGCATTTCAACTGGGAGGATGAGGACCTGCTGCGGGAGTTCGAGACGCAGAGGAACTACCGGATTTTCGAATACGACACGGCGTCACTGCGAATCATCATGATGAACCTGCAATACCCCGGTGATGCGGTGATCCGGGAGCTGTTCATGGAGAAGCGTTTTCGCATCGCCATGTCCCTGGCCATCGACCGGGAGCTGATCAACAGATTGTGCTACCGCGGCAAGGGGGTGATCAGTCGAATGCGGCCCAGCCGGTCGTCACCCGACTACGTCGAGGTGGAGGGCCTGCCCGATTATCTGGTCCATGACCCGGAGCGCGCCAACAGCCTCCTCGACGAGCTCGGGCTCACCGAGAGAGACGCCGACGGCTATCGCATCGGCTCCGACGGGCGCACCCTGAGCCTGATCATAGAGCTGTACAACGTCAAGGGCCCGGACATGGATGCGGTGGAGATCGTGCGCTCCGACTGGGAAAAGGTGGGGATCAAGACATCGTTGAAGCCGGAGGAGCGAACCCTGTACTTCCAGCGGGTGACCCAGAACGGCGAGCACATGATCGGGGCGATCGGGGCGGATTCCACCTTTCCCGTGCTCAGCCCGGGGCGCTGGTTTGCCGTCAGTATGTGGGACGAGTGGGCGCATCACTGGGCCGAGTGGCTGCTGTCCGGCGGCGATCGCGGCATTGAGCCGCCAGCGGTAGTCAAGCGGCTCCAGGAGACTCACCGGACGCTCTCCCTGACCGTCGACAAGGAGAAGCGCCAGGAGCTCTGGAAGAGCGTGATCCGCGCCCACGCGGAGAACATGTGGGTCATTCCCCTGGTCGCTCAGGGGAAGGAGATCGGCGTGCTGAGCAACGATTTTGGCAACGTTCCCGAGCACGCCGTGGCTTCCTGGATCACGATGACGCCCGGGTACCTGAATCCGGAAACCTTCTACCTGAGAAGCCGATAGGCTGTCATGTCAATGCTGAGATACATCCTGCGCAGGTTGATCCGCATGATCCCGACGCTGATCGTGATTTCGATTCTCACGTTCGTTATCATCCAGTTGCCGCCCGGTGATTTCTTTGACTCCATCCAGGCGCAGCTTGCCGAGAGCGAATCGCGCGCCGAGCAGGAGGCCTTCGACACGCTGCGCAAGCAATACCACCTCGATCAGCCGCTGTGGAAGCAGTACCTGTACTGGGTCGGCGGTTGTCTGGTGGGAGACTTCGGCTATTCCTTTGAGTGGGGCAGGCCGGTCTCCGAGCTCATCGGTGAGCGTCTCGGCCTGACCTTTCTGATGTCCTTCGGGGCGCTGATCTTCATGTGGTGTGTCGCCATTCCCATCGGCATCTACTCCGCTCGCAATCGCCTCTCTTTTGGGGATTACGCCCTGACTTTCGTGGCTTTTATCGGGCTGTGCGTACCCGGATTCCTCGTGGCGCTTATCGCCATGCATATCTCCGTCTTCTGGTTCGGGGGAAGCGCCGGCGGGCTGTTCTCCCACGCCTATCAGTACGCCCCGTGGAGTCTGGCGAAAGCGTGGGACCTGCTTACGCACCTCTGGGTACCAGTGGTCGTGGTGGGGGCGGCCGGAACGGCGACGATGATGCGAATCATGCGCACGAGCATGCTGGACGTGCTGGACGAGCAATACATCACCACCGCCCGCGCCAAGGGGTTGGCCGAGCGCTGGGTGATTTACAAGTACGCGGTCAGAGTGGCGATCAATCCGATGATCAGCATTCTGGGCATGCAGATACCGCAACTGGTGTCGGGCTCGATTATCGTCGCCATCGTGCTGGGACTGCCGACGACGGGCCCCCTATTCTATCGTGCCCTGGAGACCCAGGACATGTACCTGGCGGGTACCTTCCTGATGCTGCTGGCGATTCTCCTGCTTCTGGGGAATCTGCTCGCCGACATCCTCCTCGCCCTCGCCGATCCGAGGATCCGCTTTGACTGAGGTGATCGTCGCCGCCGACAGGAACTACACCGCTGGCCAGTGGCAGCTGGCCTGGCGCAAGTTCAAGCAGAACAAGGTCGCCCTTGGCGCCGGTGTCGTTCTAGGTCTGATGTATCTGGTTACGCTGCTGTCCGGATTCGTCGCCCCGTACGAGCCCGACCATCGCTTCTCGGAGCGGCCGTTCGTACCTCCACAGGGCGTCCACCTGTGGGGGGAGGAGCAGGGGTTTGAGTGGCGCCCGTTCGTCTACGGCCTGGAGGTGACGTTCGACGAGAAGACCGGCCGCAGGATCTACGTGCGCGACAGCGCGGCGCGTTATCCCTTGCGGCTCTTTGCCAGCGGCGACGCCCACGGGATGCTGGGCTTCAAGACCACACTGCACTTGTTCGGGGTGGAGGCTCCTCCAGCCGAAGGGGTTTTCCTCTTCGGCACCGATCGACAGGGGAGAGACCTGTTTTCCAGGGTTCTATACGGCGCTCGGGTATCGCTGACGATTGGCCTGGTAGGGGTGTTTATCAGCGTTATCCTGGGTACGGTGCTCGGCGTGGTTTCGGGTTATTTCGGCGGCTGGGCGGACGAGCTCCTGCAACGCACGATCGAAATTCTGCGCGCCTTTCCGCAGATCCCGCTGTGGATGGCGCTGTCGGCGGCCATTCCGGCAGACGTCGATCAGCTGACCGCCTACTTCTCGATCACGCTGATCCTCTCTTTCCTGGGGTGGACAACCCTCGCCCGCATGGTGCGGGGAAGGGTGCTCTCGCTGCGGACCGAAGAGTACATCCTCGCCGCCCAGCTGATGGGCGCGGGACACGCCCGGGTTGTCTTCCGCCACTTGATTCCCGGGGTGATGGGGCAGATCATCGTCGTCGCCACCATCGCCGTACCGACGATGATTCTGGCCGAGAGCTCGCTGTCGTTTCTCAATCTCGGCATCCGGCCCCCCATGACCAGCTGGGGGGTGCTGCTACAGGAAGGCCGCAGTCTGACCACGCTCTACTTCCATCAATGGCTGCTCGTGCCGGCCATCTTCATCTTCATCGTCGTTCTCTGTTTCAACTTCCTGGGGGACGGCTTCCGCGACGCGGCCGACCCCTATTCGGATTAGGGACATATATACGACCATGGTAGGCAACACTCCAGACATAACGGCGGCAGGCAAAACGCCAGGCAAAACGCCAGGCAATACGGCAGCCACGGGGGACGTTCTTCTGGAGATCGAAGATCTCGAGGTAGAATTTCATACCATCAACGGCGTGATCAAGGTCATCGACGGGGTAGACCTGCGCATACACCGAGGTGAGAGCGTCGCCCTGGTGGGGGAGAGCGGTTCGGGCAAGAGCGTGACCGCGATGAGTATCCTCCGGCTGTTGAGAGAGCCGCCCGCCCGCATCACCGGCTCTATTCGCCTGCATCACCGCGACCGCGCCGCAGTCACCGAGCTGGCGCGGAGCGATCTGTTCGGCCGCGAGTTGCAGTCCATCCGGGGCCGGGAGATCGCCATGATTTTCCAGGAGCCGATGCGGGCCCTGTCGCCGGTGTTCACCGTCGGTCACCAGGTGGCGGAGGCCATCTGGCTGCATCAGAACATGTCGAAAACACAGGCCTGGGCCGAGGCCGTGGAGGGGTTGGACAGGGTCGGAATCCCCGAGCCGGCCAGGGCCGCCCAGTCCTACCCTCACAGTCTGTCCGGAGGGCAGTTGCAGCGAGTGATGATCGCCATGGCGCTGGCCTGCAAACCCGCTCTGCTGATCGCCGACGAGCCGACTACGGCGCTGGACGTTACCATTCAGGCGCAGATCCTGGAGCTCATGAAGGATCTCCAGGAATCGATGAACCTGGCGGTGTTGCTGATCACTCACGACCTCGGTGTGGTCGCCGGTTTCTGTTCCAGCATGAACGTCATGTATATGGGACAGATCGTTGAACGCGGCCCTATCCACCAGGTCTTCGAGAGCCCCGCACAGCCGTACACCCAGGGGCTGCTCAAGAGCATTACGGTACCGGGTCAGAACTTCAAGGAGCGCTTCCCGTCGATTCGAGGCAGCGTACCCGATCCGATAGATGGAATGCCCGAAGGCTGCGCTTTCGGTCCGCGATGCGATCTCTTCGAGGAGGGGGTCTGCGACCGACCGGGCGCGGTGCCGCCTATCGAGGTCGGCCCCGAACACATGGCAAGATGTTACCGAACGGAGTTAGCCCGACGATGAAGCGCGGAAGTACCGAGCCGATCCTGGTGGTGAGAGGCCTGAAGAAGCATTTCCCCGTCCAGCGGGGCGCGGCTAGGGGAAGCAGCGGGCAGAGCGTCAAAGCAGTAGACGGGCTGGACCTGGAAGTGTTCAGAGGAGAGACACTGGGCCTCGCCGGTGAGAGCGGCTGCGGGAAGACCACGGCGATCCGCACCATCATCCGCGCGCTCGAGCCGACCGCCGGATCGGTCGAGTTCAACAACGGCGGAGAGTGGGTGAATGTGACCGAACTTTCCAGAACGGGACTGAAGGCGCTCAGATCCCAGATCCAGTACGTTTTCCAGAATCCTTTCGGCTCTCTCGATCCGCGCATGACGGTGCGCGACATCGTCGCCGAGCCCCTGATCATCAACCGCCTCTTCAAGGGCAAGAGGCAGGCTCTCATCGATCGCGTCGAGGAGCTGCTGGTGCGTGTGGGGCTGAATGCCAACCACATGAATCGCTACCCTCACGCCTTCAGCGGCGGTCAGCGCCAGCGCATCGGCATTGCCCGCGCCCTGGCCTTGAAGCCCCAGTTATTGATGCTGGATGAGCCTGTTTCCGCTCTGGACGTCTCGGTGAGGGCCCAGATCCTCAACCTGCTGATGGATCTGCAGGTGGAGTTGGGGATCACCTATATTATCGTCTCTCACGATCTGGGGGTTCTCGAGCGCATCTGTGACCGCATCGCGGTCATGTATCTGGGAAAGATCATGGAATTGTCCGAGAGCCGGAAACTCTTCGCCGACCCCGGGCACCCCTACACACGGTCGCTGCTGTCGGCCATTCCGGTCGCCGATCCAAAGGCACAGGTAGACCGAGTGGTTCTGATGGGCGATGCCCCGGACCCGGCGAACGCACCTCCGGGGTGCAAGTTCAGCGGACGCTGCCCGCTGACCGAGCAGCGCTGTATCGAAGCCGAGCCTGAGCTGATCGAGACCGGCGACGGTCATCATGTTCGCTGTCACCTGGCCACGCCATGGAACTAAAGCTCAGCGACAAATACGAGCGCGAGGAGGGGACCGTCTTCCTCACCGGCATGGAGGCGATCGTCCGTCTTCTGGTAGACAAGCAGAGGCGGGACGAGGCGTCGACGGATGGTCATGTGAACCAGACCTATGTCTCGGGGTACGAGGGCTCGCCGCTGGGCGGTCTGGATCTCAAGGTGGTGGAGCAGCTGGATCTCCTCAATCGCAGGGGACGCACTGTCCACCAGTTCGGCATCAACGAAAAGACCGCCGCATCGGCCATGCTGGGGACTCAATACGCGCCCTCCGGCGACGTCGATGCGTTCTGGTACGGCAAGGCGCACGGGGCCATGTGGGTTCCGGACGAACTCTGGCTCGCCAACCTGGCCGGCACCGCCAGCAGGGGGGCGATGGTGCTGCTGTGCGGCGAGGATCACCGCTCGAAGAGCTCGGTGTCACCCGGCACCAGCGACTGGGTGTTGCGCAGCAGCATGGTGCCCGTGTTTTATCCGGCTTCTGTTGAGGAGATCCTCCGTCTCGGCATGCACGCCATTCACCTGTCGCGCTACCTCGGCGTGGTGACGGCGCTCAAACTGGTGACCCCTGTGTGCGACGGCGCCAGCACGGTCCGGGCAGATGCCGCCAACGTGTCCATCCGGGTACCCGACGAAGCGTATGAGAAGCGCTTCAACCCGATCGTGATGGCCCTGGGCGCCCTTCCCATGCAGCGCGAGCTGGTGGAGAGAAAGCTGCCTCTGGTAGAAGAGTACGTGAGGATCAACGGGCTCAACCGGATTCACGACGAGGACGCCGGCGGCGAGATCGGCATCGTCGCCACGGGAAAGAGCTATACCGACGTCAGGCAGGCGCTCGAGGCTCTGGGGGCAAGAGTACCTGTGCTGCAGCTGTCGGTCAGCTATCCCCTCGACGGCGAGATCATCCGGCGCTTTGCGCGCGAACTGCGCACCGTCTATGTAGTCGAAGAGCCCGGGCCTTTTGTAGAGGAAGGGGTGAAAGCGGCGCTGTGGCGCTCGTCGGTCGAGGGCGTGTTCGGCCAATACGACGAGGTGGGACAGCCGTTCATACCGGCCTACGGGGAGGTCGATCCTGAGATTCTGGCGCGGCTGCTGTGGCCGAAGCTGAAGGGGGGAGGAGAGCGGGCGGTACTGGCGACACCGGCCCGCGGCGAGCCACGCGATGCGGCGGAGGCTGGCGAGCCCGGAAGCGACCTGGGAAGGGGCGACTACCTGGGAAGCGGCGGTGAGCTAGAGGACGATGGCGTCGCGGGAAACGGCGGCGATCTGGAGGACCTGGAATACGGTCGCGGGAGTTTTCTCGAGAAGCTGGACAGCATCGACCAGCGCCGCTTACCGGACGTGCCAGCTGTATCACCGATGTCCTGCGGCGGCTGCCCGTACAACACCTTTCGGGATCTGAAGGAGAAGCCGGGAGGCGCCATCGGCTGCAGCTCGATTCGCGCCATGGAAGCTTACGACTACGGCGTCCTCTACATACCCACCATGGGAGCCGGCGGCTCCATCTACAGCGGGACCGCCCCCTTCAACGGCAACCAGCACATCTTCCAGTACCTCGGTGACGGCAGCTACTTCCACAGCGGGCGAGGGGCCCTGCAAAGCTGCGTACAGGGCGGGGTGAACATCACCTTCCTGCTGCTTTACAACGGGGCGGTAGCCCTTACCGGCGGCCAGCAGCCGGGCGGACAGCGGCCGGTGGCCCAGGTCGCCCGGGAGGTGCTGGCGCTGGGGGTGGTTCAGGTGGGAATCGTCAGCGCCGACGTTGGCGCCTACACCGGTCTCGATCGCGCCCAGGTGAAGGTCTTCGGGCTCGATCGCCACGCCGAGGCCCTCGACCACTTCAAGGCCGTTCCCGGGACCACGGTGCTCATCCTGGACAAGGAGTGCGCCACCGAGCGGACCCGTCGCCAGCGGCGTCTCGGGGAGCATCCGGAGCGTTACACCCTTATCCACGAGGAGATCTGCGAGGGCTGCGGAGACTGCTACCGCAAGTCAGAGGGGTGCGCCGCTCTTTACAGCACGGTCACGGAGTTTGGCGAGAAGACACAGATTCGCCAGGCGAGTTGTGCCCAGGATGAGCTCTGTGTGGACGGCGAGTGTCCGGCCTTTCTGACCGTGACGGGAAAGGGGGGGAGAGGGATTGGCTTCCGCGCCAGGCACCCCCAATCCGTGGGCGACCTGCCCGAGCCGGTGAAGAGGTGGGCGGGAGCCGATGTCGGTTCGTACACCATCCTGGCGGTGGGACGTGGCGGCACCGGGGTGGTGACGATATCTCATCTGCTGGCGTACGCGGGCATGATGGACGGCCTGCAGGTCTATCTGTCCAACAACACCGGCCTGGCGCAGAAAGGCGGCCCGGTGGAGGCGCCCATCGTCTTTGGCATGGGAACGCAGCCCGTCTTCAACCGGCTCATGCCCGGGTCCAGCGACCTGTATCTGGGTTTCGACTTGCTGAGGGCGGCTGAGCCCGCCAATCTAAGATTTGCCGGGGGAGGGCGCACGGCGGCGGTAGTGAGCACGACGAGAATACCCACGGCGCGTATTAACCGGAGCCCGGATCAGAAATTTCCGGACCCTGGCGGGCTGGCGGATCTGATCGATGGTTGCACCAACAAGACCGACAACGTCTACCTGGATTCCTACTGGCTGGCCGAAGAGCTCTTCGGCGACACCCTGTTCGCCAACATGATCCTGCTGGGAGCGGCCTATCAGGCGGGGCGCATTCCTCCGAGTTCGGCCTCGATTGAGCAGGCCATCGAGCTCAACGGCAAGGCGGTGGAGCGCAACATCCAGGCCTTCCGCTGGGGACGCCTGGCGCTGGCGGATCCAAAGAGGTTGGAAGCCGTCGTCGGGGCCGACGCCGCGCTGGAGAAGGCCGGCGGCGCACTGGAGAAGGCCGGCGGCGCACTGGAGAAGGGGGCAGGGGAAGTCCGCGCACGGCTGGCCGGCGACACCGCCGGACTGGCCCTGCTGGACGCGGTTGCGGCAGAATTCCCGGCGCTGGACGAGGGCGTGGAACAGCAACTGAGCCTGCGGATTGCCGAATTGTGTGCCTACCAGAACGCCTCATACGCGCGCGAATACGTCGATTTCGTCGGCGAGGTGTGGCGGGCGGAGCAACGATTCCCCGACCGCGGGTGCCGTCTGACGCGCGCGGTGGTAACCAACCTTTACAAGCTCATGGCTTACAAGGACGAGTACGAGGTCGCCCGCCTGGCTACCGATGAGGGCAGGGAGCGCCGACTGCGCGACCTCTTCGACGGTGAGATCCGCATCTCCTACAACCTGCATCCTCCAAGCCTGCGATGGTTGGGGATCGGGAAGGTCTCGCCGGGCCCGTGGTTTCGCTTCGCCTTGCGGGCACTGGTGAGGCTGAAAGGGCTGCGGGGCTCGCGGCTGGATCCCTTCGGCCGCGGCGCCTGTCGGCGTCTCGAGCGGGAGCTCGTGGGCTGGTACCGGGGGGTGATCGAAGAGGGGCTACGGCTGTTATCAGAGGATACCTACACCGACGTCGCCGACGTGGCTGAGGCGCCGGACGGCATCCGCGGATACGAGCAGGTAAAGGTGGACTCAGCCGAGGTTGTTCGGCGGGATGTCGAGAGGCGGATGTCCGGGCTGCGCTGA
>Ga0310122_10002026_pt1 | contig 12916 bp, 10 predicted proteins | sample CB6_Bottom_1051__FD_203503 | JGI IMG/M metagenome (GOLD analysis project Ga0310122, IMG submission 203503) | Marine microbial communities from Western Arctic Ocean, Canada - CB6_Bottom_1051 | ecosystem: Environmental > Aquatic > Marine > Oceanic | place: Canada: Western Arctic Ocean | collected...
CGACGGTTCGATTTCTACGGCGGTATTGTACCCGTCGGACATCCAGTCAAAGCTCAAGGGCCCTATGGATCCACGGGAAATGCTGATTGCAATTCCGGGGAGCGTGAAGGTCTCACGAAGGAGGCCCAGACGAGTACCGAGGGAAAATCCCCCCACTCGACTCTCGAGCCCTCGTGCCGTTGGAAGGAACAGTATATTGCCCTGAGCTATGAGTTCTACGGCGAGGAACCCGCCCGCGGTAGGTTTCACCTGAAAGCCCTCAAACACTCCTAAAACTATACTTCCCTGCATCGTGGTAAGTAGAAAATCTTCCTCGGCTGAACCGCCTATAGGCTGATAAGTAAGGTCGGGAATACGAGCCCTTAGCCCGGCGGCTCGGAACGCTATCTCTAATTTTGGCGCACCTCTCCGAAGCGGGCCCCAACTCCCAGGTACCTCAGAACCCAAACCCAGCAGTAGTCCTGTATTTCCAAGTAGTCCTCTTGCAGCCAATGCGCCATCAACACAAGCGTGGGAAAACTGAGGCGCCACCCTAACACAGCTTGAAGCCAACTCTCGGAGTTGCTGGGCAGAGTTAGAGAGTGGCAAGCTGAAAGCTAAGAGGATGGGCAACACCAGCGCCCGGGTGCTCACCTGTATTCGATCCCCTCCCTGCCACTAATCTCTCCAATCACCCAGGCATCAACTCCCTTCTGACGGGCTGATGAAATCACCGACGTGGTCTGGTGTTCTTCTACCACGGCAATCATTCCAATCCCCATATTGAACACTCGGTCCATCTCTTCCGTCGTAACATCGCCACCTTTCTGGAGGATTCGGAAAGCCAGGGGAACTTCCCAGGTGGACCGGTCGATTACGGCCCCCAGGCCATCCGGCAAAACCCTCTTGAGGTTCCCTGGGATACCGCCACCCGTGATGTGAGCCAGTCCTTTGATGGAGTCATTGGACAGCGGATCGATGAGGGCGGGCAGATAACTGCGGTGAACCGTCATCAACTCTTCCGCAACGGTCCTCCCCGTGCCTGGTAGTTGACTGGTATGAGATAACCCCATTACGTCGAATACAATATGCCTTGCTAGAGTGTACCCATTCGTATGTAAACCCGATGACGCATGGCCGACTAGGACATCACCCTTCTCAATCCTGGATCCATCCAAGAGAGCATCTCTTCCTACCACGCCAACGATAAAACCCGCCAAGTCATACTCGCCCGGGGAATAGAGATCAGGGAGTTCTGCTGTCTCACCCCCAAGTAGGGCGCAGCTGTTCTCCTTGCATGCTTCAGCTACTCCTCGAACCACGTTTACTACTACTTCTTCATCGAGTTTTCCAAGCCCAAGGTAGTCGAGAAAAAATAATGGGCGGGCCCCCTGCACTAATATGTCATTCACGCAGTGGTTCACGATATCACGACCAATCGTGTCGTGAACCCCTGTCATAAATGCCAACTTGATCTTGGTTCCCACACCGTCCGTGCTTGATACAAGAATGGGGTTAACTACGTCCTCTGGGACCACGTAGAGTCCTCCGAAACCCCCAACCTGCGAAAGCGTCCGAGCGTCCACTGTCGACTGGACCAGCACCCCAATGCTTCGCATAGAACGCTCAGCAGCTTCTAGGTCAACTCCCGCCTCACGATACTTCATTTCGCCATTAGACACGCCTCTCGATTTCCTCACCTACCTCGAATCTGGTCATCGCTCTAAGCTTTGCGACACGTTCTAGAATCTCCGGTTCACCCAAGTCCTTGAGGCCATCAATACTGAACTGTTCAACTGCGAATGAACCAAGCACGGATCCGTATACCATGGCACGCCGAAGGTTGTCAACCGCCACAGACTCCTGTTGGGCTACGTATCCGAGAACTCCGCCTGCGAACGCATCTCCAGCGCCAGTAGGATCAAATACCTGCTCTAGAGGGAATCCTGGTACAAAGAAGATCCAGTCATCAGCGAAGAGGATCGCTCCGTGTTCTCCCTTCTTAATGATGACGATCTCGGGACCCCTCTCCTGGATCCATTGGGATGCTCGAATCAGGTTGGATTTCCCTGCCAGTTGACGAGCCTCTTCATCGTTGAGCATGAGAATATCGACTCGAGCGAGGAGGTCGGTGAGGGCTTCCCGCTTCCCCTCAATCCAATAATTCATCGTGTCACAAGCGACCACCTCAGGTGAATCTACCTGGTCCAATACCTGGTGCTGCAGCACAGGGTCTATGTTTGCTAAGAACACATACTGAGACTGCCGAAACTCTCCGGGAATCTTAGGTCTAAATTCTTCGAACACCCCGAGATGGGTCTCAAGCGTGTCACGCGTGTTCAGATCCGAGTGATACCTGCCTGCCCACGAGAAGCTTTCTCCATCCTCTCTCTCAATCCCTGAAAGATCGACACCCCGGTTGCTGAGAAAGCGGAGTTGGTCCAATGGATAATCGTGACCTACTACACCCACAACGCTCACGTCCGTAAGGAGTGAAGCCGAAGCTGAGAAGAAAATTGCAGATCCACCGAGTACCCGTTCTGCTTTCCCAAAAGGAGTTTCTACCGAGTCTAACGCAATGCTGCCTACGCAGAGGATCGACATACCAAATTAGTCCTATCAGCTGAAACCCTGTTACGCACTATCGTCCTTAATGGCTCGGCTCATTCGTGTAGGCGCAGCTATCCCCAGAACCGTCAGGCCGTTCCGCAATACAACCTGTAACGCACGGGCAAGAATAAGGCGTGCACTCCGGAGTCTGAGGTCATCTACTAGTACCGCGAGATCTGGGTTCCGACTCGGATTACCGGCGTGATACCAGGCGTTTGCGGCCCCAGCCGTTTGTTCGAGGTAGTCACACACAATATGTGGCGCGCTATTCTCGGCTGCGCGCTCTAGCACATCGGGGAACGACCCGAGTTGGTTAATAAGTTGACGTTCATGATCCTCTGTGAGTGTAGAAAGATCTGCTGACCCCGCTTCGATCTTCTCGGGCACGATCTGTGCTTTGGCGAAGATTGAGCTCATCCGTGCATGCGCGTACTGGATCTTGTACACGGGGTTTTTGTCAGAATGATCGAGTGCTGCACCCAGATCGAAGATCATCTGAGCATCTGGTTTCCGCATCTGGAAGAAGTACCTGGTGACATCAACTCCGACGTCTCTGTAGAGCTCCCGAAGAGTCGTGTTCTCACCTGCTCGCTTTGAAAACTTTACTTCCTTTCCCTCTCGTACGACGCGAACCATCTGGTGGAGTACGTATTCTGGATACCCGGCAGGAAGTCCCAAGGCCTGCAGTCCGCTTCTCACTCGCTCCACAGTGCCATGATGGTCCGATCCTTGGACGTTGATTACTCGCTGGAACCCTCGCGTCCACTTATGCATGTGGTACGCCACGTCGGGAAGGAAGTACGTCGGAAGACCGTTTTTTCTCACCATCACTCGGTCCTTCTGGTCACCGAACTTGGTTGTTTCAAGCCAAGTGGCACCTTCTCGCTCATAAACGAAACCTGTTTCCCTAAGGGCTTCTAAGGTTGAGCTAACACGACCGTTCTGGTACAGGGAAGATTCGAGATAGTACTCGTCGAAGCGCACCCCAAAGTCACTGAGGTCTCGATCTTGTTCCTTTCGGAGGGATCGAACTGAGAATTTTCGGATGTGGTCAACGGCCCGCTCGGATTCGTCTTCCACAAATCGATCCCCAAATTCCTTCACTAGAGCCTCAGCAAGTTTGCTAACGTACTCGCCATGGTACCCTCCCTCGGGAATCTCTGCGTCATGTCCAGTTTGATCCAAATATCTAGCTCGGACGCTTTCCACGAGCTTATCGATCTGTGTTCCTGCATCGTTGTAATAGAACTCGCGGTGCACGTCCCAACCTGTCCACTCAAGCAAAGATGCAATCGCATCCCCTAGAGCCGCCTGCCGACCATGACCCAGGTGCAACGGGCCGGTCGGATTCGCCGATACAAATTCGACCATAACTCGGGTACCTTCCCCGATTGTGGATCTGCCGAAAGTGCGATCCTTCGTCACAATCTGGTCTAGAACTGAGGCCACCGTGCCAGAGGAAAGTTTGAAGTTGAGGAACCCAGGTCCAGCTACCTCAACCGATTCGATGCCTGCAGTACCCAGCTCAAGGCGAGCCGCAATTTCCTCTGCGATCTCTCTAGGTGATTTCCCGATCTCCCGGGATACAGTCATAGCGATATTGCAAGCAACGTCACCATGACTCGGATCACGTGGGCGTTCAAGATAAACGGACGCCTTACCAAGACCCATTTCCTTAAGAACCGCCTTGAGGGCGGTTTCTAGTGGTTCGTGGGCCACTGGTCAGCTATCGGACTTAGAGTGGGGCGATCCTGACCCAGAGCTTTCAGTACCGGTTTTCGAATTCCCATTTGCGGCCCCGGCATCGGTCTTCGAGGGGACGTCTCTGGTCTCTCCGGAACCTGACTCCGACTTGTTGGCTTCTCCACCACTCTCCGAAGAAGCTCTCTTTTTATAGTCTTCAGACCTATAATCTGTGATATAAAATCCCTCTCCTTTGAAAATAAAACCGGCACCTCCAGAAATCATGCGTTCTGAATCCTGCCCGCATTCTGGACACTCAGCTCCAGGGCCCGCGGAGATCCTTTGGAATACCTCAAACTGGTGTCCGTTTGGGCAGCGATAATCGTAGGTCGGCATGGGCAACGAAGCTAACGAGGGACACCATGGGCGCCTACCCGTCGTAAGTCCCCCACTCTGAGCGGAGGGCGTTGCTTAGTTCTCCCAGGGTGACATCAGCTTTCACAGCCGAGATAAGCTGGGGCATGAGGTTCTCTTCACCACGTGCCACCGAGCGCACCTCTTCGAGCTGCGCTCTAACCTCAAGATCTTGCCTTTCTTTCTTTAGTGATCCAAGTCGGGCAATCTGTTTCTGCTCTAATGTGTGGTAATCGGGCTTCCTTACGTGTAGAGGATCCTCTTCCTCAGCATGCACATTCACGCCCACGACTTCCCTACGGCCAGACTCTATCTCCAGTTGAACTTCATATGCAGCATTGTGGATCTCCTCCGCCATGTACTCAATGGCCCTTGGTGCTCCGCCCAATTCGTCAATTTTTTGGAGGTAATCGAGTGACAAGCGTTCGATTTCGTCAGTGAGAGCTTCAATGTAGTACGAGCCGCCAAGCGGGTCTGCTGTTCGGGTTATGCCGGATTCGGAGGCAATGATTTGTTGGGTCCGGAGTGCTAGTTTTGCTGCCTTCTCAGTCGGTAGAGCAAGGGCCTCATCATAACCATTGGTATGCAGAGACTGACTACCGCCGAGTGCGGCTGCCAACGCTTGTATCGTAACACGCACTACGTTATTGAGGGGTTGCTGAGCACTGAGGGTCGACCCACCGGTTTGGGTATGGAATCGGAGGCGACATGACTCCTCGGATGCTTCGTGATGTTCTCTTAGGAGGGTCGCCCAGAGTCGGCGTGCGGCACGAAACTTAGCCACTTCTTCAAGAAGGTCATTATGGGCCGCGAAGAAGAACGAGAGTCGGGGCGCAAATGTCTCGATATCGAGTCCGGCGTCCACTGCACGAGCTACATACTCGAGACCATTTGCGAACGTGAACGCGAGCTCTTGTGGTGCGGTAGCCCCCGCTTCTCGAATATGGTAACCGGAGATCGATATAGGATTCCACTTCGGAAGCTCTTCTGAGGAAAAGGCAATGACGTCAGTGACGAGTCGCAGGCTGTTTTCAACTGGGTAGATATACGTTCCGCGGGCGATATACTCCTTTAGGACATCATTCTGGACCGTGCCAGCAAGACGATCTCGCCTGACCCCTCGCTCATCCGCCACTGCTACGTAGAGAGCTAACAAGATCGCAGCGGTGGAATTGATGGTCATCGAAGTAGATACCTGATGCAGTGGTATCCCCTCGAATAGGCGCCGCATGTCTTCCAGCGAATCAATAGCGACCCCAACTCGTCCGACCTCACCGCTCGCTATTTCAGCATCTGAGTCATACCCCATCTGGGTCGGCAGATCGAAGGCTACTGAGAGTCCTGTTTGACCATTCTGTAGGAGATAACGAAATCTCTCGTTCGTTTGCTCGGCAGTGCCGAAGCCCGCGTACTGTCGCATAGTCCATAGTCGGCCCCGATACATATCCGGGTAGATCCCACGGGTGAAAGGAAATGCACCGGGAGCGGGTTCTCCATCTTCATTTTCGGGGGTGTAAACGGACTGCACCTCGATACCGCTATTGGTACGGACTGGCTGATCACTCCTGTTCTCCTTCATTCCTCAAGTCATTTCGTCTTCGAGGGAGCCAAGGTCCACCAAAACCTGTCCGTTTTCGACAACATCTCCCCTCGCCACATGAATCCCCAGGACGCGGCCTCCCGTCTCCGTCTTCACCTCATTCTCCATTTTCATTGCTTCCACGATGACCAATCCCTGCCCTGCTTCAACCAAGTCCCCTAACTCGACCTCTACGCTTACCACCACCCCAGGCATAGGTGCAGATAACGACCCAGGTCGTTGGACTTGATGTTCTCTCCTCTTCATTTCTAGGATGGCCCTACCGAGACGGTCGAGCACATCCACACGGAACTTCCTTCCGTTAAATCGGATGTCCCATGATCCTCTACCAGACTTGACCGCCCTCATGCGGTGGGAAACCCCGTTCAAGATCATACTGTATTGGTTCGTTTCTCCGATTGTGGACAAATCTACGACTACAGGTTCGTCATTTATCCTCACAACGTCCTCGGCAACCTCAACCTCGCATTTGTAGTCTTCTACTCTGACTTCGTAGATCACTAGTTGCCAGATCGTTTAAGGATCACGACGGTTTCGATGTGCGCGGTCTGAGGAAAAAAATCGAATGCACGATGCTCTACCAGAGAGTACACGGGTGCCAGTCGATAGAGGTCTCGTGCAAGGGTGGCCGCGTCACAACTTATGTAGATAACCCTTTTGGGTGGAGCAGCCAGAATTTGAACGGGGACAGAATGCTCTAGTCCGCTTCGTGGTGGGTTGAGAACCAATAAGTCTGTGGGTAGATAATCTGATATGTGTTCTTCTACCGTTCCCTGAACTGTCTGATAATTTTCGTCGTCTCTCACGAAAGGTGATGCTAGAGCGGCCGCGCTCACATCGATCCCAACAACCCTCGTGCCTAGATTCGCGAGGGTTCGGCCGTATTGGCCGATACCGCAATAGGCATCGATGGCAGTATCGGGGAATCCAGCCCTTACCTTCACGTATTCTTCCAATAACTGAGCAGCACCACGGTTCACCTGTAGGAAGGCATCTCCTATTAGCATGACACGGTTTCCACCCCATACGTCCTCGTGAGGCCTACCATGGACCAATTCTATCTCTTCTGAATCGGACGGATGATGCCAGACAGTGGATACAGACGGTACACGGTTCACCAAGTTTTCAGCGTTCCAGGGACTTCTTCCTCCCTGCACAAATAGATATACACCGGATTTAGAGTTCCGCAGTGTTAGCCGGAGTCGTCCTCCGGCTGGAAGGCGTGCGGCGTTAGCTCCCCAGTTTTCCCTCAGTGATGTCCAGGCAGAGCTTAATTCTGGTTCGGGCAGGATACACTCGTCCTTGATATCGACCACATAATTACTTCGCCGAAGTGCGTGAAAGCCTGCTACCACCCGACCTCCACTAAGCCTCTTTAGTGTGAAGGTGATCTTGTTACGGTACCGGAAGGGCTTTGGTGAAGCTGTGACGGCGACCTCATCTACTTCCAGCCTACCGATTCGGGACAAGGCGTCAACGACAAAGCGCCCTTTCCACTTCAATTGTTCAGTGTATGGAAGGTGTTGCAGAGAACATCCCCCACATCGGTCATATAGGGGACAGGGGGGGTCTCTACGTCCCTCAGCTGGTTGAAGGACTTCGTCCACATGACCGTTCGCCCATCGACGTTTCACTGTAGATACTCGGACACGAACAAGGTCTCCAGGTGCAGTCCGTGGTACGAAGACGACCCGACCATCCGGAAGCTTCCCCACCCCCGATCCATTCGAGGCCATGCTCCGGATCGTGACCTCAGCTAGTTCGCTAACAGGCTTTACAACCATCAGTCTTTAGCTGACTTCCACGGCCACCATTCTGACTTCCAGCGGGACATCTCCGGTGTCACTTGAGATATCCGTGTCTGTCGTCCTTCATGCAGTTCGAGGAGTGCTGCTGCGATGGCAATCAAGCGGAAATCATTTGGGTCTGAGTCACTCTTCTGTAGCAATTCCGGATGTTCTTCCAAATACCGAATCGAAAGATGTCCTTCTACAAAATCGGGCTCATCCATTACTCTTCGTTGGAATGACGCACTGTTCTCTAGCCCAACAAGGAGGAACTCGTCGAGGGCCCTCGCCATTCGACTGATTGCGTCCGCGCGTGTTTTCCCGTGCACGATGAGCTTCCCGAGTAAGGGATCATAGTGGCGAGAGATATAAGAGCCCTCTCTTATCCCCCCATCCCAACGAACTCCGGGCCCCGTCGGTACCTGCAGGCGATCGACTGTTCCCGTGCAAGGAAGGAAGCCTGTAAGAGGATCTTCTGCGGTAATCCGGCACTCTATCGCATGCCCCGACAACTGCACGTCGTCCTGAGTGAAGTCTAGTGGCTCACCCGAAGCGATCCTAATCTGCCAGTCCACAATGTCTATTCCAGTTACCAGTTCAGTTACCGGATGCTCTACCTGAATTCGGGTATTCATCTCCAGGAAGTAATACTTCCCATCTTCATATAGGAATTCCACGGTCCCTGCACCCTCGTAGTCGATAGCCCGCGCCGCCTGAACCGCGGTTTGTCCGATAGACAAACGCTCTCTTTTGGAGAGGGCCGGAGCCGGTGATTCTTCGATCAGTTTCTGGTGCCGTCGCTGGATGGAACACTCGCGCTCTCCCAGGTGGACTATATTGCCCTGCATGTCGGCCAGTATCTGAACTTCAATATGACGCGGGCGTTCGAGGGCACGTTCCAAGTAGAGAGTACCGTCTCCAAATGCCGAGAGTGCTTCTCGTTCGGCTGCCTCAAAGGCAGCCTCAAGGTCGTGAGCATCCTGCACTTTTCGCATTCCTTTTCCGCCCCCCCCGGCAGCTGCCTTGACTAGCACCGGAAAGCCGATTGTATGCGCAGCTGCCAAAGCTGCCTCGACATTAGACACGGGCTCAGTAACACCGGGGATTATGGGCACACCGACATTCTTCATGTATCGCCGTGCCTCAGTCTTATCGCCCATCACCGCGATCACCTCAGGAGAGGGGCCCACGAATACGAGACCAGCATCTCGCACAGCTTTCGCGAAAAAGGAGCGTTCTGCTAGGAAGCCATAGCCCGGATGAATAGCGTCAGCTCCAGATGCCTCAGCCACTTCGATGAGACGCTCGGCACAGAGATAGCTTTCTGAGGAAGCTGCCGGACCAATCAGGTAAGCTTCGTCGGCTTCTAGAACGTGCGGAGCCAACCGATCGGGCTCCGAATACACAGCGATAGCACGAATCCCACGCTCTCGTGCAGCTCTGACTATGCGAACGGCAATCTCGCCACGGTTGGCTATAAGAAGCGATCGGATCAAGGGGTTATGTAGGAAGAGAGAGAAGTATTAGAAAGATCTTAGAACCCAAACCAAGCTCACAAACTCAGGGGAAAGTAGCCTCGAGCCTGACCTTAATAGCACGCGCCCCAACCCCGATACGCCGCGACCATAAATCACTTCACTACCCTGGTCACCCTAGAGTGGAATATTACCGTGTTTCTTGGGTGGGTTTTGATCGCGTTTGTTCTGTAACATGTCCAGAGCGTTTATCAGACGGTCACGTGTCTCTCGGGGGTCTATTACATCGTCTATGTACCCCCTGGCAGCAGCTATATACGGATGAGCAAACTTTTCCCGATACTCTTCTATTCGAGTTTCCTTTGCAGCTTCTGGATCCTCAGCCGCGGCAAGTTCTCGGCGAAAGAGAATTTCCACGGCCCCCTCCGGTCCCATCACCGCAATCTCGGCCTGAGGCCATGCTAGATTAATGTCGCCACGAATGTGTTTCGAATTCATTACGTCGTAAGCTCCACCATACGCCTTACGAGTGATGACCGTCAGTTTCGGCACGGTCGCCTCCGCGAAGGCGTATAGGAGCTTGGCACCGTGACGTATGATGCCTCCGTGTTCCTGTGCTACACCAGGCAAAAAGCCAGGAACATCCACTAAAACAACCAATGGAATGTTAAAGGAGTCGCAAAACCGAACGAATCGAGCTCCCTTGTCGGATGCATCAATGTCGAGCGCTCCAGCAAAAGACGCAGGTTGGTTTGCTATGACCCCCACAGGCCTTCCGCCCAGACGGGCGAGGCCCACGAGGATATTCTCAGCAAATTGGGCATGGACCTCGTAGAAATCACCCCCGTCGACCACGCACTTGATGACATCCCTCATGTCATACGGTTGATTGGGACTGTCGGGTACAATTTCCAGAAGTTTCTCATCCCGGCGGTCATACGGGTCAGTGCACTTCAGGACAGGCGGGAGTTCCGTATTGTTTTGAGGGAGGTAGCGCATCAGTTCGCGCACTGACGCTAAGCATTCGGGTTCACTGTCATACGCAAAATGTGCAACTCCAGATACTGAAGCGTGCACTTCAGCTCCTCCAAGACCTTCCATGTCAATGTCTTCATGCATCACCGTCTTCACAACATTCGGACCCGTTACGAACATGAAGCTGGTCCCTCGAACCATGTAGACGAAGTCCGTAATTGCTGGAGAATAAACAGCCCCACCTGCACAGGGACCAAGAATCACACTAATCTGGGGAATCACCCCGGACGCGAGTGTGTTCCTCAGGAAGATGTCCGCGTATCCACCAAGGCTCACGACCCCTTCCTGTATTCGTGCACCTCCGGAATCGTTCAATCCGATCAGTGGCGCTCCGTTCTTCAGAGCCAAGTCTTGAACCTTGACTATCTTCTCAGCGTGAGCCTCTGAAAGTGAGCCACCGAAAACCGTAAAATCCTGGCTGAACACATAAACGAGCCGCCCGTGGATCGTACCGTAACCAGTCAGGACACCGTCGCCGAGGATCTTCTTTTCATCGAGTCCAAATTCTGTAGATCGGTGAGTTATGAACCGATCCAACTCGATGAATGAATGTTCGTCTAGGAGCAGATCCAGCCGCTCCCGTGCAGAGAGTTTTCCACGCTCGCGTTGTGCACTGAGTCGTTCTTCCCCACCCCCGATCTCGGCGCTACGGCGAAGCTTCTGGAGCTTTTCAAGCTTCTCATGTATTGACATCAGACTGTCATGCTTTCAGCCGATTGGTACAAGTATACCGTCATCGATGTAGACCACCTCAGTCTGGCGAAGGATTCGTCCATCCACAACTGAGTAAATCCCAGTTACGCCTTCGACCTCGCTTAAGGCTTCGATGGCTAATCGAATCTCCTCGGGAGAGCGGGCCCCGTTCTTCAGACCTTCGAGGAGTACAAGTGCGGCATCGTGACCGATCGCAGGGACTGCGCTAACGAGGCTCCTCTGGAAGTGCGCTTCATATGCCTCCCGGAACTGGAACTGTCTTGCTCTCCCTCCGGTACGGCCTACAGCAGTAGTAGCGACCACACCGGTCGTATGACGAGGATCCACTCTTTCGAGTACCTGAGGGTCAGTCCATCCTGATGTACCGAGTATGTCTATCGCTAGGGTGTCCAAACCGTAATGAACTACCTGCGGAGCGACGAATTCCACATCCTCCGAGGGAATGGGTAGAAAAAACGCAACTGGTTCCAACATCTCCACATCAAGGGTGTCATCCTCCTCAAGGCCAAGTGCCGCAATCTCCGCGGCTCTCAGCGCATCTTGGGCCGCTATGATCTCTTCACCAAAAAAGGTCGCCCCCACCTCATATGCATAGCGCCCAACAACCGGAAGACCTAGAGCTTCTGACACCTCTCGAAAAGCCTCAGCTTCGGCAATGGATGCGGGCGCCTGGGAGTGAAGGATCGCTATCCGCGCGTAGCCGTATTCATGTGCGTAACGTGCTATGGCGGCCGCTGCCACGGGATCAGGGCCCTCCAGCGAATAGACTCCCGGTCCTGCCCGGGAGGCACTTCGAGCGGTGGGCGAAACAAGTGGGACTCCTGTGCGACGAGCTCTTCCTCCTACTTCGAGAGAAGTGTCCTCTAGGAATCCTATCACTCCTTTGACCTTGGAATCCTCGAGTTCCCTAACCAACCTCACAGTAAGGCCTGGGTCACCCTCGTTGTCCATGGCAGTGATACGCACATTGAAGAGGGTCTTGTCCATCTCCGCGACTGCAACTTCGACCCCTTCCTCTATCAGGCGAGCAAACTCGGAAAGAGCCGGCGGCCCTCCATTGGGAAGCAGTGTTGCGATTTCCAAGGTCGTGATACCAGCCTGGGAGGATTGCTGAAAAGATTCCTGAGGCGCAATGGAATCTTCCTTTGTGACGCCCTGCTCCGGTATTCGGCCTATGAGTTCAGGGGCGTCTATTTGATCCCTACTATCCACGATTATATCATTTTGAGCTGGGTCGATAACCGAAGTGCTGCCCCGTGGTCCTGCCAGTTGGCAGCTACCGAAGAATACAACAGCAAAGAGCAGGTCGATCGGGATCACCGACATTCGCTCAACCTGAAAACGACCAGTCATGTAGGAGTAGCAGGCAGAGCGGACAGAGCCACCCGTAACCGTTTCTCCAAGCCCATCATTGTGAATCCTCTGTAACCTGCTATTCCGAGTCAGACATTTCACCTTCTTCCACAGACTCCTCTGGCTCATCGGCGGACTCGACTTCAGACGACTCCACCTCCGGATCCGCATCGGTAGCGTCTTCACCGGCTTCAGTCTCAGAATCTTCCGGCTCCGAGTCAGACATTTCACCTTCTTCCACAGACTCCTCTGACTCATCGGCAGAC
>Ga0310122_10002028_pt1 | contig 12914 bp, 9 predicted proteins | sample CB6_Bottom_1051__FD_203503 | JGI IMG/M metagenome (GOLD analysis project Ga0310122, IMG submission 203503) | Marine microbial communities from Western Arctic Ocean, Canada - CB6_Bottom_1051 | ecosystem: Environmental > Aquatic > Marine > Oceanic | place: Canada: Western Arctic Ocean | collected...
ACGAGAAGCGACACTACACCCGGTTGGATCCGAGCCTCGACATTTTCTACAAGGCGACGCCGTCGGTCACGACAGCGATCACCGTGAATACGGATTTCGGCGAGTCCGAGGTCGACGAGAGGCAAGTCAACCTTTCTCGGTTCGGTCTTCGCTTTCCGGAGAAGCGCGATTTCTTTCTGCAAGACACGCTCATTTTCGAGTTTGCGAATTTGACAGGGAACGGTCAGCCCTTTTTCTCTCGCAGAATCGGCCTCGGAGAGGACGGCGAGCCGGAGGGAATTCTCGCCGGAGGCAAGATCACCGGCCGGATCGGGCGATTCAAGATCGGGGTGCTCGACGTCGTGCTCGATGATCATGACCGGGTCGATCAACAAAATGTGCTGGTGGCTCGCGCAGCCGCCAATTTCGGTGAGTCGACGCTCGGCGTGATCCTGACCCATGGTGACCCGTCGGCGATGAGCAATAACACCGTCATCGGTGGCGATTACAACTATCGCAATACCGATTTTCTCGGCGGTCAGAGTCTTTATGCGAGAGCCTGGATCCAGAGTAGCTTCAGTGACCCGGACTCCGGTCCCGGCGCGGACGCAGAGGCGATCGACGGCAGCGGTCTCGCCTACGGGCTTCGCATCGAATATCCGAATGACACGACGAGCTGGAGATTCTCCGCCGAGATCTTCGAAGACGAGTTCAATCCGGCGCTCGGGTTTGCGAATCGAGTCGGGATTCGGGACTACCGCGGTGAGTATCGCCGTCGTTGGCGACCCAAGTCGAGCCGGATTCAGACTGTCGACACGAAGGTCGAGGGCAGATTGGTCACGGGTTTTTCACCTGAGGTTCAGACGGGCCATTTCCAATGGACGCTGCTGGAGATTGCGAGCCCGATCCAGGATGCGATTCGCCTCGGCTATTCTCACCGGTACGAATTCGTCCAGACCCCCTTCGAGAATCTGGATGTTCCCGTTGGGCGCTTTCACTTCGATGAAGCTCTGCTGCAGGTCAAGTTCAGCAAGAATCGCTGGATTGGTGGTGAGGTCTTCGTGGGCGCTGGGAGCTTCTTCGATGGCACACGAACGCGAGCCCGAGCGGATCTTTCGTTTCGTTTCTCCAAGTTCCTACAGACCAGCCTGGTCTACTCCATCAATGACATCCGGCTTCCGGGCGGAGATGATCTCATTCATGTCTTGAGCACCCGCTTCAGCGTCCTCTTTACGCCGGACATCTCCTGGATCACCCTCGTACAATTCGACAACGTCTCGGATTCCATCGGAATCAACAGTCGACTGCGATGGATCATCGAGGACGGTCGCGAGGTCTTCCTGGTGTTGAACCAGGGTCTCGACACTTCGCACGGTATCGAGGCAGGACGAACTGCACCGCTCATCAAACTTCAGTGGACATTCCGGTTCTAGTCTGACCCCGGAGGAGGAGACGCAGATGGGTTCGAGAATTCTTGCTGGTCTCGCGATGATGCTGATCTCGACCGGGGGCGAAGCGCTTGCGCGTGATCTTGCGTCCAACGAGGAGATCGCGGAGCGAATCGCAGGGGCCATTCGCTTCGAGACGATCAGCCCGGAGAACCCCGTCGATTTCGATGGCGTGCCCTTTGATCAACTCTCGGCCTACCTAGAAGACCTCTACCCGCACGTTTTCGGACAGCTCGAGCTCGAGAGGGTCAATCAGTACACCCTGGTCTTCAAGTGGGCGGGCTCGGATCCGAAACTCGCGCCCGCGCTCTTCATGGCTCATCTCGATGTCGTACCCGTCGAAGGCGCAGCGGTCGCAGAATGGACGCACCCGCCGTTCGGGGGCGTCATTGAGGACGGCTTCATCTGGGGGCGCGGCGCACTCGATGTCAAAACCGGCGCGATCTTCTGGCTCGAAGCACTCGAGACCCTGCTCACGGAAGGCTTCGTCCCGCACAGAACGATCTATCTCTCACTCGGTCATGATGAGGAGATTGGCGGCCCCAACGGTGCGATTGCCGTCGCAGAGCTCTTTCGCGAGCGCGGAGTCAGACCGGCCTTTCTCTTCGACGAAGGCGGCTTCATTCTCGACGGCTACCCGCTGCTTCCGGATGTGACGACGGCCCTGGTCGTGACGGCCGAGAAGGCGTTCTTCACGGTTCGGCTGACCGCGAGAGGCGTGAGTGGACACTCCTCGATGCCGCCCAAACATACCGCGATCGGAAAGCTGGCCCGCGCGATCACTCGTGTCGAAGACAATCCGATGCCCAGTCGATTGATCGCGCCTGTTCGGGAAATGTTCGAGGCCGCGAGTCCGCATCTCTCGTTCGGGGAGCGCTTCGCTTTTCGAAATCTCTGGCTGACGAGTGGATTCATCAAGCGCCGGTTGCTCGGCGATCGTGTGAGTGCGCCGCTGGTTCGGACCACCTTTGCGGCAACATTGATCTCGGGCGGCGTGAAGGACAACGTGATTCCCGAGCTGGCGCAGGCGACGATCAACGTCCGAAGACTGCCCGGAGATGCGCCCGAGGATGTGCTCGCGCATCTCGAGCGGGTGATCGATGATCCGGAGATCGAGATCGAGGGCGAGAATTGGGGAGACGGGGCAACGCCCGCCTCCGTCCATGGCTTCGCCTTCGCCCTGGCGGCGGAATCGATCAAGGAAGTCCTGCCCGACGCGGTCGTGATCCCCGGATTGCTTCCGGGGGCGACGGATTCCCGCCATTTCGCGGGCCTCGTGGACGAGATCCTTCGATTCATCCCGCAGCGAGCGCAGATGGACCTCATCGGCGGCGCGCATGGCCGCGATGAACGAGTCGCCATCGAGCACCTGGCGGAATCCGTCGCAATTGCCGTGGGAATGGTCCGGCGCGCGGGGCTTGCACCGAGCGAATCCGAGTAGGCTCGTCGCTTCGATCGGGCGCGATCAGGGATCGAGATCACCGGCGATCGATTTTCGCAGCACGCGCTCGATTTCTTCGTGCGTACACGGTTTGGGATTCGTTGCGAGCGAGGGGTCGGCGGCCGCCATCGGGACCAGCTTGGGAATCATCTCTTCGTCGACGACGCCTTCGAGGGTATGGGGTAGGCCGAGCTCGGATCGCAAGTCGAGAGTCCATTCGAGGACATCCTCGAAACGCTGCTCGGGGAGTTCGAGCGCCTGGGCCATGCGTGGCATGCGGTCTTCAATGGCCTCGCGATTGTGCACCATCACATAGGGATGGAAGATCGCGTTTGCCGTCCCGTGATGAAGCCCGGTCATGCCGCCAACCGGATGCGACAAAGCATGAATCAATCCGAGTCCCTTCTGGAAGGCGGTGGCTCCCATCGATGCGGCCATCAAGAGGTGTGTACGGGCTTCTTCGTCTCGCCCATTCTTGAAAGCGTGAATCAGGTTCTGCGAGATCAGACGCATGCCTTCGAGTGCGATGCCGTCGGCCATCGGGTGGTAGGCGGGGGCGCAATAGGCTTCGAAGCAGTGGGCCAGGGCGTCCATGCCGGTTGCCGCAGTCAACCCCGGCGGAAGTCCGAGCGTGAGGTCCGGATCCGCCAGGACGAGATCCGGCTGCATTCGCGGGTGAAAGATGATTTTCTTGTTGTGCTCGCTCGGGTCGACGATGACTGCGGCCCGGCCGACTTCGGAACCGGTGCCCGCCGTCGTGGGAACCGCGACGGTCGGTAGGATCTTCGCGCCGTCGGCTTGTTTCCAATTTTCGCCGACATCCTCGTAGTCGAGAACGCTGCCGGGATTTCGGGCCAACAGGGCAATGCACTTTCCCGCGTCCATGGCGGATCCGCCGCCGATCAAAACGCAGCCATCGGCCTGATGCCGCTTCGCGAGAGCGAGGCCCGCTTCGATATGCGTGGTTGCCGGATTGGCCTCGATGTCCGAGAAGACAAGGGGAACGAGACCGGCTTCTTCGAGGGCGGGAACGATCGGTGCGAACCAGTCGAGTCCGAGAATTCCGGGATCCGTCACGATCAGCGGGCGCCCGATTTCGAGTTCCCGGCAAGCGCTGGCCAATTCGCGAATACGGCCGGCGCCGATTCGATAGGTAGACGGGTAGTTGAAGTTTCCGACGAGGACTTTCGCTGCGGCCATTTCGACGCTCACGAGGTTGTTCTCCGGTATGAAGGGGGATAGCTGAAGCGGTCAAACGTCAATCGAACGCGTCTGCCGGCGCTCTAGATGATCTCGAAATAGCGAGCGAGATCCCAGTCCGAGACCGCCTTTCGATTCTCCTGATCCTCCCAATCACGAGTGGTCGCGTAGTGATCCACGAAAGTGTTCCCGAACTCGCTCCGTGCCATGTCGGAGGCGCGAAACAGGACGCTCGCTTCGCGGAGCGTCGAGGGCAGCGGATGGACCAGTGCCTTTGGATCTTCGTAGCCATTGCCGACGACGACCTCGGGAAGTTCGAGGCCTTCCTCGATTCCGCGAAGACCGGAGGCGAGGGCCGCGGCCTGGGCGAGATAGGGATTGGCGTCGGCGGGTGCTATGCGGTACTCGCTGCGCTGTGCCTCGGCGCCGGCGGGGATCACGCGCACGGAAGTGGTTCGATTCTCGACGCCCCAATTGGCCGCCGTGGGCGCCCACATCCCCGGCACGAGTCGCCGGTAGCTGTTGATCGTCGAACAGACCATCGCCAGCAATTCCGGCATGTATCGAACCTGACCGGCGACGAATTGGCACATCGTCTTGCTCATATTGGAAGGATCGCCCTCGCCATAGAAGGCATTCTCGCCGGTTTTGGCGTCGCAGAGCGAAATATGAAGATGGCCGCTCTGACCCGGGTAGTCGTTGCTCCACTTGGCCATGAAAGTCGCCATCAATCCCGCGCGTTGTGCGAAGACCTTGGTGAAGGTCTTGAACAGCGAGGCCCGATCAGCCGCTTCGAGGCCCCGCGCATAACGGATGGCGGCCTCGATGACGCCGGGCCCGGTCTCCGTGTGCAGTCCTTCGATCGCACAGTCGAAGTCCTCCATCAGGTCCAGCAGGTCGTGATAGAACTCGGCATGAACGGAACTGCGAAGGACCGAGTAGCCAAACATTCCCGGGGTAAAATGTTGAAGGTTGCGATAGCCCTTCTCGCGAACACTGTCCGGAGTCTCGTCGAAGAGGAAGAACTCGTATTCGAAGGCCGTGTCGACTGCGAAGCCCATCGCGGTTGCTTTGTCGAGCGTGCGTGACAGGATCGTACGCGGACAGACATTCGCGTGGTTTCCCTGGAAGCTGCCGATCAAGAGAAGTGTGTCTTCTTCCATCGGAATCCGGCGCAGCGTCGAGAGATCGAGTTGGGCGATCGCGTCGCTATAACCGGTATGCCAGCCGGAGACCTCGATGCCTTTCGTCTCGCCGGCCCCGGTCCGGTCGAAGGCGTAGAGCTCGTCTTGGCTATCCCAGCCCAGCACGACGTCACAGAATCCGAATCCCTTGTCCACCGCCGAGCGCAGCTTCTCGCGATTGATGTATTTCCCGCGCATGACACCGTCGATGTCGAAGACTCCGACCTTGAAATATCGGATGCCCTCGCGGTCGATCCATTGATCGAGTTCCCGGATGCTGGTGACGCCGTCCACGCTCTTCTCGCTGCCAGGGGTCATGGGGTCTCCGGAGCGGGCCGCCGGGCCCACTCGAGTCTGTCGACCAGCACGGGCGCTGACCGGGCCCTGAGTATCGCGAGTCGAGCGGGGCGCGCCAGCGTCGCGAGTCGCTAGCATCCCCGGCGAAGCAACGCTTGCGCAATTGGGTGATCGGCGGCACGGTCGACGGGTCGGCGCGGCGCTGTGGCGGCGTAGCCAAAGGGAGAGGGATGTGAGAACGATCGTTTGTAAAGAATTTGGTCCGCCGGAGAAGCTCGTCCTCGAGGAGGTCGCCGATCCGACGCCGGGACCGGGCGAGTTGGTGATCGAGGCGCGTGCGTCGACGGTGACCTTTCCCGATTCGCTGATGATCGAGGACAAATATCAATTCAAGGCACCGCTTCCGTTCATACCGGGCGGCGAGGCGGCCGGTGTCGTCTGTGAACTCGGCGAGGGCGTTGACGGCTTCAAGATCGGCGAGCGCGTGATCGGCAGTACGATGCTGGTGGGCGGCTTCGCCGAAAAGGTACTCGTCAAAGCGAGTACGACTCGCCGGCTTCCCGAGAACATGGGCTTCGCGGAATCGACGGGTGTTCTCTATGCCTATGGGACGGGCTACTACGGCTTGAAATTCCGCGGAGCGCTTCAACCCGGGGAAACACTTCTGATATTGGGCGCTGCGGGCAACGTGGGCCTGGCCGCCGTGGAACTCGGAAAGACGATGGGGGCGACCGTCATCGCGGCCGCTTCCAGCGCAGAGAAGCTCGCCGTTTGCAGCGATCGCGGTGCCGACGCGACGATCGACTACTCGAAAGAAGATCTGAAAAAGCGCGCCAAGGAGCTGACGGATGGTCGTGGTGTGGACGTGATCTACGACTGCATCGGCGGTGACTACGCTGAGGCGGCCCTGCGCGCGATCGCCTGGAACGGACGTTTTCTGGTCATCGGATTCACCGCCGGAATTCCAAAGCTGCCACTGAATCTGACGCTGCTCAAGAGTTGTCAGGTGATCGGTGTCTTCTACGGCGCGATGGTGTCGCGGGAGCCCGAGACGAGAGCCCAGATCGAAAGGGATCTCGACGCATTGGCCGAACAGGGACGGTTGAATCCTTACGTGTCGGGACGCTATTCGCTCGAGCAGGCGCCGCAAGCGCTTCGCGCCCTGATGGATCGAAAGGTGACGGGAAAGGTAGTCGTCGAACCGAATCGCTAGCCGCTGAGTCGCGTAGTTGGGTATAGTTGGGCGGCCTAACGCAGAACAGCTTCGAGGCTCGTCCAGAGCCGTTCCGCGATGAGGGCATGACCCTCCGCCGTCGGATGAACGCCATCGGGCTGATTCAGTCGTCGTTCGGCCGCGACGTCTTCGAGGAGGAAGGGCACCAGTCCCGCTCCGAATCGTTCGGCCAGCATCGGGAAGACCGAATCAAATTCACTCGTATAGTCGGGTCCCAGATTCGGGGCGGCGCGCATGCCCGCGATCAGGAATTTCACCTGAGGATGGGCTTCACGCGTTCGTTCGAGGATCGTTTCGAGGTTCGTTCGAAGTTGGTCGACGCTCTGTCCGCGCAGCATGTCGTTGGCACCGAGTTCGAGGACGAGCACCCCGATCGGAAGTCTGAGCAGCCAATCCAATCGGCGCAAGCCGCCGGCGGAAGTGTCACCCGTCACGCCCGCATTGATCACGCGGTAGTCATAGCCGGCGGATTGAAGGCGCTTCGCCGTCAGCGCTGGAAAGGCCTGGCTCTCCGGAAGGCCGTAGCCGGCAGTCAGGCTGGTTCCCAGGAATACGATGACCGGGCGAGTGCTTCGATTCGCTTCTTCCGTTGCCGGCTGCGTCTGGGTCGGACGTGCGTGCCCGGGGTCGGAGGCGACTTCGACAGTCTCTTCACTCGAACACGTCGCCAGCGAGAGCAGTACGAACGATGCGCCGAGGACCCCCAAGCAGTAGTGTATGACCCGCGCCGCCCCATTCATATTGGCCCCATGGGCCCAGGCTCCGGCTCTGTTTCGAATCGGTTTCCCCATCGCGCATGATCCTCGCTCGCAATCTGACACAACGCTACTCCCGGGCAGCGACTGAACCCGGCACCGACTCGATGTTGACCGTGCTCGACTCGGTCGACCTCGACGTGGCCGAAGGTGAGGTCGTCGTGATCCTCGGTCCATCGGGCAGCGGCAAGACGACGCTGCTCGGATTGTTGGCGGGACTCGATCGGCCGAGCGATGGCGAACTTCGACTCGCGGGCGTGGACCTCGGAATGCTCGACGAGGATGCGCGGGCCGCGATGCGCGCCGAACGGATTGGTTTCGTCTTTCAGAGCTTTCACCTGATTCCAACGCTGACGGCGCTCGAGAACGTGCTCGTCCCGCTCGAACTCTTGTCTTCGAATCGCCGCAGGCGCGCAGCGGATGCCGAAGAAACCGCTCGCGCATTGCTCGATCGAGTCGGTCTCGGCGATCGGCTCGAACACTATCCCGCACAGCTCTCGGGAGGCGAGCAGCAGCGCGTTGGGATCGCGCGGGCCTTCGCCAATCAGCCGGACGTGTTATTCGCCGACGAACCCACCGGAAATCTCGATCGCGAGACGGGCCGGGAGATCATCAATCTGCTCTTCGAATTGAATCAGCAGCGTGGAACGACGCTGGTCATCGTCACACATGACCTCGAACTCAGCCGTAGAGCCGATCGCATCATTCATCTAGCGGGCGGGCAGATCGAACGCATCGAAACCGTCGGTCGCGGCACATGAACGCGCGATTCGTTGCTGCCATGATCCGACGTGAGCTTCGCACGGCCTTTCGACGGTTCGGGTTCTATGGAAGTTGCATAGCCATCGGAATCGCGGTCGTGGTGGGCCTTCACTCGCTTCGCGAAGCCGTCGACAGTGCTGTCGATTTGCGCTCGAGGGAATTGCTGGGTGCAGATCTGCGCCTCGAGAGTCGCGAACCGCTCAGCACGGAAGTGAAGCGCGCACTGCAGAAACTCGAGCAGGGCGGTCCGATCGAGTCGACAGAGCTCACACGTCTCGGCTCCATGGCTCTCGCCGAGCGCTCCGGACGCAGCCGACTCGTGGACCTGCTTGCCATTGACGGTCTCTATCCCCTTTACGGTGAGGTCTGGACCGAACCCGCCTTTCTCTGGGAGCGTTTTGGGGAAGTGAGTGGTCAGGTCTTCGTCGATTCGACGCTCTTGATTCAACTCGATCTCGAGGTTTCGGATCGACTGCGCATCGGTGGCGAATCCTTCGTCATCGCTGCAGCGATCAAGAAGGCCCCTGGAAGCTTCGGTCTTCAAGCGGAAATGGCGCCGCGGGTCTTTCTCTCGAAAAGCGACCTCGACCGAACGGAATTGGTTCAGAAGGGAAGTCTCGTCTCCTATCTCCGATACATGAAGCTCGCGGATGGCGTGGTCGATGCTTGGGTCGATGAGCAGGGAGCGCTGCTCGAAGAGAGTCGGGTGCGCGTGCAAACGGTTCGCGGGTACCAGGAGGACATGTCCGAAGCCTTCGGCAATCTGACGCGCTTTCTGGGTCTGATCGGATTGGCGGCGCTCATGCTCGGGAGCATCGGGGTCGCCGCTGGTATACGCGTCTTTGTACGCGAGAAGCTCGATACGGTTGCCCTGCTGCGCTCGATCGGCGCTTCGCCAAGAGATGTCGTGGCGATTTATGCGGGTCTGGCCGTCGCTCTGGGACTGACGGCCGGTCTGCTCGGAATCGTCCTCTCGCTCCCCTTGTTGTGGGTCTTGCCCGACGTGTTCGGAGATCTGCTGCCGGTCGAAGTCAGCCTTCGCGTCGGTCCAAAAGGAATCGCGACGGGATTGGGTCTCAGTGTCTGGGCAACTTTGTTATGCGCAATGGGGCCCGTCTCGGATCTCGCTTCGGTCGCGCCTCTACGCGCGCTTCGACGTGATTTCGGGTCGACGGAGAAGGATCGCCGGGTCGCCCGGGTCGGCGCGACTCTGGTGGTCGTTGTGAGTCTCGTGCTCGCCGCTGTTTGGCAAGCCGGCAATCTGCGCGTCGGTCTGGCGTTTGCCGCGGGGTTGATCGCGACGGTCGCGGCATTGGCCGCTTCCGCTCTTGCGATGGTGTACGTCCTGCGAAGGTATCCGCCACGGGTTTTCGCGTATTGGGCCCGCCAGGGAATCGCCAACCTCTTTCGCCCACGCAATCACACCCTGCCGACGACGATCGCCATTGGATTCGCACTCTTCCTGGTGGGTACGATCCACACCGTCGAGCGGAATATCCTCGCCCAGATGGAGGTCGACACGGGTTCTCGGCGACCGAATTTCATCCTCTTCGATGTTCAGCGCGATCAACTCGAAGGAATTCTCGGACTGCTCGACGAGCATGGAGCGCGGGTCGTCGATCAAGCGCCTCTGATTTCGGCCCGGATCGCCGCCGTCGATGGAATCGACCGTGCGCTCTGGCTCGAAGATCAGGACGAGACGCTCACGCGTGATTTTCGCTGGGCGCTTCAGCGTGAATATCGCTTGACCTACGCCGATGATCTACGCGACAGCGAAGAGCTCATCGCCGGGAGTTGGTGGAAGGCCGGCGAGTTGGTGGTCGGGGACGACGGCTACCCGGTGTCCATCGAGCGGGATCTGGCGAAGTCGCTTGGCGTCGGCGTCGGCGACAGGCTGCGCTGGCAGATTCAGGGCGTCGAGGTCGATACGGTCGTGGCGAATCTACGTCAGGTCGATTGGGGTCGCATGGCGACGAATTTCTTCGTCGTCTTTCCGACCGAGGCACTCGAAGAGGCGCCCCAGAGTACGGTGTTGCTCGCGCATCTTGCTGACGAACAGGCGCGCGCCGAGATGCAGCGCGATCTAGTCGGTCGTTTCCCGAACGTCTCTGCCCTCGACGCCACGCTCATTCTTCGCTCACTCGATACCATGCTCGGTCAGATCAGCATCGCGATTCGATTGCTGTCCCTCTTTACGCTCGGGACCGGCATCGCCATTCTGATTGCGGCCGCGCTGGCGGCCCGCAGCGAGAGAGCACGGGAAGCACTGCTCCTTCGTATCCTGGGTGCCTCGACGAGTGTCTTGCGACGGATCATCGCGACGGAAGCGATCGCGTTGGCTCTGCTCGCCTCCCTGGTCGGCGGACTGCTCACGATGATCGGATCCTTCTGCGTCGTCGTCTACCTGTTCGAGTTGCCCTTCGACCCACCTCTTTTGGATCTATTGGCGCTCGTCTTCGCCACGTTCTGTGTGACAGCGCTCTTTGGTGGGGTTGGCGTGACGGTGGGAGGGGGCGAGTCGCCGGAGGCCGCTCTTCGTCGCGAAACGGCTTGAATCGCGTCGGGTGCGGACCCTCCCGCAGGATTGATAGACTTCCGGGTCTCCATCGTCGAATGTCCGTCGCAAGGGTCGAACCGTGAGTGACACCACCATGGCAAGGGGACCGAAAGAGCTATTCGCCGAGGCCAGGCGCCGCCGAGTGTTTCGAACGACCGGTGTCTACCTCGTCGCAGTCTTTGGTGTTTCGCAGGGCGCCGCCGAAACGGCGCCGTTGTTTGGAGCCCCCAATTGGGCGGTTCGTGCCTTCGTCGTCGGCTCGGTCGCCTTCCTGCCCGTCGTCGTGGTGCTGGCTTGGATGTTCGATATCGGAAGGGAAGGGATTGTTCGAGACCCCAAGGACGTTTCCCATCGCGCCCCCGACAGCGCCGAAGACAGAATGGACATTTCGAATATGCCGACCATGACCGGGGGGCAGCTCGTGTCCGGGGCGGTCATCGTTCGCTGGGAAGATGCCGACGGCGAACACGCAAGGATCTTTCAGGAGGATTTCTTCCTCGGACGCGGAAGCGATTGTCGGGTTCGTTTCCATGACCCGCTCGTTTCGCGTCGGCATGCGCGCTTGTTCTTCGAGGGGGGCTCGTGGCGCCTGGAAGATCTCGGCAGTCGCAACGGCACGCTCTTGAATCACTTGCCAGCCGACAACTCAGTTCTCGTAGGCGAAAACATCGTTCGACTGAACGAAGTGGGTCCCGACCTCCGAATCGAAGTTCTCGGCCCTGACGCGAACGAGATTTCCAGAAAGTCGGGGCCAAAGGTTGCGCATGGAGTCGCTCGCGTGCGTGGTCTTGGCTGAGGATGATCGACAGATCGCCGATCTCGGGTCTCGATTCGGCTCGAGGGAAGGACTATTCCTTGTATCAGCCGACTAGTCTCTGAAAACCCGCGCGTCCGAAGAGTTGAGGAGTTCGAATTGAGTCGCATCCTGATAACGGGGACCGGACTATTCACGCCGCCAGATTCGGTGACGAACGCAGAGCTCGTCGCATCTCTTGGCCAGGCGAATGAGAAGTGGAACGCCGACCATCGGGCCGAAATCGATCGAGGCGATCTCGAAGAGCGCGACATGCCTTCGGAGAAATTCATCGAGAGAGCTTCGGGAATCGGTCACCGCTACGTCATGGACAAGCAGGGCGTGCTCGATCCGGAGCGGCTTCGCCCGCGCATCCCCGTGCGAAGCGAAGAAGAACTGTCGATTCAGGCGGAGATCTGCCTGGCCGCAGCCAAGGAGGCGTTGACACAGGCTGGCCGATCGGGCGGGGACGTCGATGCGATCATCGTCGGATGCTCGAACCTGCAGCGAGCCTATCCGGCCGTCGCGATCGAAGTTCAGGGTGCACTCGGAGCCACGGGCTTTGCCTATGATATGAACGTTGCGTGTTCCTCCGCCACCTTCGCAATTCAGAACGCAGTCGACGCGCTCCGATCGGGCAGCGCGAATTGCGTGCTGGTTCTGAATCCCGAGATTACGTCGGGCCACAACAATTTTGCGCTTCGCGAATTCCATTTCATTTTCGGAGATGCTTGTACCGCGGTCTTGCTAGAACGCGCAGAGTCCGACGACTCCGCCGCTGTTGGCGAATCATGGGAAGTTCTGGGCACACGACTGGCGACGGAATTCTCGAACAATATTCGAAACGACGCAGGTTATTTGAATTCCAGCGAGGTAGGCGAGCGCGATCCCTTCGACCTGCTCTTTCGCCAGAACGGTCGGACGGTCTTCAAGGAAGTCTGTCCGATGGTGGCGAACCTGATTCGGCAACATCTCGAGGACTCGAAGCTCGAGGTCAGCGATGTGAAGCGATTCTGGCTTCATCAGGCGAACCTTGGGATGAACAAACTCATCACGAAAATACTGCTCGAGCGTGATGCCCTCCCGAATGAAGCCCCGGTGATCCTGGATGAATACGCCAACACGAGTTCCGCGGGGTCGGTCATCGCGTTCCACCTGCATCGCGATGGACTCGCAGTGGGAGATCTGGCCGTACTGTGTTCGTTTGGTGCAGGCTACTCGGTCGGCAGCGTCATCCTGCGCAAGCGTTCGGACTGAAGCGCTC
>Ga0310122_10002030_pt1 | contig 12908 bp, 11 predicted proteins | sample CB6_Bottom_1051__FD_203503 | JGI IMG/M metagenome (GOLD analysis project Ga0310122, IMG submission 203503) | Marine microbial communities from Western Arctic Ocean, Canada - CB6_Bottom_1051 | ecosystem: Environmental > Aquatic > Marine > Oceanic | place: Canada: Western Arctic Ocean | collected...
TCGGGCTGGCAGGTTGACCGTGAGTGCGAGCAAGCATTGGCAGGTCGGCGAACTCATGCGCGAGCGCGCGAAGGTCCTTCGTCAACGCCTTCATGCTGGGGAGTAACACTCTTTGTCGTGCGTCTCTTAGCATCAGCGCATAGGAGAGATTATTAATGTCTTCCGATGCGCACGCGAAATGGATAAACGGACCGAGATTGGTTGTGGCGTTGGAAACACCGTCGAGTTTCTCCCTGAGAAAATACTCGACAGCTTTTACGTCATGATTTGTTTTTGCCTCGAGCGCCTTAACGCTGCGGGCATCCTCCAGTCCGAAACCGTCCACAAGCTGATTCAGGACATCCTTTACAGGTCCGTCGAGCGTACCGAGTTCGGGGAGATCGGTTTCGTTCGCGAGATGTTGCAGCCAGCGAACCTCGACGAGCGTGCGATAGCGGATCAGCGCGTACTCAGACAGGTACTCGCGTAGCGGCGCCGCCTTGGCGGCATAACGACCATCCAACGGTGAGAGAGCAGTGAGGACGGTGGGGTCCACAGGGTTGCTCGGCATCCCTATACAAGCAGTTGCGGAGTGCGCATCATACACTGTTCCCTGAGTTTCTCCGACTCTGGGTAGCCGGGGTTGGGTCGGCCAGGATTGAATTTTCTTGAGGAGGGAGAATGACAGCGGATAAGCGAGTCGAGCGCGACAGTATGGGAGAGTTGGAGGTTCCGGCCGAAGCGCTCTGGGGAGCTCAGACGCAGCGCGCCGTCGATAACTTTCCGATCAGCGGAATCGCGATGCCGCGGCAGTTCATCCGTGCGCTGGGACATATAAAGGGCGCTGCCGCAGCCACGAACTTGACGCTGGGACTGTTGGCGGAGGACATCGCTGCCGCCATTCAGGCGGCAGCGGGAGAAGTCGCCGACGGGCAATACGACACGGCATTTCCGATTGACGTGTTTCAAACAGGCTCGGGGACTAGCTCCAACATGAATGCCAACGAGGTGATTGCGCGTCTTGCCAGTCAGGCTTCAGGGTTGCCGGTCCACCCGAACGACCATGTCAATATGGGGCAGAGCAGCAACGACGTCATACCCACGGCGATCCACGTCAGCGCCGCGATGGCGGTAACTGAAGATCTGCTGCCGGCCCTGCAGCATTTGTCCGACACGATCGATCGAAAGGGCCGATTGCTGTCCGAGGTCGTCAAGACAGGCCGCACGCACCTCATGGATGCGATGCCGGTTCGCTTCGACCAGGAATTATCCGGCTGGGCGACGCAGATCCGCACCGACTATCAGCGCATTGCGGGGGTTCTGCCGCGGCTGAGCGGGCTTGCGCAGGGCGGTACGGCCGTCGGCACCGGGATCAACGCCCATCCGGAGTTCGGCGTCCGCATGGCGGCGGAGCTTGCGACGACTACCGGAATCGCCTTTCGCCCTGCAGATAGCTACTTCGAGGCGCTGAGTTGTCAGGACACGGCTGTCGAATTGTCGGGCCAGCTCAAGACGACCGCCGTGAGTCTAATGAAGATCGCGAACGACCTGCGCTGGATGAACAGCGGGCCGCTCGCCGGACTCGCAGAGATCGCTTTACCATCGCTCCAGCCCGGTAGCAGCATCATGCCTGGGAAAGTGAATCCTGTGATCCCGGAGGCCGTGGCGATGGTCGCGGCACAGGTCATCGGCAACGACACGACAATTACCGTTGCGGGCCAGTCCGGTAACTTTCAGCTCAATGTCATGCTGCCGGTTATTTCGTACAACCTATTGCAGAGCATCGAACTTCTCGGTAGCGCCGCCGGCGTCCTGGCCGATGCGGCGATCGAAGGATTCACCGTCAACGAAGCGAACCTACAGGGCGCGTTAGAGCGCAACCCAATACTCGTGACCGCGCTGAATCCCGTCATCGGTTACGAGAAGGGTGCCGCGATAGCGAAGAAGGCCTACAAGGAGGGTCGGCCGATTCAGGAGGTAGCAGCGCAGGAAACCGAGCTCAGTAACGAAGAGCTCAAGACCCTGCTCGATCCTAAGGAGTTGACGCGAGGCGGGATCAAAGGCTGACGACCTGTTGCGTGCTCTGATCGAGAAACGACTCGCGCGTGGCGCGGAGCAGGCCGATCCGCTGTCGAGGCTGTTGGCCGAGGCACTCGGACCGGTGTCTCAGGAACTCCAGGATTTCCTTAACGATTCGCCTATTGCAGCCGCTGTGTTGTTGGGGCTCGTCGAGCGGTCTGCCGGGCTACACGTGATCTTGACGGAGCGCGCCGAGCATCTGAACGATCACCCCGGGCAAGTCAGTTTTCCAGGTGGGCGAATCGAGTCGTCCGACGCCGGTCCGGTAGCGGCAGCCCTCAGAGAGGCAGAGGAAGAGGTCGGACTGCCCGCGGATCTGGTTTCCGTCGCCGGTTGTATGCCGGAGATCCTGACCGGCACCGGTTTCCTGATCACACCTGTCATCGGCTTCGTGGCGCCGGAATTTCGTGCCTCCCCCGATCGCGCCGAGGTCGCAGACGTCTTCGAAGTACCTCTGGCATTTCTGCTCGAAGACGGGAATCTACGTTCGAGTACGCGTGAACGCTTCGGGACGTCCTTGCGGATGGTCGAGTTTGACTATGACGGGCACACCATCTGGGGTGCGACCGCGACGATGTTGAGGAACTTTTGTTCACTAATAAAATAATATAATTCAATCTATTATGAATGATATAGAGAAATTACTTGAGATAATGGTTCGGCTCAGAGATCCGCATCAGGGTTGCCCGTGGGACGTTGAGCAGACTTTCGCGAGCATCGCCCCATACACGATCGAAGAGGCCTATGAAGTCGCTGACGCCATCGCGAGAAACGATCTGGAGAATCTGAAGGACGAGCTTGGGGATCTTCTGTTGCAGGTCGTCTACCACGCCCGGATCGCGGAGGAGTCAGGCGCTTTCGACTTCGCCGCGGTCGTCGCCACGATCAGCGATAAGATGACGCGGCGTCATCCCCACGTTTTCGGCGCCGAGCGGATTGACAGCGCCGAGGCGCAAAGGCTCGCCTGGGACGTCTTGAAGGATGCTGAGACGGCCGATCAGGAGCGGGCGAGCGTTCTGGACGGACTGCCCGTGGCGTTGCCGGCATTGAGCCGTGCCATGAAGCTCGGTCGCCGTGCCGAGCGTGTGGGTTTCGACTGGCCTGACTTGAGTGGGCCGCGCGCGAAGGTCGACGAGGAGTTGCAGGAGCTCGATGAGGCCGTTGCACAGGGCAGTGAAGACGCGATCAGCGCGGAGATGGGCGATGTGTTGTTCGCGTTGGCGAATGTCTGCCGGCATTTGAAGCTGGACCCTGAATCCTGCCTGCGCGGCGCCAATCTTCGCTTCGACGAGCGCTTCCGGCGAGTGGAGAAGAAGGTAGGTGCCGCGGGCGGTGATTGGCGGGCGTTCGGTACTGATGGTCTGGAAGTGCTTTGGCAGGACGCGAAGAGCGAGTTATTGGAGGGCGATCCGGTATGAGGCATGAAGATTTTCCGTCGACCTGCGATCTCTACGATCAGTTTCTAACCGAGGCGCGTGTGCCGTCGAACGTTTTTACTCACTTCGGCGGCAGGACGCGTTTCTCAGGTCGAGCGACGACCGTGAAATGTTTCGAAGACAATTCCCGTGTCCGGGAGCTGGCGCAGACGCCGGGTGAAGGCAGAGTCATGGTGGTCGATGGCGGCGGGTCGTATCGTTGCGCTCTCGTTGGCGATGTCATTACGGGAATGGCCGAGGAGTACGGTTGGGAAGGGATTGTGGTGTTCGGCTGCGTGCGAGATCGTGCGGCACTTGGCAAGCTCGATATGGGCGTATTGGCACTCGCGGCCACGCCAAGAAAGTCGGTCCGTAACGGCGCAGGCAAGACCGACCTGCCGGTAGACCTCGGCGACATCGTCTGCAATCCGGACGATCGCGTGTTCGTCGATGAAGACGGCGTGCTGCTGCTCGATGCCGACGCCAGTCTAGCGTTGTAGCAGCACGGGTCTTGCTTTGTGGGAGCGACCGCTCCTACAAGACCGCACGACATCCGTTGTGGGAGCGACGGCCTCGTCGCGATTCTCCGGCGCGTTTTGCGGCCAGGCGGCCGCCCCTACAGGAGATTCAGAAAATTCGAGGAGCGCAGCGCCGGGATCAGGTCGCCGAGCAGGGCCGTAGGCCACGGCACTCTCAGCACCTGATGGAACAGCAGGTACCACGCCGCCCAGGTGACTACGGCGACGGTCGAGGCTAATAGCCACCGCTCCCGTCCTTCGACCCGCATGTAACCGATCAAAAATAGCAGCATCGCCGGTAACAGGCCGATCAACAACGCCATCCCGAGTAGGCCAGCGCACCAACCGAAATACCGCGCGGCGCGCATGCCGATCTCTCTCCTGGATAAGTGCGCGAATTCGTCGGAGAGATCGAAGCTGGAGGCTGACGTAGTAGCCGCTGCCGAACTCGGGCCTGCTGCGGGGCTCGTATTCCCGGCGCTAAAGAACAGCGTCGACACCAGGTGCCAGCCGCTGAATAGGATGCCCGTCCAACCGACGACCTGCGGCACGAGCGACGCACCTAACTCCCAACTCCTGGAACCGAACAGGCAAGCCGTGAAGAATAGGAAGACCGCTCCACTAAACAGGCTGTCCGGACCCAGCTGCTCCGGGCGAAAGCCGATCGCGAGTTTCTGCTGAGTTTCTCTGCGGTGTCTAAAGTAGTCGCTCAGCGTGGGTTTCAGAACTCCGTATAAGGTCACAGCGAAAACTCCGAGTACGATCGGTCGCGTTAACCAGTTGAATTCATAGCGTTGGTACGAGATAAACATATAGCGTTCTATCAGACCGCCGAGGACCAGCCCGAGCAGTAGCGGTGGTCGCGGCCAATGCACACGTTTCATGACCCACCCGAGGATCCCGAATCCGAGGAGCGCGACAATGTCACCCCACTGGCGCGTGCCCTGAAAGGCGCCGATGAATGTGATCGAGAGTACGACCGGAGCAAGAATGCCGATTCTGACTCGCGCGATCGCGGCGAGTTGATTCGCGAACAGGAAGCAGATACCCGAGCCGAGAATATTCGCGATCGCTAACGTCCACACGAGTGTATAGGTGACGTCCAGATGTTCGGTCAGCATCTCCGGACCGGGCGTGATGCCGTGGATAAGGAATGCGCCGAGCATTAACGCCATTGCGGCCGTCGCCGGTACGCCGAAGGCAATCGTAGAAATCAGCGCGCCGCCTTCTTTTGCATTATTGGAACTCTCCGACGCGATGACGCCTCGGACATCACCCTTGCCGAAGGTTTCGGCCGCGCCTTTCTCCGATCGCAACGCGTGGCCATAGGCGATCCAGTCGATCACAGCCGCACCGATACCGGGGACTGCGCCGAGCACGGAGCCGATACCGGAGCAGCGGAAGACGAGGAACATATTGGCGAACGTGTCCTTGATGCCCGCGACTTGATCCCAACGGTTGGTGATCCGATGACTATCGGGCAACGGTCTTCGGCCGATCGCCATGTCCGCAAGTTCGGGAATCGCAAACAGCCCTAAGGCGAGCGGCACCAATGGGATGCCGTCGAGCAGATAGAGGAGGTCGAATGTCCAGCGTTCGGTCGCGGTATTGGGTTCCTCGCCAACGGTCGCGATCATGACGCCGATTGCTGCTGCCGCAAGGCCTTTCAGCTTCGTCCCGCCACTCAGGACGCCGACAAGTGAGAGGCCGAAGATACAGAAAGCGAGTAGCTCCGGAGAGCCGAAGCTCAGAATAAACGGTCGCAGTATCGGTACGCTGAAGGCGAGAAAGACCGCACCGAACAGCCCACCGATGACCGATGCCGAGAATGCCGCGCCGAAAGCACGGGCCGCTAGGCCCTGTTTCGCCATCGGGTGCCCGTCGAGGATCGTCGCTGCGGATCCCACGGTACCCGGGACGCCGAACAGCACCGCGGGGATCGTGTCCGACGTAACGACCACTGCCTGTAAACCGACCAGGAACGCCAGAGCGGTCAACGGATCCATGTCGAACGTGAACGGCAGGAGCAGGGATAGCCCGACAACGCCTCCCAACCCAGGAATGACGCCAAGGGATAGACCAATCAGTACTCCCAGAGCGACGAAACTCAGCCGAGTGGGATTGAGAAAGATCTCGGCTGCGCTGAGGGCCAGTTCAAGCACAGCGGTATCCATCTAAGATCCAGCTCAACAAGATTAGTCGTCCAGGCCAAGGATCCGCTTCGTTTCAACAACGATCGCTGCGGGAGTATCCAGCGCCTGGCTGACGAACTCCTCTAGGACAGCGCCCGTAGAGGGGCTTAGTCGCCCTTTGACCGTCGTTTCGAACGCCGCGGCGAATTCGGCGTCCTCCGTCAACTGTTGAAACGCAAACCGTAGTGCCTCGACGCGCTCAACGGGCACATTCGGCGGGGCGAACAACGGCCACCCCAGCCGCGAGCCGATCTCGATGAAGTCCACCAACGCCTTCTCCCTGTCCGTGGAGACCATGTCGCGAAGATAGGGTACACCCGGTGTGCCGAGCGGGTCGCGTGGTCCGACGTAGAGCAGGTGGACGATGCGCCCGTTGCTTAGCCAGTCCGGGCGCGAGATCGCCCAGTATTGCAGGCTGCTCGACTGCCCGTGGACTTCACCCCGTTCCATCGCCAGGGCGACCTCGTTGCTGCTTGCGTAGCCGGTGATCATCCTGAAGCGTAGATTCAATAGCGCCTGCGCCATGGCAGGAAACTGATAGGCTGGCGAGCCTCTTCCGGTCGCGCCGATGAAAAGTTCCGTTTGCCGAGCCTCGGCAATACTGGTCGCCGGGGCCGAGTCGATGACCGAGATGATGCCGGTGTATTTCAGAGCCGAACCAATCCAGTTGAGATTTCTCCCGTCGTATCCGGTCCGATTCGGCTCCAGCAGTTGGGCGGTGATGACACCAGGAAGGGAGTAACCCAGAGTTGTGCCGTCTTTGGGTGCGGATCGATAGATATGATTCGTCATCGTGACACCGCCGCCGCCTGGCATATTCTGGGCGATGACCGTGGGTGTTCCCGGGATGTGTTGACCGAGGAAACGAGCGATGACGCGCGCAGAGATATCGGTGGTGCCGCCCGCGCCCGAGCCGATCAGGATTGTCACGGTACGATCTGCGTAGAAATCAGTAACGCTTTGTGCATGGGCCGTCCCATAAAGCAGAATCGCGGCGACAATTAAGCGAGTGAGTTTCATACGTGCGGTGGGCTCTGAGTCAGAGTGTTATTGTTCGCTTAAGAGTTTGAAAGGATAATCGCGACCGGATCAGAGTCAACTCGACCGCAGGGGCTCAAGTTTCAGGCCTTGTACTCCATCGTCGTCGCTCAGGTAGCTCGTTATGGATATCTCCGGGGAATATCACCTCGCATTAGGCCGACAGGATGCCTGGCGCGCGCTGATGGACCCGGAAGTCTTGCGTCGCTGTATTCCCGGTTGCGAGGAATTGGAACAGATTGAGGCCGACCGATATCGCGCCCGGGTGAGACTTGTCATCGGTCCCGTCAAGGCGACGTTTCATGTCGATCTCAGGATCGTGGAAGCGAACCCGCCGGAGAGCTACCGGTTGGAGGGCGATGGTCGCGCCGGCGCTATTGGCTTCGGCCAGGGTTATGCCGATGTCAAGTTGTCAGAGAGCGGCGATTCCACCGTGCTCAGTTACTCTTCTGATTTTCAGGTCGGCGGCCGATTAGCTCAGATCGGGTCGCGCCTGGTTCTCGTTGCGACCCGCAAGATCGCGGCTGACTTTTTCTCTCGGCTTGCAGCGGATCTGGACGGCGAGGCCGAGCGCGTCGTCCCTGCACAAGCGAGTGCGGAGTCGAGCCGCCATACCCGGGTTGTCATCGCGGTCGTTGTGATGTTGGTCGCTCTTCTACTTTGGTGGTTGTTCGGCGCGCAGGTTGCGGGCCAGTGACTGTCTCGGTTTCTCTAACTGTGAATGGTCGACCGGTGTCGGTGGAGGTCGATCCGCGGACGCTACTCGTCGATCTGCTCCGACAGGATCTTCGCCTGACAGGCACGCACGTGGGTTGCGATACCAGTCAGTGCGGTTGCTGCGTCGTACATGTCGACGGCCACTCGGTCAAAGCCTGCTCAATGTTGGCGGTGTCAGCAGAGGGCGCTGAGGTTGTTACGATCGAAGGGCTCGCTTCTGCCGACGAGCTTCACCCGGTACAGGCGGCTTTTCGCGAGCATCATGGCTTGCAGTGCGGTTTCTGCACGCCCGGCATGATTATGGCGGTTGTCGATTTACTGCGGACCAATCCCGACCCGAGCGAGACGGAAATTCGGCAGTGGCTCGAGGGCAATCTCTGTCGCTGCACGGGCTACCACAATATCGTCAAGGCGGTGGCGGCCGCGGCCCGGACGGTGCGCGAGGCCTAACGCGTGTATCCGTTCGACTACTACCGGCCAACGAGCGTAACTGAGGCACAAGCCGCGTTCGCAGAGGCGAGCGAGGCTCAGTGGCTGGCCGGCGGCATGACGCTCTTGCCGGCGATGAAGCTACGTTTGGCGGCACCGCTTGTCCTGATCGATCTGGCCGGACTCGATGATCTCAATGGTATCGGTCCCGTCGATAACGAAGTCGCGGTTGGCGCGATGACCGTGCATCGTGAAGTAGCGGGATCGGAGCGGATCAGAACGGCGATTCCGGCGCTCGCGGCACTGGCGGGTGGCATCGGCGACGTTCAGGTCCGTAATCGAGGCACGCTGGGCGGATCGGTTTCGAATAACGACCCGGCGGCGGATTATCCGGCGGCGATTCTGGGTTTGAACGCGACGATTTCGACGACACGACGGCAGATCGTGGCGGACGAGTTCTTCACCGGACTGTTCGACACGATCTTGAAAGACAATGAGATTATTTGTCACGTCAGCTTTCCGGTTCCCGAGCTTGCCGCTTACGTGAAGTTCTCGAACCCAGCCTCGCGATATGCGATCGTTGGCGTCATGGTCGCGAAGCGGGGCGAAGACATCAGAGTGGCGGTGACGGGAGCGGGGGCATGCGTATTTCGGGTGCCGGAACTGGAGCAGGCGCTCGCGGCCGATTTCACACCCGCTGCGTTGACAGGGCTCGAGTTCGTTTCAGTGGGTCTCAACGAAGACCTTCATGCGAGTGCCGAGTATCGCGCGCATCTGATCACCGTTCTAACACGGTGCGCGGTCGAGGCGGCGTTAGGCTGGTGAGCGATTGCGTTTTCCGGACAGCCCGAGCTGCTGAGGTAACCCGATGAGTCAGAGCGACACTCCGGACTTCCAGGCCCATCTCGCGACACTCGAAGCGAGGGGGCTGCTGCGACGTATCGAGCGACCGATCAATAAGGACACCGAACTTCACCCGTTGGTCCGCTGGCAGTATCAGGGCGGAATACCGGAATCGGATCGTGTCGCGTTCTTGTTTACCAACGTGATCGACAGCCGCGGTCAGCACTACGACATGCCGGTCGCTGTGGGCGCCCTGGCGGCGACGCCGGAGATTTACGCGGTCGGGATGGGTGTCGATGTCGTGGATATTGGATCGGCCTGGTTGCACGCGATGGCCAACCCCATCGCGCCTGAGTCAACTGGGTCGCCGAGATGCCAGGAGATCGTCATCTCCGGAGAAGAGCTCAGCACGTCTGGCGGAGGCCTCGATCGCTTGCCGGTGCCGATATCGACGCCCGGATACGACGCTGCGCCTTACCTGTCGGCGACGCTGGTCATCACGAAGGACCCGGAGACGGGTATTGCCAACATGGGAACTTATCGCGGCGCGTTGAAGGCGCCCGATCGGTTGGGTGTCCGGATGGCCACTCGCGTTGGCGGCGCCGGCGGCTATTTGCACTGGCAGAAATATCAGGCCCGTGGTGAGCCGATGCCCGTTGCGGTCGTCGTTGGTGCACCGCCGGCCGTCGCGTTCACCGGTCCGCAGAAACTCGCGGTCGGGCAGGACGAGATGGCGGTGGCCGGAGGGCTGGCCGGTAGGCCGATACGCGTCGCCAAGGGCGTCACCGTGGACTTGCAGGTGCCGGCGGATGCCGAAATCGTCATCGAGGGGCTGATCGACACTGAGCTGCTCGAGCCGGAAGGGCCATTCGGCGAAAGCCATGGCCACGTTGCGTTGGAAGAATTCAATATGTCGATGCAGGTCACGGCGATTACGCACAAGCGCGATGCCGTGTTCGCATCGATCATCAGCCAGGTAACACCCAGCGAATCGAGCGTTTTGAAGAAGGTCGCTTACGAACCGCTGTTTCTAGCGCACCTGCGTGACGAGCTGAAGGTGAAAGGCATTCGCCGTGTGTCGATGCACGAGCCGCTGACGAATCTCCGCCGTGTGATTTTTCTGCAGTTCGACGACAACACGCCACGCGAGGAAGTATGGCGCGGTCTAAACGGTGCGGCGACTCTGCAGGCGCAATGCGGCAAGATCGTGATCGCGGTCAGTAGCGATATCGATCCGACGAATACGGACGCAATCTTCTGGTCGCTGGCGTATCGCATGAATCCTGTCGAAGATCTGCAGATCATGGCGGATAGGAGTGTTGGCCATGGACCGAAGTCCGCGATGGGCACAACGGATTCCGGGATATTGATAGACGCGACGCGCAAAGTGACGATGCCGCCGCTCGCGTTACCGACGCAGCCGTATATGGAAGCCGCCCGCGAGATCTGGGAGGAACTGGAGTTGCCGCGTCTGTCGCCGCAGCCGCCCTGGCATGGCTATTCTTTGGGCGACTGGGACGACACCTGGGAGCAATTCGCCCGCAATGCCGTCGACGGGCGTTGGGCCGACAACGGTCGGGCGACGTTCGAGCGCCGTCGATCCGGCGTCAAGCCGGAGACGCCTGTTCGCGATGTTGAGGACGATCGCTAGTGGCGATATTCGAAGCCGACGGCAGCGTAGACGAGCGGTTATTCGTAGCGATTGGGCAACCGGTAGAACGAAAGGAGGATGAGCGACTTATTACCGGCCAGGGACACTTCACCGACGACTACTGCGTTCCCGGACAAGCTTACGCGGCGTTCGTTCGGTCACTTTATCCCCACGCGAAGATTCTGAATGTTGCGACCGCGGCAGCGGCAGCGATGCCGGGAGTCAGCGGCGTCTTCACCGGTGCAGATTGCCGCGCCGACGGATTGATGCCCATTCCACACAACCCCGTGCCGTCGGCTCGAAGTAATTTGAAACTGACGAGCCCTGACGGCGGCGAGATCTTTACCGGGCCCCAGGTCTTATTGCCTGAAGATAAGGTGCGCCACGTCGGCGAAGCCGTCGCGATGGTTGTCGCGGACTCGCCGAACGAAGCGCTCGATGCGGCGGAGGCAGTCGATGTGAGCTACGTGCCGTTGCCCTGGGTAACCGACAGCATGACGGCGGCAGCGGCGGATGCGCCGTGTATCTGGGATGAGGTGCCGGCCAACGTCTGTTGCGACACGACGTTTGGGGACGCCGCAGCGGTGGCCGCGGAATTCTCGCAAGCCGAGCACGTCGTCGGCATGGAATTTCGTATCAGCCGCGTGACGGGCATGCCGCTTGAGCCGCGTGCCGCGCTCGCCGTCTTCGACGCCGACAGCGGCCGCTACACGCTGTACGCGGGCAACAACGGTGCCGTTCGCCACAAGCAGCAGATTGCCGCAGCCTTGAACGAGGACCCGGAGGTATTACGCGTCGTTTGCCGGGATGTCGGCGGCAACTTCGGGACCAAGAACCGCGTCTACGTCGAATTCGGCCTGCTGCTCTGGGCTGCCCGTAAACTCGACTGCCCAATCAAGTTCACGGCTAGCCGCTCCGATTCCTTCCTGAGCGATCTACAGGGGCGTGACCTGGTGACGAACGTTGAACTCGCCTTAGCGGAGGACGGTCGCTTTCTCGCTTTCCGCGCGTCGAATCTAAGTAACGTCGGTGCCCGTGTCGTATCGCTGTCGCCGCTCGGCAAGGGCATCGCGCTGGTGACTGGCGTGTACGATATTCCGCTCGCTACTGCGCGGGCGCGGGCTGTCTTTACCAATACCGTCCCGACTCAAGCGTATCGTAGTTCCGGCCGACCTGAGGTGACGCATGCACTGGAGCGGCTGATCGATACGGCCGCGCATGATCTCGGCTTCGACCCCATCGCGTTACGCCGCAAGAACATGGTGTCGGCCGACGCGATGCCCTACACGAACGCACTCGGGATGACCTACGACAGCGGGGACTACACGGCGAACATGGATTCCGCGCTGCGGCTTGCCGACTGGGACGGTTTCCCGAAGCGTAAAGCAGTGGCGGAAGCGCGCGGCCGCAAGCTCGGTATCGGTTTTGCGAACTACGTCGAGTCGTCGATCGGCAATCCGCATGAGCGGGTCGAACTGCGCGTGCAGCCGCACGGGATCGTCGAGGCGATCGTCGGCACGCAGCCGACAGGGCAGGGCCACGAGACGAGTTTCGCGCAAGTGACCGCCGATCTATTGGAGATCGCTGTCGATCAGGTGCAGATCGTCTTCGGTGACACGGACATTGTTCAGTCCGGTGGCGGCTCGCACTCGGGCAGATCCATGCGCCACGCGGGAACCGTGATTTGCCTGGCGGCGGAACAACTGCTCGATAGGGGCCGACGGGCTGCGGCACTCGCCTTCGACGTGGCGGAGTCAGAAATCGCCTTTTCGGCCGGCCGATTCAGCTACGCGGACCTGTCTCTCGACTGGTTCCAGCTCGCCGAGCGGCTCACAGACATCTCGTTACCGGACGTACTGGCCGGCGGCTTGCATGTTGCGCTGGATAACGAGATGCACACACCGGTGTTTCCGAACGGCTGCGCGATCTGCGAAGTCGAGGTGGATCCCGAGACGGGCTTCACGTCCATCACGCGTTACGTCTCCGTCGACGACGTCGGTCGTGTCATCAATCCGATGATTGTTGATGGCCAGACGCATGGCTCCAT
>Ga0310122_10002031_pt1 | contig 12908 bp, 13 predicted proteins | sample CB6_Bottom_1051__FD_203503 | JGI IMG/M metagenome (GOLD analysis project Ga0310122, IMG submission 203503) | Marine microbial communities from Western Arctic Ocean, Canada - CB6_Bottom_1051 | ecosystem: Environmental > Aquatic > Marine > Oceanic | place: Canada: Western Arctic Ocean | collected...
GCAGGGAAGGAGGTCACACAGGCGACCTGGTCTTCATCGAGCCAGGCGAGTTGCCACCTGTGCCAGGCGAGCATCTCGGTGCCGTACATCGAAACGAATCCGCCTAGAGAACCGCCGTTGCCGCTAGTCGTGGCTACGTTGCCCATTAGGCCGAAGTTCCCGACGTACTGGTCCCGACTGATAAAATCAGTTTCACCAGGATTGTCGAGATCCACTAAGCCGAGATTGTGGCCGATCCCTCTAGCAACTACGTATCCACCCCACTCAGGTCGGCTCCCACCTTGATCATGCACGTCGCTACCACGGATAACTCCATGCATGATGCGGGAACCATCAGCCAGAATGCCAGCACTTGACGTTTCTGGGATGAAGGTATCAAGGTCGACACCCCAGTCAGCTGGGTCAGTAATGACCAATACAGAATCAATGTCGCTGAAGTCAAACACGGGATCAGCACGTTCGATCGCAGCGCGAATCAGCCAATACCCCACGTTATAGCTCAACTCGAGCCACTCATGGAGGGGCTCAAACTCTATGTTCAACTTCCCGTAACTGGCCGCTTCAAGATACCTTTCAGCAGCAGGGACATTGATGTTGAATACTTCTTCAGTCGACTGTCTCCGCTCTCCGTAGTCGAAATCAACAAACAACACAGCAACGCGAACTGTCCCCTCCGACTGCATCCGAAGGGGCGATCTTGGGAACCCTGGATGAACCTCAGAGTCTCCAGTCTGATTCGACAGTCTGCATTCCTCAACCGTGCCGACGACGTAACCCGCTTCGACCCACGATGTCTCTTCAGGTGCTGCGGTCGTCGTTGAACTCGCAACTGGTGATGCTGCGGTAGTGGTAGGCGGTGTCGTAGTAGTAGGCACACTTGTAGTCGTTGACGACACTGTGGTGCTTGGTATCACAGTTGTTGTCGGCAGCGTTGTTGTAGCGGACACCGCGGTGGAACTTGGCGGCAGTGCCGTGGTTGCTGGCACCTTGGTTGTCGACGGCGCTGCCGTCGAGGCTTCTACGGCAGCTGTGGTTGGAACTGCCAAATCGGTACTACCGCTACAGGCCGAGGCCAAGACAACCAGCGTCATGACCGCTGCGAGTGTCCTCATCCCTTGAGTCTGTCACCTTCCCCCTGAGGGGGGGTGGGGCGACCCTGGAGCCCCCAGGTGTAGATACGCGCAGCCGAGAAGCAGCATCGGTCCCGCGTCTATCTGCGGTCGTCCGTGCCTCGAAGGCGTGTCGTTGAGGCACGTCGCGGCGGTGGCCTACCGCCGCGCTTTCCGATCTCCCTGCCCAGAGCCTCCACGGTGTCGTCTAGGCGCTGCCAGGACTCAAACGACGGTCCTGTCGCATCGCCCACCAGAATTATTAATCAGGCCCCTACAGGTCAGTACCCCAAGCTTGGATTCGGTATCCGAACAAAATCGACTCCCCCTGCGAGATCGACCGAGCGAGTATTAGAGCTCGAAAACTCTCACTGCGTTGGCGCCCTTCATAGCGACACGCTCTACATCGGAGAGGCCCTCGGTGCTGTCGATCAGACCCAAGGGGTCGGTCTCGCCCATATCGAATGGAAAGTCGGTTCCCGTCATGACTTGATCGCTGCCGACCACATCGACAAGGTGGCGAAGGTAGAGCGGCTGAAAGACCATGGTGTCGTAGAAGAGCTGCTTCATGTAGTAGCTCGGCGGATGGTCGGGAATGTTGACTCGCGTCTCCGGGCGTATTTTCCAGGTGTGGTCGGCTCGAGATGCGTAGAAGGGGAGATAGCCGCCGCCGTGCAGCAGCACGATTTTGAGGTTGGGGAGTTCCTCGAGCAGTCCAGAAAAGATCATGCGATTGGCGGCAACCATCGTTTCCAACGGGTTGCCGATGCAATTTGTCATGAAATAGCTGCCGAACCTGTGGCTTTCCTCGTAGCCATCAGGGTGCAGAATCACCGGGATTCCCTTAGCCGCCACTGCCTGCCAGAACGGTCTGAATCGTGGTTCGTCGAGGTTGTGCCCGGCGATTGTTCCGCCGATCTGCAGACCCTTGAAACCGAGCTCATCGACCACTCGGTCCATCTCGGCGATTGCCATGTCGATGTCCTGCAGCGGCACAGTGGCACCCAACGCTGAGAAGCGGTCGGGGTGGTTGGCCACGGCCTGCGCCAAATTGTTGTTTTGGACACGAGCGGACTCAGCGCCCACTTTGCCCGGAGCCCAATAGCCGTACTCCGACACGAACGTGGCAAGCCCTTGGACATCTATCCCCATGGCATCCATGTGCCCGATGCGATCTTCCGGATTGCGAAGAGCATCGACGATGGTTGGGAACATGACCTGGTTCTGGTCGAGAGAATCCTGACCCATGAAATAGCTGTAGGGATCGTATTCAGGCAGGCGGTGTGGTCTCAATATTTCGGATGCTGCCGGCGTGGCGAGATGACAGTGAATGTCGATAGTTGGAATTCGCGGAGTCATAGTGTCCTCATACTCTCTTGGCGATCATTCCGGGGCCTGGGATGAATCGTCCGTTGGGGTCAGCTCCATGATCGAGCAGCTTCCCTCGCAGTAACACTGACCTCACTTTGCCACGCACCTCTCTGCCACCATACGGAGTCCAACCTGCCCGCGACACGATGTCTTCATTGCGAATTTGCCATCGTTCATCGGGATCGACGATGACGATGTCGGCGTCGTAGCCGACCTCCAACCGTCCCTTGCCCGACAGCCGGTAGTTCTCGGCCGGCTGTTGGGCGTATGCCTCGACAAGCCGCTCCAATGATGTCCGGCCGGTCAGGGCGGCATCCAGCATCAGAGGCACCGTGGTGTCGAGGCCAGGAAGACCGAAGTGACACTCCCATATCGTGCCGTCGTGTTTTTGGGCAGGTGTGGAGGGGGCGTGATCCGTCGACAAATGATTGATGGTGCCATCGTTGAACGCGGCCCACATTCGGTCCTCGTCCTCTTGTGAGCGGATACGGGCGGGAGGCGTGAATTTACGAAACGGTCCGTGCTGATGAATGCCGGACTCTTCGAGGTACAGATACTGAGGACAGGTTTCGGCAACCAGCGGCGATCCGTAGGAGCGCTCACGTGTCACTAGATCAAGGACGTCGGCATTGCTTACATGAGCCACCGTTGCTCGAACACCGGTGACTCTCGCCAGCAGCGCCGTTGATCCCACCGCCACGAGCTCCGCCTCGCGAGAGCGCCACTCGGGAATCACGCCCGGGTCGATCCGGCCTTCGGATTTGAGGCGGCGCTCGTTGTGCGCCGTCATCAGATCGTCCTCGCAATGGACCAGGCATGCGGCGTCGATGTCGGCAAGCTCTTGAAAAACGTTGAGCATGACCTCAGCCGTCACTGCCGGCACTCCGTGGGTGGCACAAGTGAAAATCTTGAAGAAGGCCACGCCGGACTCCCAAAGTCCTCTGATCTCATCGGCATGCTCAGGAAAGACGTGGGCGGCCAAACCGAAATCGACATATGACCGGCCTCGCAGGTGATTTCGCTTCTCGGTAACACGGGTGGAGTCGGTGAGCGGCCAACCGTGGGTGTGTTCGATGATGGTGGTTACACCCTGTCGGGACGCTGCCAGAGTCCCCGTGGGGAAATCCTCTCTGGTGGTGTCGCCGGGTTCCATCAAATGCACGTGGGTGTCGACCATGCCGGGAAGCACGAACGCACCGCCCGCGTCGACCACCACGTCGGCCGATTCGGCCGACGTATCGTCGAGCAACGCCGCCACCTTGCCGTCGCGTACAAATACATCGACACGGCTGCGACCGTGAGGGCTGACCACCGTGCCGCCTCTGACAACAAGATCGAACGTCATAGTCGTGGCTTCTGTTACTTGATTGCCTGAGGATTCAACGGCGAACCCACCGCCCCTGGAATGACCAAAGGCGGGGCCACCAACTGAAACTCGTAGATGCCGTCCTGTGCGCAGTCGTCTGCCAACTCATCAAGGTCCCAGATCTCTCCGACCAACAAACCCATGTTGACGATCATGACCAGATGCAGCGGCTGAAAGCTTCCGTCGATCTCGTTGGGCCGAACCTCGGCGCCCCAAGTGTCTGTGGCAATGGCGGCTACTTCCCTGTCGGCCAACCAAGGCGCGGCGAGTAGAGACAGGCCGGGGGAGTCTCCCGCGGAGTAGCCGTCCCATAGAGGCAAGTCACGGCGCCTGGCCATGTCGCCCGTCCTGATCAACACGATGTCGCCGGTCCCCACCTCCACTCCCAGTTGAGCACAAGCCTCGTCGAGATCGTCAGAAGTGATGGCCTCTCCCGGCTCCAGATATTCGACACCGCGCACCCGCGGCATGTCCAACAGGACGCCTCGAGAGACCACCGTCTTCTGGTTTTCCATGCCGTTCTTTTTGGCGCCGGAACTCGACACGAGTCGGGCATCGCGATCGTTGTACATCCTGCCATTGTGGAAAATGTGGGCCAAGGAGTCCCATTGGGTTCCTCCCTGCAGGAACAAGAAGAGCGTGTCATCGGCAACACCCCATCCGAGCGGCCAGTCCTGCGCTCCCTCCACGTGATCAGTGCCAGTGGCGACCATCTGGTGAATGGCATTTACCCGGCCGAATGCCCCTGTCTGTGGGCCCTTCGAATCGAGCGGCAGTTGAAGGGAAAAAACCTTTCCCTGGCGAACGAGACCGGCCGCCTCGGTGATCTTTTCGGGAGTTATGTGGTTGAGAGTGCCAAGTTCGTCCTCGACTCCCCAGCGGCCCCAATTTCGATAGACGCTGCAGTACTGCTCAAGAAGCTCGACGTTGATTTCTGGGGTGCTCATGTTGGTGGTTTCCTTATTGATCGATCGGGGGCAGTTCCCCGTTCAGGTGTAGCGAGCCACGCGCAGGTCGGCCTGGGCCTGATGCCCGGCAAAGTTTTCCAATGCGCATAGTCGGCTGCAATAGCGGCCGATGGTGGCGCTGGAGGCAGCGTTGGTCACCCGCTGGTAAGTGACGGTCTTGATGTATTTCCCTACCCAGAGGCCCCCGGTGTAACGCGCCGCTCCCTGCGTGGGCAGAGTGTGATTGGTGCCGATCACCTTGTCGCCGTAGGCAACGTTGGTCATAGGGCCAAGAAACAGCGACCCGTAATTGACCATACCATCAAGGAAGAAATCATCATCGGTGGTCATGACCTGCACATGCTCAAAAGCAAGCTCGTTGGCGAGCCGGAGCATGTCGGCGTGATCATCACACACGATCACCCGCCCATAATCGGCCCATGATTTAGCGGCAACGTCGGCTGTTGGCAAGGTCAGAAGCTGACGTTCGACCTCTTCGATGGTCGCCAGACCCAGCTCACGCGACGTGGTGAGCAACACCGCGGGACTGGTCGGGCCATGCTCGGCTTGACCAAGCAAATCAGTCGCGCACATCTGAGCATCAACAGATTCGTCGACCAAAAGAAGGGTCTCGGTGGGCCCGGCCGGTAGGTCTATCCCGACTCGACCGTAAAGCTGACGTTTCGCCTCAGCAACAAACGCGTTGCCGGGACCCACCAGCATGTCGACTGAATCAACAAAATCCGTTCCGAGAACCATCGAAGCGACAGCTTGCACACCGCCAAGTAGGTAGATCTCATCCGCGCCAGCCATGTGCATCGCCGCGATGGTGGCGGCCGGTATCTCTCCTTGAATCGGCGGGGTGCAAACCGCCACACGCGGCACCCCGGCAACCTTGGCGGTGAGGACACTCATGTGAGCAGAAGCAACCATCGGGTATCGCCCACCGGGCACGTAAGCACCCACATTTGCCACCGGAATGTTCTTATGGCCGAGCGTGACACCAGGAAGCGTCTCAATCTCCACGTCATGAAGCGACGCCAATTGCGCCTCAGCAAACGTACGAATCTGCTGTTGCGCATACCGGATGTCGTCGAGCACTGTCTGGTGGACACCGCTGACAGTCTGCTCCACCTCGTCGCGAGACAGCCGGAACGAACTGGGGGACCAGTTGTCGAACTTTGCTGAGTATTGCCGCACCGCTTCAGAGCCACGTTTTTCGATGTCGGCGATGATCTCGGCGACTCGGACCGAAAGCTGAGGATCGGTGCCGTGGGAGCCCTTGGTCGCTGCGTGTTTGAGAGTCTCTGCCATATCAATAATTGCCTTTGTGGCGAAAGTTACGGGCAGTGATGCATAATGCATCACGAGTCGCGACAGTAGCAGGAACTCTGTGAAACTTGATGGGAAGATAGCTCTGGTAACCGGAGCCGGGCGAGGGATAGGACGGGAAATCGCACTCGCGTGCGCAGCCGAGGGTGCCGATGTCGTTTTGGCGGCCCGTTCTGTCGATGCACTCGTTGAGGTCGCTGAGGAGATCGCTAACACCGGCCGCGACGCTCAGGTGATCGAAACCGACGTCACCGATCGAGCCAGTGTCGAATCGATGGCGGGCCAGGCGCTCGATCGATGGGGTCGCATAGACCTCCTGGTGAACAACAGCGGCATTGCTGGTCCTTCCTCACCGTCGTGGGAAGTACGACCCGATGAATGGGACGAAACGATCGCGGTCAATCTCACCGGCGTGTTTTCGTGCTGCCAGGTTGTGCTTCCGTCGATGATCGAACGTCGTTCCGGTGCGATTGTCAACATCGGATCGGTCACCGGCAAGCGTCCACTACTCAATCGATCGCCCTACGCGGCCAGCAAGGCTGCGCTCATCGGGCTCACCCGCACGATGGCCGAGGAGGTCGGGCCGCACAACGTGCGGATCAACCTCATCTCTCCGGGCACCGTTGAGGGCGACAGAATCGATTGGGTTTTCGAACAGCAGGCCAAGGCGCTGGGACGCGATGCAGACGATGTGCGCGCTCAGTTCGTCGAGTCGACTCCACTTCGACGGCTCGTGTCCGCTCGCGATGTGGCCAACGCTGTCACTTTCTTGGGTTCCGACGAATCCGCGGGGATCACTGGTGCCGACCTCAATGTCACCTCAGGGCTGGTCATGTACTGATGGCAATTCTTGTCGCTCGCCCCGTGGCTGCTAGTGGTGAAACAAACGGCTGATTGGATTGATGACCGATATGAGAAGAATCACCTTGGCCGAGGCCAACACCATGATCGATACAGCCATTGCAAAGGGCCATGAACTCGATCTCGGAAAACTGTCCCTTGTCGTGCTCGACGACGGAGGACACCCGATCGCCATGAAACGTGACGACGGCTCCGAGTTCCTCCGGCCGAAAATCGCCCACGCCAAGGCGTGGGGAGCATTAGGTATGGGTTTGGCCAGTCGGGCATTGCTCGCCAGGGCGCAGAAGCTTCCGGTTTTCATGGGTGCTCTGTCCCAGCTATCCGACGGCGGTCTGGTGGCCTTGCCCGGCGGAGTACTCATCCGCGACAGCGACGGTTCGGTAATGGGTGCGATCGGGGTATCTGGCGACCTATCCGACGCCGATGAGGTATGCGCCGTTGCGGGCGTCGAGGCAACGGGCCTTCAGGCCGACATTGGCGACAACCCCGATTGGTTACGTCCGTAACGAGCCGAAAAATCAAGCGGCAATCGCCGGCTGGCAAAATCAGGTTCCAAATCTCTAAAGGATGGATTGATCATGGACAACCGCAAGCTTGGCGAGAATGGACCAGAGGTCGCGGAGGTTGGCTTCGGCTGCATGGGCCTCACGTCGAACTACGGCGAAACCGACGACGATTCAGCGATTCGCACCGTCAACAGGGCTATCGATCTCGGAGTCACTCATTTCGACACCGCCGATGCCTACGGCTGGGGAGACAACGAAATGACATGGACCAGGAAGGACGCTGAGCACATCATGGGGGAAGTCACACGCCAAGAGGTCGCTGTGAGACGTTCGACTCGATGACCGATGTCGGGGAGTCAGTACATCGAGTCGGAATCATCGGCCTCGGCATCATGGGTTCGGCGATGGCGAGACAGCTGCTGCTTGCCGGTTTCGAGGTCAATGGCTTCGACACCGCCACCGACAAACTGGACGAATTCGCCCTGATGGGAGGCAATGAGAAACAGTCCGGGGCTGAAGTGGCTGCAGCTTCTGAATTGGTGATCTTCTCGCTACCCAGTATCCCGAGTCTCGTCGCGGCCACAGAGGATGTGGCTGCAGGCGCCCACGATGGGCTCATAGTGGCCGAGATGGGAACCTTCCCGATCGAAGCCAAGCAGAACGCGTTTGATCGGTTGGCCCAGGTCGGCGTCGAGCTTATGGACGTACCGGTGAGCGGCACCGGTCTACAGGCCGCCGACGGCACGTTGGTGGTGATGGCATCTGGCTCGCAAGCAGCGTTCGATCGCACGAAGTGCGTATTCGACGCCGTCGGCAGAGCCACTCATCACCTTGGCGCATTTCCGAACGGGTCAATGATGAAGTTCATCGCCAACCTGTTGGTGACGATCCACAATCTGGCGAGCGCCGAGGCCCATGCGCTGGGAATAGCGGCTGGAATGGACCCCGCCACGGTCCAGGAGGTGATCGGCGGCGGCGTGGGATCCTCGCGAATCTTCGATATCCGTGGACCGATGATGGCCGCCGACGTATATGAGCCACCCTCTGCTCGTCTCAGCACAATCCTCAAGGACGCCAAGATCATTCAGGCCTTCGCCCGATCGAACGGCGCGCCCACCCCGTTGCTCGACACGGCACTGCCGATCTACGAGGCCAGCGACGCCGCTGGGCTCGGGGATCTTGATGCCGCGGCTCTTCTTCGCTACCTCGAGAACGAATCTGGAATCAGTCGCGGGCGAATCGCTGCTCAAAGTCCGTGAATCGCCAGATGCTCACACCGGGAGAGGTGTACGAGTTGCACGTCGAACTCTGGCCGACCTCAATCGTGGTGCCGGCCGGTTACACGATCGGTTTCAGTGTTCGAGGAAACGATTATGTGTACGAGGGCGAGATCGACGATTCAGTCGCCGAGATAGAGAGTTTCGCCAATCGTTTCGACGGATGTGGGCCGTTCATTCACGTGGACGAACGAAACAGGCCATCGGACGTGTTCGGCGGCACAACCAGGCTTCACATAGGGCCCGACACCCCTGCTCACGTCCTCGCCCCGCACGTGCCGTAGCGGCGGCTCAGTCTCTCAGAGGCTGCGCCCGAACAATGCCACGACAGTAGACCCTGCGATCACAAGTGCGGTACCACTGAGCAGTCTTGGTGTGGCGCGTTCGGACGGGGCCGACAAAAGGCGCGGCCCGAGGAAGATCACCACCGGGGTCGACACTTGCTGGAGGCTGATCGCCACCCCGACCGGGATCAGGGTAAACGCCGTCCATTGAGCGATGATGGCGACGGCAGCGGCGAATCCCCCCGATAGCAGCCAATGACGGATGCCCCTCGGAACGCTCACCCATTGACCGGTCAACAGCCTAGATGAGACGTGCATGGCCGGGACTGTGACGGCCATACCGACCGCCAGTCCGAGAAGAGGGTGATCGGATTCGTTGAGCCCCCACCGGACAAAGATCGGGCTGATCGAGAAGCACGTGACGGCCAGCAACGCGAGCGTGGGGTTGGCCCATCGTCCGCTGGTGAGGCGACCACTTGTGACGACGACCACGCCAGCGGTCACCGTCAGCACTCCCAACCAAGTAACCGACCTCAGGTTCTCCGACAACAAGAGATAGGCGAATCCGGCGGCCATCACCGGATTGATCGCGAGGATTGATGATGTGCGGGAGGGCCCGATTCTCTGCTGGCTGAATGCAAATATCGTCCAACCGGCCAGAAAGTGGATGAGGCCAGCGGCCGCGAACCAGAAGACAGCCATGGCCGTCATGTCCGGTAGATCCGTGATGTCGCCCGAGACGACGATGGCGGCAATCAGGAATCCTAGAAGTGCCGTGGCCATCGCCGTGATGGCCCGAAGTGCATCAATCTCTCGATTGATCCCGCGGTTCGACAACTGCGAGATACCAAAGGCGAGTCCCGCCAGAATTGCCCACGCCCATCCTGGCACGGCTCAAATTTTCCGGACTGATGCGCGTGTCACTGTGGCATCCTTTGACGGTTTCCGATCGGATCACATTGCCCGTCGGCGATACGGTAATTCTGACCACGAACCCGCGAGGCTACGAGACCAGTGGAAGAGATCAGACCGTCGAGCCTCGACCCACTCGACTGCCTTGTGCCGACGACCGTCTCGATGGAGGGCTCGGGCGATGGCCCGCTCAGTGGCCTCTCGTTTGTGGCCAAGGATCTCTTCGCGGTGGAGAAGCACACGTCGTCTTTCGGCCATTCGCGTTGGCGGTCAACCCACGATCCTGCCGCCTCCACGGCTCGGGTGATTCGCGACCTGCTCGATGCCGGCGCCGACTTGAGTGGCATGGCCAAGATGGACCAACTGGCATATTCACTGATCGGTGATGTGGGGGAGGGGAGAGCACCGCTCAACTCTGCAGACCCGAGTCTGTACTGCGGTGGATCGTCGTCGGGATCGGCGTCTGCGGTAGCCGGCAGTTTGGTGGATTTCGCTCTCGGCACCGACACAGCCGGATCGATTCGCGTGCCCGCCGCCGTGTGTGGGGTTTTCGGCATTCGGCCGACCCACGGCTCGATTTCAACCGAAGGTGTGTTGCCGCTCGCTCCGTCTTTCGACGTGCCCGGAATCCTCGCCGGTGATGCGAACACGCTGGCCAAGGTCTTTTCTGTGATCACCACCCAATCATCCGGACGACAGACCGCACATCGGGTGGTGATGGCGACAGACCTGTTCGACATGGCCGATCGACAGACCGCCCAAGTTGGGCTGGAGGTGGGGGAAACAATCGCAGGTACCACAGGGCACTCGCTCGAGAACATCGATACTCGGGCGTTTTCAGATTTGGATGTGGGAGCGGTCTTTGCTCGGCTCCAGGGACGCGAAATCTGGGAGCACCACGGTGATTGGGTCGACGACAACTTTGGCGTTCTTGACGACGATGTTCGGGCAAGACTGGAGCGTTGCAGGTCATTGAGTCTGGATTCCGAACGGCAACCGGATGCTGATCTGGAATTCATGCTTGAGTTCCGTAGGCAGTTTGCCGAGGTGGTCGAACCGGGCACCGTGGTCGTGCTGCCGGTCGTGCCGGAGCACGGACCGAGACGAACGTGGACTCACCAGCAGTCTGTTGAGTTTCGGACTGGATGTCTCCGCCTTACCGCACCGGCCGGGATGGTCGGGGCGCCGCAGGTGGTCTGGAGCACCCGCGTACCACTGGGGAGACACATCGGGATCGGTTTGATGACGGCGCCTCGCGGCGATCATCTTCTGCTCGACCTGTTGAAGGATCTAAGCAACGACTTACCGGAAATCCGAAACTGATTCTGCCCGGCCTGATTCGCTCGACGCAATCGCCGTAGCGAGGACCGCTATTACCTCGAGCCCTTCGGCTCCACCGGTCTCGGGCGTGGCATCGCCTCGTATAGATCTGGCAAATTCGGAAATTTCGTCGGCCACGGTATCGATGACCTCGATGGACTCGGTCTCGCGGGTCTTCTCCGTCAGAGCCTGACGGTAGAACTTGTTGCCGTCCTCGTCGTTCCACGCTGAGCCACCGGTGCCTCTGACGGTGATGCTCACCGATGGAGGAGCCACCAGCGAAGTGCCGAGATAGCCGAGTTGGCCGGACTCGAACTCCAGCACGATCGTGGTGACGTGATCGATGGCGGGCTTGTCGAGGATCGTGTTCGAGAAGGTGAAAACTCGGGCGATCGGCCCCATGAGGTAACTCAAGGTGTCGATCATGTGAACGCCCAGGCTGGTCATCGACCCGAGAGGGCTCTCGTCGCGGCTGGCTCGCCAGTATTCGTTGCCGAAGTTGAGAGCCATCGGCGCCGTCTGAGTCGTCTCGACCATGACAACCGTGCCGAGTTCACCGCCGTCGATCAGCGTCTTGAGTCGACGGTTGGCGACCTGTCGGCGTTTGTTGTGGCCGACCTGGAGAACCACGCCGGCCTTCTCGGCGGCAGTGATCGCCCGCTTCCCGTCGGCTACGTTCAACGTGAATGGCTTCTCTACGAAGACATGCTTCCCGGCTTCGGCCGCAGCCTCGATCAAATCGGCATGGCTCACGTGGGGTGTTGCGAGTAGGAGGCCTTCGACGCTGTCGTCGGCCAGCAAATCCTCGAACGTCGCAGCTTGTCGGGAGCAGCGCGCCGTGGCGAATGCGTCTCGGGTTTTTGTGGTGCGGGTGAAACACGACACGATTTCGGCCTCATCGCCAGCTTCGACCCCGTCGGCCAGCATTTCGCCCCACCATCCGAGCCCCACTGATGCCAGACGTACCGTTTCGCTCATGTGATTGTTCCCTGCTCGTGTTTCGACAAATCATATATGTTGCAAAGTATTTGGTGGGTGTACAGTAGCCAGAGTCGGTCGCTGATGTGAAGGGCTACGATCCATGGCCAAGCCGAAGGGATTCATGAAACGACCTCCGGGTCCGCTGGCGGGTTTTTGGAGTGGATGTTCGTCTGCCCGGTGATCGAGCCGGCCAAGTCGAAGCTGACAACATTGCAAAAGGTGTATCCGCGCCGTCACCGTTGCTGGGTCAGTTGAATGATATTGCGTCCCGTTTGCATGTCTTACCGCTAGGAGTCGAAAATGCTTAGTGCCCGATTGATCGAACCAGGTTTGGTGGAGGTAGGCGAGACCGATACTCCCAACGGACGCGGGCTCGCGGTGGTGCGAATGCAGACCCTTGGAGTGTGTGGCACCGATTCGAGCATCGTGGCCGGCAAGATCCCGGTTGACCTGCCTCGGGTGCTGGGTCACGAGGGGATCGGTGTTGTGGAGCAGCCTGGCCCGCTGGGCCTGGTGGCCGCGGGTACGAGAGTTTTGATCGATCCCTCAATTTCCTGTGAGGTGTGCGACCTCTGCCGTCGCGGATATCCCAACCTGTGCCGCAACGGCGGCCTGATGGGCAGGGACATCGATGGCTTGTTT
>Ga0310122_10002032_pt1 | contig 12904 bp, 11 predicted proteins | sample CB6_Bottom_1051__FD_203503 | JGI IMG/M metagenome (GOLD analysis project Ga0310122, IMG submission 203503) | Marine microbial communities from Western Arctic Ocean, Canada - CB6_Bottom_1051 | ecosystem: Environmental > Aquatic > Marine > Oceanic | place: Canada: Western Arctic Ocean | collected...
GAAGGCCCCGCGTGCGGAAAGAAAAGTTGGAAAGATCTACAGTTACTACGAGGGATAAGCTCTGTTCACTTGCAGGCCCGTTGGCGTCTGAAAGGGGACTGGAAGTCCTTGATGTCGACTTCAGCGGCGAGGCCGGCAGCAGGACCGTGCGCATTTACCTCGACTCGGTGGAAGAAAAAGGTGGGGTTGCGATCGAAGATTGTGCGGCAGTGAGCCGGGCGCTTTCCGACCTGCTCGACGTCAACGACGACGTTGTCACGGGGCACTTCATGCTCGAGGTTTCTTCGCCCGGCCTCAATCGGCCGCTTCGTCTGCCCTCGCATTTTCAGCGGGTTATCGGCGAGAGAGTAAAGATCACCTTGGCGGGGCAGGTCGACGGCAGGCGACGGATCAAGGGCTCGCTCGAGCGAGCGGACGACACGGTGGTCGTTGTCATAGATGACGAGGGTTCGCGCCGGGAGATTTCGTACAAGGACATCACTCGGGCCAACTTGGAATACCGCTTTGATGAAGGCGGAGCTGCTGATGCCTGAGTTTCCAGAGCGGCTGGGGTACGTGCCCACGGGGAGAACATAATGGAATTCGATATAAAGCGCGCGATTGACCAGATCAGTAAAGAAAAAGGGATCGACCGCGTCCTCATCATCGAGGCTGTCGAAGAGGCCATGAAATCGGCAGCTCACAAGACCTACGGCACCGAGCTCAACATTGACGCCAATTACAACCCGGAGACCGGCTCGGTCGATATGTACCGAGTGCATACGGTCGTTGAAGAAGTGGCGGATCCCGACAACGAAATCTCGCTGGAGTACGCGCGGTCGGACGTCGACCCGGAAGCTGAAGTCGGCGACGAGCTGATGGAAGAGATCGATTCGGCGCCCCTGGGCCGGATCGCTGCCCAGGCGGCTAAGCAGAATATCGTCCAGAAAGTCCGGGACTACGAGCGTTCGATCATATACGGTGAGTTCAAAGAGCAGGAAGGCTCGGTCATCTCGGGAGTCGTGCTGCGGTTCGAAAGACGCAACCTCGTTGTCCAACTTCGTCCCAACGTGGAAGCGATACTGCCCGAGAGAGAGCAGATTCCGAGGGAGCGTTACCGGCAGCAGGAGCGGGTTCGCGCCATCATCAAGGAAGTAAACGACACGCTGCGCGGCACACAGATCGTTCTCTCGCGCACCGCACCGGAGCTCGTCGCGAAGCTGTTTGAACAGGAAGTCCCTGAAGTCTACGAAGGCATCGTCGAGATCAAGGACGTTGTTCGCGAGCCTGGAGGACGGGCCAAGATCTCGGTGGTATCTAAAGACAGCGACGTAGACCCGGTTGGCGCCTGCGTGGGCATGCGCGGTAATCGGGTGCAGGCGGTGGTCCAGGAACTGAGGGGAGAACGAATCGACATCGTCCCTTGGACGCCTGACGAAACCGAGTTTGTCTGCCGTGCCCTTTCGCCGGCCAAGGTCTCGCGCATTGTTATCGACGAAGATGCACACGCCATGGAAGTGGTCGTTCCCGATGCGGAACTCGCCCTGGCCATCGGCCGCAAGGGGCAGAACATCCGCCTTGCCGCGCGCCTGTCGGGATGGAAGCTGGATGTACTCGGTGATGCCGACTACGAGCGGCGCTTGAGGGAATCGAGACTCTCCTTGCAGGGAGTGGATGGACTCGGCGAATTACAGGCGGAGATCCTGTTGGCCGACGGCTACAAGTCGGCTGCGGAGTTGTCCACCAGCTCGGCGGCGGATATTGCGGCGGCTCTCAGTGTAGAGGAAGACGCTGCCGCGGGTTTTCTCGCCAGTGCGGCGATTGCGGCCGAAGAGCAGCGACGGACCAGCATGGTAAGGCGCGTGGCAGCCGCGATCAGCGACGCGTTGGAAGCCGCCAACGACGCCGAGAAGGCCCGGCTCGCCGAAGAAGAGCGCGCTGCCGCCGAAGAATCGGCCGAGGGCGAATCTGCCGGTAGCGAAACTGCCGTTTTGGAAGCCGCCGCGAAAGAAAAAGCGAGCGATGACAAGCCCGCCAAGGGAGAAGCCTCCTAGTGAGCAGGCTGAGGCATACACCGCTGCGTACCTGCGTAGGTTGTGGTCAACGCGATGCTCCGGGCCGGATGCTGCGCTTTGGGCAGGACGGCGCGGGCGTACTGGCCATCGTGGCGGCTCCGATCAGCGGGCGAACGGCCTACCTGCACCGCACGCTCGAGTGCCGGGCCGGGCTGGTCAAGCGTCGCACGGTAAATCGATCGTTGCGCACGGGTGTGGCCGCGGATCAAAAAGCCCGTTTCGTACGGGAACTTGAAGCGACGCTGGAAACCGGCGCGCCAGGGGAGGAGCTTTGCTGATGGCCAAACGACGCATCAGTCAGTACGCAAAAGAATGGGGCGTAAAGTCGAAGGCCGTGATCGAGCGGCTTGAGAAAATGGGCGTGAAGGGTAAACGCGCCCAGAGCGGTATCGAGGACTCGGTAGCCGAGCGCGTTCGACATGAAATGGGACTCGACGCGCAAGACGTCGCCGAGGTTGTGGGTGAGACCACGGAACAGGTTGTCGAGATAAAGGAAGAAGGTGGCGGAGGCAGGGTGACCGCGCTCGATACCGTGACCCGAAAGCGGCTCAAGGGCGGATCGCTACTCAGGCGCACACGCCGCAAGCGCCTGGCAGAAGGTGATGCTGGAGCTGCGGCACCCGACTTCTCGGTGGCTTCCAGCGTTCGCGCTGTGACAGCGACTATCGGTACCGACGCAGGCGCACTGGCGGTGGCCTTCTCCATTGAACCCTTTGCAGACGCCCATCGCGCTCTCTCAATCGTCCCCTCGTTGGAGCAGGCATTCGAAGTAGTAGCCCCCGCTGGGTTGCCCTCGCTCGATCCGAAAACGACTGCTGATTTATCGAAAGACGGCCAGGAGCAGGCAGCGACCGCCGAGCCCGGCATCGAGTCAGACGGCGGGGTCGTCAGCCAGGAAGTATTCGATGACGGCACCGCCTCTGAAAACGGTAGTGAAGCAGCGGAAGCAGAAGCCGAGGAGCACGCGGCCAGGGCCAAGCAGGAAGTAAGCGAGGACGATCGCGACGCGATCGCGGAAGAGCTGCTCGAGGCTGCCGAAAGGAAGAACGAACCCGGCGAGGAATCTCCAGGAGACAGCAAGGACGAAGGCTCTATCAGTGGCCCCCGGATACTGGGACGCATAGATCTCTCCGCTCTGAAGAAGCCGAAGGTCGCCACAGTCTCAGAAAAAGAGACCCCGACCGACAAGCCCGCCGACGCCGATGGTAAGACACGCAAGCGCAAGAGGCGGGTCGTAAAGAAAGAGGAGCTCTTTGACGCATTCGAGCGGTCATACCAGGCGCGGCCTCGTAAGAAGCGGGCTATGCCGGGTCAGAAACTTCAGAAAACTGAGCTGACAATACCCAAGGCGGCCAAGCGTGTCGTGCGGATTCACGACGTCATCAGTCCTGCTGAGCTGGCGAGGGCGATGGGCGTCAAGTCTGGCGAAGTGCTGGGCAAGCTCATGGGCCAGGGAGTGATGGCCAGCATGAACGAATCGCTGGATTTCGACACTGTCAGCCTGATAGCCGAAGAGTTCGGCTTTACAGTCGAGAACACCTCCGTTGATGTCGACCAGCTGCTCGAGCACAACAGCGACGTCGACGGCTCCAAAAAAGAGGGCGTTGCACGGCCGCCGGTTGTGACAGTCATGGGTCACGTCGATCACGGCAAGACCTCTCTGCTGGACGTAATCCGCGGCTCGAGGGTCGTCGAAGGAGAGGCCGGGGGTATTACCCAGCATATCGGTGCGTACACAGTGGGCAGTGGAGACCAGGCTATCTGCTTTCTCGATACCCCGGGCCACGCGGCATTTACTTCCATGCGGGCGAGGGGGGCGAGTGTTACAGACATCGTGATCCTCGTCGTCGCGGCCGACGACGGCGTTATGCCCCAGACGCTCGAAGCCGTGAACCACGCAAAGGCAGCCGAGATACCGGTGGTCGTAGCGGTCAACAAGATGGACCTGCCTGACGCTAACCCCGACAGGGTAAAGCAGCAGCTGTCCGAGCACGGGTTGCAGCCCGAAGACTGGGGCGGTGATACTCTCTTCGTCCCGGTGTCGGCGATCAAGCGCACTGGTATCGACGAACTACTCGAGGTCCTGCGTCTTCAGTCCGAGATCCTGGAGCTCAAGGCCATCCCTGATGGCCGGGCCCGGGGCGTGGTCATCGAGGCGCGGTTGGACAAAGGCCGTGGCCCGGTGGCAACGGTGCTCGTGCAGCAGGGCGTGCTGAAGCACGGCGACAATTTCGTGAGTGGTGACGTCACCGGTCGCGTGCGAGCGATGACCGACTACGCGGGCAGGAAATCCGAGGCCGCGGGTCCTTCTACGCCGGTCGAAATTATCGGCCTGGACGGCGTTCCCGAAGCCGGCGACAGCTTTGTCGTGGTGGACGACTCTTCGCGCGCAGAGGAGGTAGCCGAACACAGGAAAGACGTCGCGAGAAAGGCGCAGCTGACTTCTTCTACGCGGCTTTCACTGGAAGATTTCCAGAAACACGTTACAGCCGGTGACGTGGCTGAATTCAAGGTTGTAGTTAAGGCCGACGTGAAAGGTTCGGCCGAAGCCCTGGCCGCGGCTCTCGAACAGATCGGAACTGATGAGATCACCTTGTCAGTCATCCACAACGGGGTTGGAGCCATCAACGAGTCCGACGTTCAGTTGGCCCTTGTGTCTGGTGCCGTGGTAATCGGTTTTCACGTGAGACCCGACGCCAAGGCCCGCGCTCTTGCAGAGCGCGAAGGCGTTGACCTGAGGCTCCACGAGGTGATTTATGAGGCTCTCGACGAGGTGAAGCTCGCAATGGAAGGCCTCCTTGCGCCCGATATCAAGGAAGTATCGCAGGGCCGCGCCGAGGTGCGAGACACCTTCGGAGTGCCAGGGGGCGCGACCATCGCTGGCAGTTATATCACCGAGGGCAAGGTCAAGCGGGGAGCCCATTGCAGGCTCGTGAGGGATGGGGTTGTGAATTACACCGGCACCATATCAAGCTTGAGGCGGTTCAAGGAGGATGTGCGCGAAGTGCAGTCCAGCTACGAGTGCGGTATCGGGCTCGACAAGTTCAATGACATCAAGGTCGGCGATGTTGTCGAAAGCTTTGAACTCGAAGAAGTCCGTCGTACCCTGGACGCGCCTTACGCGGGCAAACCGGCTGGCTCGGCAGGCGCCTGAGCCAGAATGAGCCGAGCGTTGGGGTGGTCGTGGGCGTTCTCAGCCTGGTGATGTACCTGCCCGGCAATCGCTCCCTGAAAGGTAAACGCTCGGTGGTGAAAGCAATCAAGGCAAAGGTCTCGAATCGCTACAACGTATCGGTCGCCGAGATCGACCGATTGGACGACGTTGCTTCAATCGGGCTCGGCGTGGTGCAAGCCGGCAACGAAAAAGATCACGTGGACCGCTGCCTGAGGACGGTGGCGCGCTTTGTTGAAGGCTTACGCCTGGCCCAGCCCGGCGAAGAAGAATACATCTTCGACAATTACTGAATTTGAATTCGATGGCTTCTGTTAGAACACGACGAATAGCCCGGGAGGTGATAACGGCGCTCGCCGGTATAGTTGACCAGGAGCTGCGCGATCCGCGCGTGCGGGGTGTTACGTTTACCGCCGTGGATATGAGCCCGGATCTCAAGCACGCAAGGGTGTTTTATTCGACCAGGGGAGATGAAAAGCAGCAGCTGGAGTGCAGTCGCGGCCTCGAGGCTGCGTCTGGCTACCTCCGGCGCGAGCTCGGTCGCAAACTGGCGCTTAGATTTACGCCCGACCTGTTATTCACGCTTGACGCTTCGCTCGAGAGAGCCGAACGAATTCAAAGGCTGTTGTCCGGAGCGGACACGGGGGAATTAAAGCGATGAAAAACCGCAAGGGCGTTGACGGCATACTGCTCGTAGATAAGCCTGTCGATATGAGCTCCGCTTCCGCGGTCGCGCGGATCAAACGGGTCCTCGGTGGGGTGAAGGTTGGTCACCTCGGAACTCTCGATCCCCTGGCCTCGGGCTTGTTGCCCCTGTGCCTGGGCCTGGGCACCAAGGCAGCGCCCTGGCTCAACAGCTCCACAAAAACCTACACCGGGGTAATCCGACTGGGTGTTCTCACTGATACTCTGGATCGCGGCGGCAAGGTTGTCGCTACCAGCCCGGTACCAGCGCTGGCCGATATTGATCTCGATGAACTGGCCGATCGGTTCACCGGCTCGCTGAGCCAGGTCCCCCCGGCCTATTCGGCTATCAAGAAAGACGGCGTTCCGATGTACAAGCGGGCTCGGCGGGGTGAAGAAGTGGAACTCGAGCCGCGCGAAGTCACTATATTCGAGCTCAAGCTCGCGGTTCGGGATGCCTCGGCGCTGGAGTTCAGCGTCCACTGCTCAAAGGGCACCTATGTACGTGCCCTCGCCAGAGACCTGGGCGAGGCCATCGGCTGCGGCGCGCACATGGAATCCCTCGTCAGGACGGCTTTCGGGCGCTTTCGCATTGAAGACGCAGCGTCCATGGAGAATCTTGAAGACAGCGACGGGAGCGAGCTCGAGGCAGCAGTTCTGCCCTTATCCAAGGCCCTTGCCCACCTTGAGTCTTTGGAGGTGGACGACCGCGGAGCCAGCGGCCTGAGGCAGGGGCGACAGGACGTTCTCGGGGTTCTGCGGCGCCCTCAGGACGGCGAATCGGCCATGGTGACGCGGGCCGGCCGCCTGGTGGCGGTAATCAGCGAGCAGAGCGGACTGTGGAAGCTCGAGAGGGTTTTCGCGGGCTGAGGCGGGTTTGCTCGGGCGAAGGGCAGGTGATAGCCATTGGTGGTTGAATCGAACTAAGGAACGTTAAGGAAGAGTTGAATACCCAGTGACGACAACGTTACAAAGCACGCAGGATGTGATCGGAGATTTCAGGACCCACGAATCGGATACCGGTTCTCCCGAAGTCCAGGTCGCTTTGCTGACCAACCGTATCAATTACCTGACCGGCCATTTCAAGACCCACCCCAAGGACAATCACTCCCGGCGTGGCCTTCTGAGAATGGTCAGCCAGAGACGCAAGATGCTCGATTACCTCAAGCGAACGACCTACGACCGCTACCTGGCACTGATCGAGCGCCTGGGCCTGCGCAAATAGCAACACGGCGCAGCGCTGTAAGCGGCGAGGCCCGTGGTCTTGGCATAAAGAGGGGGCGGGGGCGCCTCACTTCAACGAAATTCTTTGACTATTGTAATTCCCGGGAGGGGAAAGGAGAACTCTGTAATGATTAAAAAAGTAGAATTGGAACTGGGTGGCAAGACACTCACACTTGAAACCGGCCGCATAGCCAGGCAAGCCGATGGCGCCGTGTTCGTAACCTACGGGGATACAGTGGTCCTCGTGACAGCGGTGTCAGCACACCGGGTTCGAGAGGGCATTGATTTTTTCCCCCTGACAGTTGAGTACCAGGAGAAGACCGCTGCCGCCGGTAAGATCCCCGGTGGCTTTTTCAAGAGGGAAGGGCGTCCCAGCCCTGCCGAGATCCTGACCTGTCGCATTATCGACCGGCCCATACGTCCGCTTTTCCCCAAGGGCTATGGCTTTGAAACACAGATCATTGCCACCGTGCTGTCTTACGACCGTACTGCGGGTCCCGATGTCGCCAGTCTCATCGGCGCCTCGGCGGCGTTGACGATATCCGATATTCCCTTCGCCGGCCCCCTGGGTGCTGTCAGGCTTGGCCGTATCGACGGTAAGGTCGTGATCAACCCCGGTGTTGATGAGATGGAGAACAGCGACATCGACATCCTGATGGCCGCGAGCCGCGACGCCATAGTGATGGTGGAGGGCGGAGCCAGCGAAGTGCCGGAAGACGAGATTCTCGAGGCCCTCTACCAGGGACATGAGGCCATACAGCCCATACTGGATGCCCAGGAGAAGCTGGCTTCTGAGGCCGGGCGCGAAAAGCGCAGCTATGCTCCGCCGGAGCGTGATGAGGAACTCATCGAGAAGGTGCGCAAACTCGCAACCACGGGGCTTGAGAAAGCTTATTCCGTCAAGGAGAAGCTTGAACGTTACGCCGCGCTTGATGCCTTCAAGGCTGAGTTCATGGAAGGGCTTCCCGAGGACCTGGCCGAGCGCGGCGGCGATGTCAGCGCTGCCCTGGGAATCGTCAAGAAGGAAATGGTTCGCGGTGCGATCACCAAGGACCACAAGCGCCTCGATGGTCGCGGGCTGGCTGACGTACGCCCCATCTCGGTAGAGACCGGGGTGCTCCCGCGCACACATGGTAGCGCCCTGTTTACTCGTGGTGAAACCCAGGCCCTGGTCACGGCGACGCTTGGTACAGGTTCCGATGAACAGCGTATTGATTCGCTGGCCGGTGATCACTTCAAGCGCTTCATGATGCACTACAACTTTCCTCCTTACTGTGTTGGTGAAGCCAAGATGCTGCGCAGTGCCGGGCGCAGGGAAATCGGCCACGGCATGCTGGCCGAGCGGGCCCTCATCCCGGTATTGCCCGACGCTGAGGACTTTCCGTATACTTTCCGTGTCGTGTCTGAGATCACCGAATCGAACGGTTCGTCTTCGATGGCCACGGTCTGCGGTGGAGCCCTTGCGTTGATGGACTGCGGCGTGCCGATCAAGGCTCCTGTCGCGGGCATAGCGATGGGGCTCATTCGCGAGGACGGCGAACACACTGTGCTTTCCGACATCCTCGGTGACGAAGATCACCTGGGCGACATGGACTTCAAGGTCGCGGGTACAGAGAAGGGTATCACCGCGGTGCAGATGGACATCAAGATCGACGGTATCCCCCGGGAAGTCATGCGCGACGCGCTCTACCAGGCACGGGACGGTCGCCTGCACATCCTCGCCGAGATGGCCAAGGCTCTTGCGGCACCTCGCGAAGAAGTCTCCGAGTACGCGCCGCGAATCGAGACGATGAAAATCGATCCTGATAAGATTCGTAATGTCATCGGCGCCGGCGGCAAGGTGATACGCGGTATCGTCGAGCAGACCGGTTGCAAGATCGACGTGCAGGATGACGGCACTGTGCTGGTAGCGTCGTCGGACAGGGACTCCCTGCTCAAGGCGATGGACATCATCGAGGGGCTGACAGCTTCACCGAAGATCGGCCGCATCTACGACGGTACCGTACGCAAGATCATGGCATTCGGCGCTTTCGTCGAAATACTGCCAGGCACCGACGGACTGGTTCACATCTCGCAGCTTGCCGAGGAGCGAGTCGAGAACGTGACCGACGTCGTCAAGGAAGGCCAGCAGGTTCGAGTCAAGGTGCTGGAGGTCGACCGGCAGGGCAAGATTCGCCTGAGCCTCAAGGAAGCCCTGAGGGATCAAGAAGGGGAGGCCGAAGCCAGCGTTGGCGCCTGAAGTTCGCTCTACTCGGCTCGAGAACGGCCTGCGGGTCGTTACCGAGTCGGTGCGCGATGTCCCCTCTGTATCCCTCGGCGTGTGGCTCGAGACCGGTTCGCGTCACGAAGGCCCGTCGACCAACGGCGTATGCCATTTCCTCGAGCACTTGTTTTTCAAGGGCACCGAGAAGAGAACCCCGCGGCAGATAGCCGAAGAGATCGAAGGTGTCGGCGGCACCATCGATGCCTTCACCGACAAGGAGCAGACCTGCTTTTTGACCCGCACTCTCGCGGAACATCTCGAACTATCGATCGATGTCCTTGCCGACCTGCTGCTCAACTCTACTTTTCTCCCGGAGGATATGGAACTCGAGCGGGAAGTGATCATACATGAGATCCAGGACGCGGAAGCGATCCCCGAGGACTACATCTACGATTTCTACCTCCACTCCTGGTGGCCTGGCCATCCGCTGGGCTTACCGGTGGCGGGTACTGTTGCCAGTGTCGCGGGTATCAGCCGCGATGAAATACTTGCGCAGGCACGAAAGGCCGTTCGTTCGGACCACATCGTGGTGTCGGCCGCGGGCGCGGTTGACCACGAGCAGCTGGTGGACTGGTGTCGTGAGAAATTTTCCGGGCTCGTTCCCGCCGTCACGGAAAATGAAACCGACCGACCGGATTACAACCCGGGGGTGTTTGTCTGCGAGCGCGAGCTGGACCAGGCCCACCTTCTTCTCGGCTTGCCCGGCATATCGGTAACCGACCCTCGTTACGCCGCAGCAGAGGTACTTGTAGCTGCGCTGGGGGGAGGAATGAGTTCGCGGCTCTTCCAGTCGGTGAGGGAGGAGCGGGGTAAGGCTTACTCGGTGTACGCGTTTCTCTCGCCTTACCGCGACATAGGCTACACGGGCGTCTATGCGGCCACCGGTGGAGCCGACGTCGAGGAAGTGCTGGCCCTGGTTTTCCAGGAGCTCACGGCGATCAAGCAGCAAGGCCTGGACCCCGGCGAACTCGCCCGAACACGCGAGCAGATAGCAGGGGCCTGCCTGCTGTCACTCGAGTCGATGGAGAGTCGGATGGGCCGAATTGCCCGTAACCAGCTCTACTTCGGGCGCGAGATTGCAGTAGACGAGGTCGTGGCCGAAGTCCGCGCCGTGAGCAACGAACAAGTAATGGAGATTGCGCTCGATATACTCAGTACTGACCGGGCCGGGCTGGCCCTGGTGGGCGATGCCGGCGTGGGCACCGTCTCCTTGCCCCTACCCTGAAGTGGTACCCTGCATGGGGTTAAAAATCGCCATAACGCGGGTTGGGGACGTCAGCGTCGACCTGCCGCAACGCATGACCGAGGGCTCCGTGGGAATGGACCTTCGCGCGGCCCTCAAACTCGCGCTGGATTTGGCGCCCGGCGAACGCGCAGCAATCCCCTGTGGGTTTGCGATTGCCATACCCCGGGGATACGAGGGCCAAGTAAGGCCGAGAAGCGGCCTCGCTCTCAAGCAGGGATTATGCGTCCCTAACTCTCCGGGGACGATAGACCCGGATTACCGGGGCGAGGTGGCGGTTATCGTTGCCAACTTCGGCAACGATACGGTTCGTATAGAACCGGGACAGCGTGTTGCGCAGCTGGTGATCTGTCCGGTCGCGGTAGCGGATTTCGACGAGGTCGAAGAGCTCGAGCCCTCGGACCGGGGTTCTGGTGGTTTCGGCCATACCGGGAGCGCCTGACAGCACCGGTTCTGTTTGCACTGGGAGCTAGCCGGCTGAACCGGCTTTACTGGAAATATGATACCTCGTTACACCAGGGATCGAATGGGTTCGACTTGGTCGGACCAGCACCGCTACGACCTCATGCTCGAAGTCGAGATCCGCGTGTGCGAGGCCCTCGCCAAGCGCTCGGTTATACCGGGTGACGCGGCTGGCCGCATCCGCGCGAAAGCCAGTGTCGACGGCTCACGCGTGGCTGAAATCGAGGCCGAGGTGCATCACGACGTGATAGCTTTCGTCAGCGCCGTCGCCGAAAGCGTGGGTGAAGACGGCCGCTACCTGCACTACGGAATGACGTCCTCCGACGTTCTTGACACCGCTTTTGCCCTGCAGCTGGTCGAAGCCGCAGACCAGCTGCTCGAAGGCGTCTCGACGCTGATGGAGGCCGTGCGCTCGAGGGCGAGGGAGTATCGAGACACCCCCACTGCCGGGCGTTCTCACGGTATACACGCGCAACCCACGACCTTCGGTCTCAAGTTGGCCGGTTGGTACGCCGAGCTAAAAAGAGACCGGTTCCGGCTGCTCACCGCGCGAGAGACCATAGCCAGCGGTAAACTATCAGGTGCCGTGGGCACTTACGGTGTAAACGGCCCGGACATCGAGGCCGAGGTTCTCGACGGGCTTGGCCTGACGGTCGAGCCGGTGGCCACACAGGTCGTTCCCCGGGACCGGCACGCTGAATTCTTCTGTACCCTGGCTGTATTGGCGGGTGGGCTGGAACGTTTCGCGACCGAAATACGTCACCTGCAGAGAACCGAGGTGGGCGAAGTCCTCGAATCCTTCAGTAAGGGACAGAAGGGCTCGTCTGCCATGCCCCACAAGCGCAACCCCATTCTGACTGAGAACATAAGCGGACTGGCGCGCCTGGTTCGTGCCAATTCACTGGCCGCACTGGAGAACATCGCCCTGTGGCACGAACGCGACATCTCGCATTCCTCGGTGGAGCGGGTGATAGCACCCGATTCGACGATTGCGCTTGATTTCATGCTGGCGCGCATGACCTCGGTGGTTACCGGCATGGAGGTTCGGCCCGAAGCAATGGCCGCTAACCTGGAGCGTACCGGCGGCAGGATGTTCTCGGAGAAAATTCTCCTGGCCCTGGTTGAAAACGGGATCTCCCGCGACGAAGCCTACCGCTGGGTTCAGCGTTGCGCACTGGCGGAAGGTGATTTTCGCACCAACGCCGAGAAAGATACCGATATAAGCCGCGTGCTCGACGCCAGCAGGCTCGAGAAGGCATTCGATATGCAGGCTGCACTGGGCCATGCGCACGAAGTATTTGACCGCGTGATAGAGGAGGGAACATGACCATGGCGACAAGGGGTAAAATGATTGCGGAGGGTAAGGCCAAGCGCATTTACGAGACCGACGATTCGGAGCTCCTGATGTTCTATTTCAAGGACGATGCGACCGCGTTCAACGCGCAGAAAAAAGGCCGCATCGAGTCCAAGGGAATCCTCAATAACACGATATCCCGCCGCTTCTTTGAATTGCTGCGGGAGAACGGAGTCGACAATCACTTTGTTGACTGTCCGTCCGAGCGCGAAATGCTGGTGCGCAAGGTCGAGATCATTCCGGTCGAAACTGTAGTTCGCAACATCATCACCGGCAGTCTGCAGAAGCGCTGTGGGCGGCCGGAAGGTGAATCGCTGCCGCGACCCATCGTCGAGTATTTCTACAAGGACGATGACCTCGGCGATCCCATGATCAACGACGAGCACATCCTGATATTCTCCTGGGCCACGCGCGAGGAACTCGACGAAATCCACCGCCAGGCCCTGGC
>Ga0310122_10002033_pt1 | contig 12899 bp, 10 predicted proteins | sample CB6_Bottom_1051__FD_203503 | JGI IMG/M metagenome (GOLD analysis project Ga0310122, IMG submission 203503) | Marine microbial communities from Western Arctic Ocean, Canada - CB6_Bottom_1051 | ecosystem: Environmental > Aquatic > Marine > Oceanic | place: Canada: Western Arctic Ocean | collected...
CGCGGGCTGGACGGCCGAATCGATGACCCGAATGGCGGCTGGAAGGGACGAGGTGTGTATGCCACCTACGGCGCCGATGCCGCATGGCACGTGGAGGGCGGACCGGTCGAGCCAGGGAACCTCGTGCGGTTCCAGATCCGTCCGCATCCGCTAGCGAATTGATCCGACGATATCGGCGCTGGTGCGTGAGCCCCACGCGGGCCGTGCGCGCCGGGGGTGCTCTTACCCCTCGAGGGTGTGTTCAGGCACCGGGGTCCGGCTCAGCGACAGAAACGCCCAGACTCCGGTGGCCAGCGCCGTGACCGACAGCAGCGCACACAGACCGCCCCAGAACCAATATGGGAACCACAGCACCTCTGCAATGTTCGCAACATCCGACGGATGGCGACCGCTGCCGGTGGTTGCCACCCGTGTGAATAGATAGTCGGCTCGAGAGAACACGCTGAGCGCCAGTTGGACCCCGAGGAACGCCACCACTGCCTGGGCCACGCGGGGGGTCCCGCGCCACGCGATGGCTCCGCAGCCGGCGGCCACCACACCCACGAAGCCCCAGCCAAAGATGTTTCGCACCACCGCGATTAGAGCAACAACGCTGAGCACTGCACACACACCCAGACCCGTCCGCGCCAGCTTCGGTCGGGCGGCCAGCATGAGCAGGGCAGCACCACCGACGGCAGGCCCGACCAGACCCGCGCCGGCGACGAACGCGACGGCGAACCGACCGCTGTGTGCTGAGATGCTGGCCACCCCAGAACCATCGGCGTGGATCATCAAGAAGTCGAACCGCCCGCCGACCAACAGCGCGGCCACACCGTGGGCGACTTCATGGACGTAGGTCGATAGCAGCACCAACGGGTAGGCCACATACCAACCGTATGGCAGGGTGTAGAGTGCGCCGGTGACCACCACCGCCGCGAGCAGGAACCAGCGGGCCCAATTGGCGTCGTGGGAAGCGACCGACGCACCGGACTGACCGACTCCGTTGGACATCCCCGAACGCTCACACGCGCTGGCGTATCGGCACCAGCACCGCCACCCAGTACACGGGCACGTTCGTCGGGTTCTTCCAGGCGTGCATCGTGTTGCGTTGAATCACCGCATCGCCCGGGTGCAGGGTGACCTCGCCCTTGTCGAGCACGAGGATGAGCTCGCCGCCGAGCAATACGTTGATGTCGACCGTCTCGGTCCGGTGCCAACCCAGCTCGGCATCAGGGCGGGTCGGTGGCAGCGTGACGAACACGAAGCTGGCTCCCCCCACGTCCGGTTCGAGCCGTGGAGAGTCGGTCGCCCGTAGCTCACGCGATTCCCCCACGGGACCGGGGCCAAACGGATCGTCGCCGCTGGTCTTGAACAGATTAGGGAACGCGGCGCCAGCGACGCGCTCATCGCTGACAATGTAGGACTTGCCCTCTGCGTCGTGACCGGTGACGATGCGTCGCATCCCATTCGGCAGCGCGGTGCCGAATGGCGGGGTGGCCGACTGTCGCCCCGTCCCGCTCATGGCGGCCGCCAGCTCGGTCGAGACACCGAGGACCGATCCGGCGAGCGCTAGACCGAGGGAGCGCTCTATCACCGTTCGGCGATCGATTTGGTTCGAGGTCGAGGACGGAGGAGAGCCTGCGTCTTTATCGGTGGGCATCACGCACTCCTATGAGGGCAGCGCGGTCGTTCGCGTGCGGAACACCGACTGCCAGTACGGTCGCATTGTTCTACGAGTCACGGACTGCTAGCCCCGAAGAATACCGGATGCGTTCACGCGGTTGTCAACACCGTCCGGAAGCCCCGTGTACGATGGGGCCCGGCGTGGCCGCCACCATCTCGGCGTGTAATCGGTGTGAGACGACAGGGTGACAGCCCCACACAAGCCCCAGATCGGGTCCGCGCGAACCATGTCGCCGTCCGCAGCGCGTGTCGCACGCCTCTCGCCGATGGGAGGCTTCGGTCTGGTGGCGATCTTCGCCCTGGGTCTCGGCGCGTTCGGTTTCCTTGACGCCGTTCGGCCCAACCCCACCTTTCAGTGGTCCTTCCTCGGCCCCGGCGTACTGCTGCTCGTCTGGAGCGGGGGGATGTTTGGCCTAGCTCACCATGCTGGACGACGCCTGACACTCGAAATCACCGTTCGGACACAGCACCTCGTGCAAGCGATCGCGCAGGTCGTCTTCCTGCTGTACTGGGGGTGGTACTGGCGCCAGGTCTACGACTCAGCCTTTCTCATCGCGGCCCAGCTGGTCTTCGCCTACGCGTTCGACATGCTGCTGTGCTGGTCACGACGGGACACCTACACGTTGGGATTCGGTCCGTTTCCCGTCATCTTCAGCATCAACCTTTTTCTGTGGTTCGCGGACGACTGGTTCTACCTGCAGTTTCTGCTGGTGGCGCTCGGCTTCGCGGCCAAGGAGCTGATCCGGTGGGACAAGGGGGGTCGGCGCGTCCACATCTTCAATCCGTCGTCGTTTCCGCTGGCCGTCTTCTCGCTGGCCTTGATTCTCACCGGAACGAGCGACCTGACGTGGGGGCGGGACATCGCGACCGCGCAGTTCTTTCCCCCTCACGTGTATCTCGTCCTGTTTCTCGTCGCGCTGCCCGGGCAATACCTCTTCGGCGTGGCGTCAATGACGCTGTCCGCCGTTGCGGTCACCTATGTGTTCGGCCTCCTGTACTTTGCCGCAACCGGTGTCTACTTTTTCTACGATTCGTATGTTCCGATTGCCGTGTTCCTCGGTATGCACCTCTTGTTCACGGATCCATCCACGGCGCCGCGGACGGAGGTGGGGCGCATCCTGTTCGGTGTGTTCTACGGCGTGAGCACTGTGGCCCTGTACGCGCTCCTCAGTCGTGCGGGGGTGCCCCCGTTCTACGACAAGCTACTCCAGGTGCCGGTGCTGAACCTCTCGATTCAGCTGCTGGATCGCGTGGCGCACTCGAGGTGTCTTCGCACGATCGGGTCCACGGTATCTGGACGATCCCTTGCAGGGGTGGCCCCGCGTCGGCGCAACCTGACCTCCCTGGCGCTCTGGGCTGGCCTCTTTCTACTCATGAGTGCGCTGCAGGGCGTGGGCGACCGTCATCCCGGCCAATGGGTGCCGTTCTGGCAGCGGGCATGCGATGACGAACGACCGGCCGCGTGTCAGTATCTCGCAGACATGCAGCTGAGGTTCTGCGAGAGTGGTTCGGGATGGGCCTGCAACGAAGCGGGCATTCTGCACCTCGCGCTGGTCCGCTCGGGCGAGGATCGACGCCGGCTCGACCCGGCGGATGCCGGGGGCGCGTTTGGGCGTGGCTGCGGTCTGGGCTTCGAGCCGGCGTGCCGGAACCTGAGCACGCTGACCTCGCCGCTCGGCCCCTTCGAGTTCGACCAGGCACAGCCCACGCTGGAGGACTATCCGATCATTCTGCGGGGAACCAAGGGACCGATCACGGACCGATCGCCCGAGACCCTCTTGGCTCGGGCCTGCAACCAGGGCTGGACCGACACCTGTGGGTTTTGACACCGTGTGATGGCCCGCGTATAGTTCGATCTATTCGAAGAGTCAACGGGCGGGAATGCCGTACCAGCGGAGAACGGGCAGGAGAGGGCGGCGCCGCAATCCATAGAGCGGGCTCAGATTTCAGGAGGTAGGGGGATGACGCGTCGATTGCTCGAGTCGCTCGGTGTGGCGACGGTGCTCGCAACCGTCATGGTGCTCCTGCTCAACGCGGTACCGGTAGAGGGACAGGCGCCCAGTGCGACCACGTGGGGGCATCCGAACCTGGAGGGTATCTGGCTCGACGTGTACAGCACGCCCTTCGAACGACCGGCCGCGTTCGGCGACCGAGAACTGGCCACCGCCGAAGAGCGCGCCGCGCGGGACCAGGCCCGAATGGTCAACCCGGGGCGGAACGAGCGCGGGGGTGATGGTCGGGTTGACGTCGCTGGGGCATACAATGCCGTCTACACGTCAGCCAAACCGGCAGGCCCACGCACGTCGCTCGTCGTCGACCCGCCGAACGGGAGAATCCCTCCCCTCACGACGGAGGCCCAGCAACTGATCGAGGCCCAGCGAGACTGGCGCCTCATGCTGCTACGCAACACCGAGACCTGCGAGACCGGCGCCCGGGGATGTGCCGGCGGAGAGTACGGGCCGCCGTCGCCGCGCAGATTCGATGTCGCGCCGTTCTACAACACGAGTCGCATGAACCGCCACGACGGCCCGGAGGATCAGAGCTCGGGCGACCGGTGCATGTCCGGGCGCACACCCGACCTCAACGGGTTCCGGCGCATCGTGCAGGGCGCCGATTCGATCGCAATGGGCTATGACACCGGCCAGGGCCAGGGATTCCAGCGCGTCATCTACCTGAGCGGGAACCATCCGCAGAGCCAGATCCGTCTGCGGCATGGGGACTCGCGGGGACACTGGGAGGGCGACACACTGGTCATCGAGACGACGAATTTCTCGCCCAAGTGGCCGTACCGGGGCGCGGGTGAGCACCTGCGGCTTGTCGAACGCTACACACGTGTTGACGCGGACACGCTCAGTTATGACGTCACGGTCGAGGACCCGACGGTCTGGACCGCGCCGTGGACCGTCCGACAAGAACTGAAGCGTCAGAGCGATACGGAGAACCGTATCTACTACGAGCCACGCTGTCACGAAGGGAACTACGGTCTACCGGCGTTGCTCGTGGGCCGGCGTATGGACGAGGCGGCGTTCGCGGAGGGGCGGGGTCCGAACCCGTTCTCCATGGACACCGCCACCTGCGTGAACGGCTTGGAGGACTAGGAAGCCGCGCACGTGCGCGGCTCGCGACCGCGGAGCGGGGCTTTGGGGTCCCCGCGAGCGGGCGCGGGGGTTCGGGGCGCAGCCCCGTCTAAGTATGAGGACTGACATGGAGTTCAAAGGCTCGACCGTCGTCACCGCGCTTGTTGCGGCCACGGTGGGTGCCGTCGTCTCGATCGGAGTGACTGGCACCGCCGAACAGGTCCCGAACCAGCCGCCGCGTCCGGCCGAGTCCCCCGACGGCAGGCCCAACTTCAATGGCGTCTGGCAGGCCAACAACGAGGCGCATTGGGACCTGGAGGCCCATGAGGCGCGTGCCGGCATGGTGATGCAGCAAGGCGTGTACCCATTCGAGTTCGCCACGGTGCCCGCGGCACCGGTGGTGGCGCTCGGCGCCGCTGCCGGAGTGCCGGGGTCGTTGGGCGTCGTAGGGGGTGACGGTCGGATCCCGTATCGACCGGAAGCGCTGACTGTCAAGCAGGAGAACGCCGAGAACTGGATTGACCGGGATCCCGAGCTCAAGTGCTATCTCCCCGGTATTCCCCGCGCGATGTATATGCCCTATCCCTTCCAGATCGTCCAGGGGACTGACAAGATCCAGATGACGTTCGGGTTTTCGAATGCCGCGCGGGTCATCCACCTGAATGACGTCACCGGTCCCCCGGACTACACCTACATGGGGCATTCGGTCGGACGGTGGGACGGGGACACCCTGGTGGTCGAGGTGTCAGAGTTCAACGGCAGGACGTGGTTCGATAGAGCCGGAAATCACCATAGTGAGGCCCTGCGACTCACCGAGCGCTTCTCGGCGATGACGCCAGACATCATCTGGTACGAAGCGACGATGACCGATCCGGAGACCTTTACCGAGCCCTGGACGATCGCCATGCCGCTCTATCGCCGCGTGGAACCGAGTGCCACGGTGCTGGACTATCCCTGCATCGAGTTCGCCGAAGAGTTCATGTATGGTCACCTTCGCAGAGAGCAGCTGGTCACGCGATGGGAGGGCGAAACCATGACCGTGGAGATCACGCGCAAAGTACCGCCCGGTGATCTGCTCCACGAGTGGTATCGCAGGTAGCGACAGGAACCGCCAAGTTCGAAAAACACGTCGACGAAGCAGAGGGAGGCACACTCATGAGAGCAAGGCACGTGATAGGGGGCGTAAGTGCGGTCGCCGGGTGCTGTGTGTGGCTGCTGGCAGCCGCCATGCCGGTGTCGGCGCATCACGCATTCGCGGCCGAGTTCGACGCCGACAGCCCGGTCGAGTTCAGCGGTAAGGTCACGAAGGTCGAGTGGATCAATCCTCACGTCTGGATCCACATCGACGTGGAGAAAGACGACGGCACCACGGAGAACTGGGGGTTCGAAGCCGGCACCCCGAACGTGCTGTTCAGGCGGGGCTTCACGAGACGGTCTCTCCTGCCCGGCGCCGCGGTCCTCGTCGACGGCTATCAGGCGAAGGATGGTACGAACCGGGCGAACGGCCGGGACATCACGTTGGCCGACGGGACCAAGCTCTTTCTCGGGTCGTCCGGCACGGGTGCCCCCTGGGAGCTGGCGCGACCCGGTGTGGACACCGCAGACCCTCCCCGGTGATCTCCGGGCCACGAGTGTCGGGCCATTCGAGTACGCCCGCCAGGAGTGCGCCTGAGCGGTCGGGAACACGCCTCGTGGCGATCAAGAAACTTCAGCAAGGACATCGACCATGATCGCCACGCTCAGAACCCTGGCCGCGACGCTGCTCGTCACGGCCCTGGTCGCTCCCGCTCTCCATGCCGACGTCGTATCGGTCGAGATCGTCGAGCGTACGCTCATTGAGGACGGGCGCCATTTCGGCGACACCGGCCCCTACGAGCAGATCGTGGGCAGGATCACCTTTGCGATCGACCCAGCCGACCCAATGAATCAAGTGATCGTGAACCTGGATCGCGCGCCACGGAACGCAAAGGGCCTGGTCGAAGCGACTGGCGATCTTCGGATTCTCGTTCCTGCCGACCCACAGCGAGGGAACGGCGCTGCGCTGATCGACATCGCGAACAGAGGACGCCTGACCGCGCTGGGCTTCAACCGGGGTGGCACCGGACCGTATGGCGACGGCTTCCTGATGAATGAGGGCTACACGATCGTCTGGGTCGGCTGGGAGTTCGATGTGCCGTCCGGGCGGCCGATCCGGCTGGACGTGCCCTCGGTCGACGGCTTCCCGGTCGGCGGTCTCGGGTTCGCCGCCGTCCGTGACACGGCGTCGTGGATCAAGTACGAGCCCCAGGCCACGGTGACCGCCGAGCACACCCTCTCGTTCGGTTCGTCTCAGAGCGGCCGTTTCCTGCGGACGTTCCTCTATCTGGGATTCAACACGGATACGTCTGGGCGGCAAGTCTTCGACGGGATGATCCCGCATATCGCCGGCGCCTCTCGACTCGCCCTCAACCAGCCCGGCGCCGAACCGATCTCGCTGGGGATGTTCGACGCCACGTCGTTTCCGTTCGCTGACTCCGCCCTACGCGACCCGGTCACCGGTGTCGTCGATGGCACGCTGGGCAACGACCGGAGCCGGGAGCACCAACCGTACGTCCTCTATACCAATACCGGCGTGGAGTATTGGGGCGGTGGTCGTGTGGCGACGTTGGTCCACTCGACCCCAGACGGAACGGGCGACCTCACGCTGCAGGACAATGTCCGCTTCTACTTCCTCACTGGCACACAGCACGGCCCGGGCCGTTTCCCGCCGCCACCCCCGGGGAACCGGCAGGAAATGGGAAACCCCACCGACTACTGGTGGAACATGCGGGCGCTGTTGACGGCCCTGAAAGACTGGGTCGTGGATGATGTCGAACCGCCTCCCAGCCGCCACCCCCGGTTTGCCGACGGCAATCTGGTCGCGCCGAATGACATCGCGTTCCCCGCGATACCCGATGTCCGCTCTCCCCGCGACCGCACCGCCGGCACCCGTGTGACAAACCCATGGCTCGACAGCACACCCGAGGCGGGGGTGGCGCTGCCGATGCTGGTGCCCCAAGTCGACGAGGACGGCAACGAGGTCTCAGGCATCCGTCATCCCGAGGTCGCGGTGCCGCTGGCCACCTACACAGGCTGGAACTTCACGAATCCGGACCAGGGAGACCCCAACACACTCGTCTCGCTGGCCGGGTCCTACATCCCGTTCCAGGCCACACGAGCGCAGCGCGAGCGCGCCAACGATCCACGACCGTCCATCGAGGAACGCTACGCCTCGCGCACCGACTACCTGGCACAGGTCGAGACGGCCGGGCGAGCGCTCATCGGTCAGCGTTACCTGCGGGCGGAGGATCTCGCACCCATCCTCGAACGGGCCGAGCAGCACTGGGATCTGCTCATGGGCGACCGCTGAGCACGCGCAGGGTTCCCGTCGAAAGACCCGCGGTGCGGGTCAGGGCAGCTCGCCGTAGATCACTCGGACCGCCGCCTCGACGCGCGCCCGACGTCACGCAGGCCAGGTCGTCGCGAGAAAGGAGACGACCCGATCCTTCGCCGCGTCGGCAACCTCGCCCTCCTTCCAGCTCTCGATCAGCTCGGCATGCGGTGCCAGCTCGGCGACCTCTCGCGACACCGATACGGGATGATAGAGATCGTTTCCGGCCAGGACGAGCAGTGGCGTCTGGCACCCGCGGACGAAGTCGCGGTCGACGTTGAAGAGGAAGTCGCCATCATACATGTTGCCGCGAAAACGGCTCCAGTCCTCGGCGACGACGGTACGATGTGACGTCTCTCGCAGCTCGTCGGCCCAGCCGTCGAACATCTGGTAGAACGCCTCGCGGTTGTCGTCGAGACCGATCGGCTGCAACAGCACGGCTGACACCACCCTGGCTGGCGCCGCCCGGATGAGACCCATGCAGAACGGGCCGCCGATGCACATGCCAACCACCTGAAAGCGATCGATCCCAAGATGATCCATCAAGGCCAGCTGGTCGGCGGTGTAGGTGTGCCAGCCATCGTTGCGATTGATGGACGCCGTCGACTCACCGGCATTCCGCTGGTCCATGGCGATGACCCGATGGCGACCCGAGAGGTGCTCGATGGGGTTCCAGGGCGCGCGCGCCCAGTAGGGAATTGCGCTCCGCATGCCGCCTGGGGCGATCAGAAGCACGGGGAACCCCTGCCCCCACTCTTCGTAGTGTATGGACACGTCGTCGCATTCGAAGATGGCGATGGCTTTACCCTCCTGAGGAGCGTTCAGGTTGCTTCTACCGGAACGTCGTGGGGGAGGACCGACACCAGAAGCAACGGCGGGAAGGCGTGTCGCCACGCCCTCCCGTGCGATCTGGCAGCTGTCGGCGGCCTGAAGGCTGTCCTACCGGGCTTCTTCAGCAGCCCGGCGGTCGAGCGCGCGCGAGCCACTGAGGATGTTGGTCATGCCGTAGTTCCCCTCGTGGCAGGCATACTCGACGAGCTCGTATTGCTCGTCGTCCTTGTCGAACCTGAACATCCCGGTCCACGGCTGCGTCCAGACCGTCGGGTCATTCATCGTGAACTGATACTCCAGCGTCGTCGGACCGAGCCGCGTGAAGCGCTCGGTCAAGATCAGATTCTCACTTGCCCCTCGATAGGCTGCCCGCCCGTTGAGGTTCGCGGTTTCGATGACGAGCGTGTCGCCCTCCCAGTGACCACGCGGATCACCCAACCACGATGTCACGTTGTCCCCAACGGCCGGTCGCGGCTCGGTTGAGATCACACGGGTTTCGTGGATCATCTCTTTCTGGATCGCGACATGGCCTGGTCCCTGCACGATCTGCAAGCCATTGTTGTAGATCGACGGCATCATCATGCCCGGCACCCCACGCGTGATACACCGCACGAAGAGGGGGAGATCCTCTGGCCCCTCGGCCGGGCTGCGCCGTCCGCCTCCGGCTCGAGCCGCTTCGGCTCGAGCTTGGGCTTCGGCCGTCATCGGAGGGATTCGGCCGTTCGGTGGATCGATCACCATGGCCACCTGGGTCGACGGGGCTGTCTTCACATAGCCGAGGGTCGTATCACGCCACTCGCGCTCGTAGCCCCAGATGCTGCCCAGCGTTCCCCGCTCGCGGCGCGCCTCCGCTTCCTCCGGTGTCAAAGACTCGACCTCGGCCGCGTCCAATGGACGCTCGAGTGGAATGCTATGCGCGGAGTTGCCCGTCCAGACCCCTTGCATATCGGGCTCACCCCACGGGGTCCGTGGCACCGTGTAGGACGACAAATCGGCCTCGACGACATCGGCGCGCGCAGTGGCCACACCAGCCCACCCCTCTTCCACCACCGCGAGCCGGACATTGTCCGGGCCCACAATGAACGCCCGCTTCGCGGAGGTGCGGCCACCCTCAGGCACCGCCGGCTCCTCCTGAAACGTGATCCCCTTCTGGCGCATCTCGGCGGCCGTCGCGTCGAGATCCGGCACGACAAACCCAATGTGATCGAGTGCGCGACCTCGGGTCGTCGCCGGAGTGCCCTCGCCGTGGTCCGACGCGAGCACCCACACGTCCCCGAAGCGTAGCCCGTCGAGCATGCCCCTCAGGCTGGCGGGCTCACCGCCGAACACATCCTGATACCACGCGAGGGTCGCTGCGGGATCGGTCGCGCTGAGGTGGATATGGTGAAACCCAAGATACTCGTCATCCTCCACCATCTCGATGCGAGTCCCCCACGGGTCGAAGATGAAGCCAATCTTGAACAGCCCCGGGATGTCGCGCACGGTCGACCCGTCAGGGAACCGCTGCAGCCGGACCCCTGAGCCCCGCACACCCACCGCCTCGAGCTCGGCCATCTTGGCGTCCAGGTCGGGGTACGAAAAGCCAATGTGGTTCACACCGGTGCCCTGGGTGCTGCCCATGGTCGGCTGCACCATGAAGATCAACTCAGCTCCGTCGCAGTCAGCGGCGTCGGGCCGGTCAGCGACCGGCTCACAGTCCAGATGCCGGGTATACCACCTGACCCCCTCTGACGGGCTTGCGCCGGTGATATGGACGTGGTGGTAGTCGGCCGCCCGTGCCATCGCCGGAATCGCGACCAGCGATGCCGCCGCGACGCCGAGCGCAAGAACGATTCGGATCCGTTTCATGACGCGATACCTCCGCCTTCTGGCTGGTTCAACATGCCGGCGGGCCGACAGGCCCTCTTGCTCCACCTATCGCGGCTCGGTCGCGTCCCTGCCGTCGAGCGGTGCACCCGTGCCGGACGACCCGGCAAACAAGCGCCGCCCATCGGGGAACGTCACATCCCGGCCATTGGCCCTGAAGGCACCGTCAATCGCCTGATACCCCTCGACAAGCACCTCGGTACCCGGCACCACCGACTCTCTGGTCCACCCGCGTCGCACCAGCGCCCCCGGGGGGCCGGCTTCGATCATCCAGCTCTCCACCGTGCCGTCGTCGTTCTCGACATCGAGGTGCATCCACGCGTGGGGATTGATCCACTCCATCTTCGTGATCTTGCCCTTCAATCTGACCGGGCTGTTCGCATCGAACTCGGCCGAGAACGCGTGATGTGCCTGAACTGCCGCGCCGGCCAGCAGCAGGCCGACACCCAGTCCGGCCACCATGATCGTCACTCTCTGTCGCATCTGCCCCACCTCGCTCTCTTCCCGTGCTTCGATTCGCCGGCCCGCTCTACCTGCCGCCAGCTTCGTCGCTACGACAGCGGACCCGTACGCCGTGGTTACTACCGTCCCTCTTCGGCCTCGCGCGAGCGCGCGCCGCTGAGGATATTGGTCATGCCGTAGTTGCCTTCGTGACACGCGTATTCAACGAGCTCGTACTGCGCCTCGCCCCTGACATACGTGAACATGCCGGTCCAGGGCGCCGTCCAGACGGTCGGGTCGTCGATCGTGAACCGGTACTCGAGGGTATCCGGACCGGTCCGTGTGTAGCGCTCGGTCATGGTCAGGGTATCGGTCGACCCCTGGTATGGCGCCTTGCCGTTGAAGTTCGTGATGTCGACGACCAGCGTGTCGCCTTCCCAGCGGCCCCGTGCGTCGCCGCGCCATGACGTGATGTCCGACCCGAGATGCGGACGCGGGTCGGTGGGGATGACACGGGTCTCGTGCAGCATCTCCACCTGCATCGCCACATGCCCTGGTCCCTGCACTACTTGAAAGCCGTTGTTGTAGACGCCGGGTGTCTGCACCAGGCTCCGCGTAATGCATCGGACCCAGGAGCTGAGGTCTTCGGGTCCCTCGGCCAGCAGTCGACGAGCCCCGCGGGCCGCGGCCCGCAGCGTTTCGCCCCGCGGGGTCATCGGCGGAATCCGACCGTCCGGCGGATCGATCACCATGGCCACCTGTCTGGACGGCGCGGATTTGACATACCCGAGGGTGGTATCACGCCACTCTGACTCGTAGCCCCAGATACTTCCCAGCGTCCCCCGTTCTCTCCGCGCAGCGGCTTGCTCTGGTGTCAGCACCTCGCCGGCGGCCAGGTCGTCGGGCCGCTGCAGCGGAATGCCGTGCGAGGCATCGCCGGTCCAGACCCCCTGGAAATCAGGGGTCCCCCACGGCGTTCGGGGCACCGTGTATGGCTGCAGCTCGGTCGTGATGTCCACAGCTGCCGCCATGTCGATAGCCACGCCCGCGAACCCAGCCTCGACCACCGCGAGACTGACGTTGTCGGGCCCGCTGATGACCCCCCGCTTCGCGGCAGTCCGGCCGCCCTCTGGCACCGCCGGCCCTTCCAGGAACTCGACCCCGTTCTGCCGCATCTGGGCCGCGGCCGAGTCCAAGTTGTCTACCGAGAAGGCAATGTGGTCAATCGCGCGTCCGGCGGTTGCCGCCGGCGTGCCGCCGTCCGGGTGCTGCATGGCCAGCAGCCAGATGTCGCCCAGCATGACACCGTCCAGCATGTCCCGCAGCCTGGCGCTCTCGCCCCCAAATGTCTCCTGATACCACGCCAGCGTCGCCGCCGGGTCGGTGGCGCTCAAGTGAATATGATGAAACCCGAGCGTGTCGGCGTCCTCCACCATCTCGATCCGGGTCCCCCACGGGTCGAAGATGAAGCCGTACTTGAACAACCCCGGCACATCGCGCAACGTCGAACCGTCCTCGAACCGCTGCAGTCTGACCCCCGAACCTCGGACGCCGATGCTCTCGAGCGCGGCCATCTTGGCCGTCAGGTCTGCGTACGAAAAGGAAATGTGGTC
>Ga0310122_10002035_pt1 | contig 12893 bp, 11 predicted proteins | sample CB6_Bottom_1051__FD_203503 | JGI IMG/M metagenome (GOLD analysis project Ga0310122, IMG submission 203503) | Marine microbial communities from Western Arctic Ocean, Canada - CB6_Bottom_1051 | ecosystem: Environmental > Aquatic > Marine > Oceanic | place: Canada: Western Arctic Ocean | collected...
ATGAAAAATACGGTGATTTAAAAAGATTTAAATTTTTAGTAGATTTACTTCCACTTCAATATCAAAATTTAGTTCCAGAAGAAAAATTTATTAAAGACGAAAATAATCCGCCTGAAATTACTGTTAATTTTTTTTCAAATCAAAAAAATATTCATAATATAAACTGTTTTTCTAATGAAGGAAATAAGTGGGGAAAACCTGAAATAAAATTTTATGAAAAAAAACTCGTTGTAAAATTTAATGAAAAATTTTTTCCTAGAAGAGGAAGAATAAATTGTTCACTTAATGATAGTGAGGGATGGCGATGGTTTGGTGTTCAATTTACTATAGATCAATCTTAAATTAATTTTTTCATTAATTCACTATTTGGCAATAATTTTGCATCATCAAAATCTCTTAATGAATTCTGTTTAATTATTTGTTTGAGTGTTTTGGTATATTCTATGCCGGTCGCTGCATATTCATCTAAATAGTCTGCTAGAATTAAACTATCTAATTTTTCACTATTGTCTCTTGCGGCTGCTCTAATTTTTCTAAATTTTCTGTAGCTTGAATGAGTATTTAAATTTCTAAAATATGCTTTCACTGATGCTTGCAAAACTTGAAATTTCATAACTTTGTGAGATTTATCACTATCTGCAGCTAAAGGTTTTATTCCATTTCCAGTAAACGTCCACTGTCCATATAAAGCATTACCTTCTAAAGCAAATCTTGAAGTTCCCCAACCTGTTTCCTTTGCAGCCTGAGCGATCGCCAAAGAAACTGGAATTTCATCCATTCTAACTTTCAAAGTTAAAAGATCCTTATTTTTAACTCCATATTGTTTGAATTTCATTTTTAACCACTTGATTTCAGAATTAGAATTATTACTTCTGTTTAGAATAACAAAAAGTTTTTTTCTATCTAATTTGATTTGATTATTTTCTTCTAAAATTAATGGAAGAACAATTTGAATAAATAAATTTTTTCTTTCCTTCGTACTCTCAATAATTTTCATTTCATTTGGAAGAAGTTCTAAATTTACAGGTTTAACTAGTTTATTTTTTCTTACATTTTTCAAACTGTAGTTTGTGTCTTTAAACAATTGTTTAATTGTAGAAGCACTTAATCTCACCGTGGATGTTGGAATATCCTCATATTGAAATATGTCTTCAAAAATCTGAAGATTATCTAATTGATCGTCTTGTTCTTCTTTTTTAATTTTTTTACCAGTTAAAACTTTTTCTAAATTGATTTTTGATTCATTTTTTATTTCTAGTGATTTAACAAATAAATTATTTTTTAAAATTACTAACTTTGGAGTTATGAAAAAAAATAGAGTGATAATTAAGCCCGTTAGGCCGGTATAGTAAAAACTTTTTAGAGTGTTATTTGTTCCGCTAAATTTAAAGAATTTTCTTAACTTTACTACTGGTATTGCTGGGTATGGAAATTTAATTTTCTTTTTCATTCTATATAGCTATTACCTCTTTTACCTCTGGTATATAGTGACACAATAAATTTTGCACCCCTTGTTTTAGAGTCATGATTGAACTTGGACATCCTGAACAACTACCTTCTAATTTAACTGTAACAATACCGTCTTTAAATTCTTTAAACTTTATATCACCTCCGTCACTTTCCACTGCGGGTCTTATTTTGGTATCTAAAATTTTTATTATTTGTCTTTCTATATCAATTAAATTTTCATCTGCTTTGGTTACACCAATATCTTTATCAATTACAAATTTCTTACCTGATTGATAATATTCGTTAATTAAAGAAATAACGATATGTTTTATATCTTCCCAGTCGATGTCTTTTTGTTTATTGACTGAAATAAAATCCGATCCCAAGAAAATACCTGTTACACCATTTATTGAAAGAACATTTCTTATTAAATCATTATTTACGCTATTTTTCTCCGTTATTTCATAAGAACCGCTATTCGATACAGTTTTGCCAGGCAAAAATTTAAATGAATTCGGGTTGGGTGTCGCCTGGGTTTGAACGAACATAATTTATATATAATTAGTATTTATATATAATCGATATTATACAAAATTAAAGTAAAAATTACAAAATCACTAAAAACCAACTAAAGTTTTCATTTCAGTAATTTTTTTCGACGATAGGTTGTCTGCTTTTTCGCTTCCTTTTTCAAGAATTTTATCTAAATATTTTTCATCTTTTAATAAGTCTTTAATTTTTTTTCCAATCGGTTCAATTTTACCAACCAGTAACTCAGATAAATTATCTTTAAATGAAGAAAAGTTTTTACCTTCAAATTCGGATTTTACTTTGCCTAGATTTTGATTTGATAAACTAGAATAAATGCCTAGTAAATTTAAAACCTCAGGTCTTTTTTCTAAATCATCATTTTGACCTGGCATTGGTAAAGTATCGGTTTTTGATTTTTTAATCTTATTTATTATTAAATCTTTATCATCGCTTAAATTAATTCTACTAAAATCAGAAGGATCTGATTTGCTCATTTTTTTTAAACCATCCTTCAAACTCATTATTCTTGCAAATTCTTTTTGAATCAAAGGTTCAGGAACTTTTAAAAAACTAGGTGCATTAAAATCATGATTAAATTTTTGTGCAATATTTCTACATAGTTCTAAATGTTGTTTTTGATCTTCTCCTATTGGCACGTGAGTGGCATCATAAAGTAGTATATCTGCAGCCATTAGTACCGGATACACATATAAACCAACGCTAACTTTTTCTTTATCCTTTCCTGCTTTTTCTTTAAACTGCGTCATCCTGCTTAACCATCCCATTCTTGAAACACAACCTAATATCCACGATCCTTCAGCGTGAGCAGGAACTGCTGATTGATTAAATATAATACTTCTTTCTGGATCTAATCCACTAGCAATAAAAGTTGCTGTGGTTTCTCTAATATTTTTTTTTAAAATTTTAGGGTCTTGTTTTGCTGTTATTGAATGAAGATCAACAACACAATAAATACATTCATTTTTTTTATCATTTTGCAATTGAACAAAATTCTTTATTGCTCCTAAGTAATTCCCCAAATGAAGATTACCGGTTGGTTGGACGCCAGAAAAAATTTTTTTATTCATGATTATTTATATTTTAATTTAATATCACTCAATTTAAAAGCTTTAGTAAAAATTGAAACAAGCAGATAACATATTAAAGTCGCTAATGTGCTTAGTAAAAGATAAATAAATTTTAAATTTTCCGAATAAATTAATTTTTCACTAATTAAATTCAATAAAAAATAAAAAATTAATCCCATTATTAAAGATGATAATAAAATTCTTGGAAATCTATATAAAAAAATATCATTAAATACAAAAAAATCTTTTTTTCTAGAAAAAATATATAAAGTAATTGCATTAAACCATGATGCAATTGAAGTCGCAATCGGTATTATTATAAACCCTACTTTTTGAAAAAGTGAAATGCTAATTAAAACATTTAATAAAACAGAAATTAAAGAAATATAAAAAGGTGTCTTTGTCTCATGCCTTGCAAAAAAGAAACTTGAAAATACTTTTATTAAAGAAAACGCAGGTAAACCAAAAGCAAAATAATATAAAGCCAATGCTGAATTTTGAACACTCGTTTCAGAAAAAGAACCATAACCAAATAAAGCCGAAGTAATTGGAACTGAAGCTACAAACAAAGCAACTGTAGCCGGAATACTCAAAAACAAACTTAATTCTAAAGCGTTGTTTTGAATTGATATAACTTCTGAATTATTTTCTGTTTCAATTAATTTTGATAATTGTGGCAGCAATACAGTACCAATTGCAATTCCAGCAATAGCAAGGTTTATTTGATAAATTCTGTCCGCATAATACAAATATGAAACTGCGCTTGCCTGAAAAGACGCAATAATAGTTCCGATTAATATATTTATTTGTGTTACACCTGATGAAAAAATGCTTGGTAATAGTTTAGAAAAAAACTTTTTAACTTTCTCATCTATTGAAATTTTAACTGAAAATTTCGGTAAATAAAATTTTTTTACATAAAAATATAAATATACAAATTGAGTTATCCCAGCAATAGTTACCGCATAAGATAAATAATAAACAAGCTTATCTCCTAAAATATTTCCAAAAAGCAAAACAGATATTAAAAAAATATTTAAAATTACTGGTGCTACCGCTGCAACTGCAAATCTATTATGAGAATTTAATATTGCTGAAAAAAAAGATGACAAACTAACAAAGAATAAGAATGGAAAAGTTATTCTTGTTAAGTTAATTGCTACATTCATTTTATCTTCAGTTCCACTAAATCCAGGAGCAATAAGAAATACAAAAGCTGGCATAAATATTTCGATGATTAAAACTAAAAAAAATAAACATAAAATTAATAAACTAAACACACTTGTTGCAAATTTTTCTGACAGGTCTCTTCCATTGGCTAGCTCCGTGGCATAACTTGGAATAAAAGCTGCATTAAATGCCCCTTCAGAAAATAACCTTCTAAATGTATTTGGAATTCTAAAAGCAACAAAAAATGCATCAGCTAATGGTCCTGAGCCAAGAAATATAGCAATAAATATATCTCTTATATAACCAAGTATTCTGCTGATTAGTGTAAAAAAACTAAATGTGGTTGTTGACTGAAATAGATTCATAAATCATATTGGTCTTAAAATCGCTTTAATTGTATACCTTATTACATTAAATGAAAAAAACTAAAATTGATCATTACACTGATAAAGAAGCATTAGACTTTCATAATACTAATAAATCAGGGAAGATAGAAATTATTTCATCAAAACCTCTGACTTCCAAAAGAGATTTAGCTCTTGCTTATTCTCCAGGCGTGGCTGCACCAGTAAGAGAAATTGCAAAAAATCCGGATGCCGCGTATGACTACACTACTAAAGGAAATTTAGTAGCAGTAATAAGTAATGGTTCTGCAATTCTTGGTATGGGTAACCTTGGTGCTTTAGCTTCTAAACCTGTAATGGAAGGAAAAGCGGTATTATTTAAACGTTTTGCAGATATAAATGCGATTGATTTAGAAATAGATAGTTCAAATGTAGATGAAATTATTAATAGTATTACGAATTTTTCAAAAAGTTTTGGCGGAATTAATCTGGAAGATATTGCTGCACCAGATTGTTTTATTATAGAAAAAGAATTAAAAAAAAAATTAGATATTCCTGTATTTCACGATGACCAACATGGGACTGCTATTATTACTTCTGCAGCTCTTATTAATGCACTAGATATTTCTAAAAAGTCTATAAAAAAAATAAAAGTTGTTATTAATGGAGCTGGCGCTTCAGCAATGGCTTGTGCAAACTTATTTGAAAGTAATGGAGTTCCTAAAAACAATATTACTATGCTTGATAAAAAAGGAGTTATTTATAAAGGTAGAGATAATTTAAACCAATGGAAATCTGCTCATGCAATTCAAACAAAAAATAGAACTCTTGATCAAGCGATTAAAGGCGCGGATGTCTTTTTAGGCTTGTCAGCAAAAGGTATTCTTACGAAAAAAATGGTAAAAAATATGGCAAAAAATCCAATAATTTTTGCTTGTGCAAATCCAGATCCCGAAATTACACCTGAAGAAGTTAACGAAGTGAGAAACGATGCAATAGTAGCAACCGGCAGGTCAGATTATCCAAATCAAGTAAACAATTTACTTGGCTTTCCTTATATATTTAGAGGAGCTTTAGATGTTAGAGCAAAAACTATTAATGAAGAAATGAAGATTGCTGCAGTAAATGCCATTGCAACTCTTGCGAGAGAAGATGTTCCGGATGAAGTAGCGGCTGCAATGGGTGGAGGGGAAAGGCCCAAATATGGAAAAGACTATATTATTCCTTCAACTTTTGATCCTAGATTAATAAGTGTTATTCCTGTAGCCGTAGCAAAAGCAGCAATTAAAAGTGGAGTAGCAAGAAAAAAAATAAAAGATTTTGAAATTTATAAAGAACAATTAAAACAAAGGCTAGATCCTTCTGTTACAATTCTCCAAGGTATTAATAGTCAAATTAAAAAAACACAAAAAAAAGTTGTATTCGCAGATGGAGAAGATGAAAATACTTTAAAAGCAGCAATTGCTTTTAAAAATGATGAATTAGGAATTCCTATATTGGTTGGAAAAAAAGAAAAAATAAAAGAAAGCCTTAAAAAAATTGGATTGAGTGAGAACTTTGATATTGAAATAACTAATTCAACGGACTCAAAAAAGAGAAAAAGATATACAAATTTTTTATTTAAAAAACTTCAAAGAGAACAAGGGTTATTAGAAAGAGATTGCGATAGAATGGTAAGAAATGATAGAGTAATCTGGGGGTCTTGTATGGTTTCATGTGGCGATGCAGATGCAATGGTAACTGGAAATACAAGGCGTTATTCATCATCTTTGGATAAAGTAAAAAAAGTAATTGAACCAAGACCTGGTGAAATTATGTTTGGTTTAAATATGATGGTAAATAAAGAAAAAACAGTATTTATTGCAGATACAACTGTAAATGAATATCCAAGTTCAGAACAACTTTCGAAAATAGCTATATCATCAGCAAGAGTAGTAAGATTATTTGGTTTTAATCCAAAAGTTGCTTTTTTATCTCATTCAACTTTTGGTCAACCAGTAACTAGTAGAACAAAACATATAAGAGATGCTGTAGAAATATTACAAGATAAAAAAGTCGATTTTCTATTTGATGGTGATATGCAACCCGATGTAGCCTTAAACGAAGAATACAAAGAGCTATACCCTTTTTCAAAAATTGTAGGAAATGCAAATATATTAATTATGCCTGGTCAACACAGCGCCGTAATCTCATTTAAAATGATGAAAACTTTGGGCGGAGCTAAAGTAATTGGACCATTATTAATTGGATTAGGACAAGCTGTTGAAATTGCTCCACTAAGATCTTCTACTTCAGATATACTAAATTTAGCTTCTGTTGCTGCTTATTCAGCTGGTGTAATAGATTACGGTAAAAAAAATTAATTTTTTTGAATTCTTAAATCTTCAACTAATAAAATACTTGCTATTACATCCTCTACATCCAGAATTTCTTTTGCTTCATTAATTACTTTTTTTCTTTCATCTTTTGTGTGAGCAATACCATAAATATAAATTTTCTTTTTATGAGTATCAATCTGATAATTTGTTGCTTTTATTTCTTTATTAAAAATTAAAGCAGTTCTTAATTGTGATGTTATTAATAAGTCTTTGGCTGACTGTTTAAAATTAAATTCCTCTTTTATTTTAATGTCATTTTTAACTGATCTTGCTCCTTTTGTTTCCCACGCTAATTTTGTTATTTGTAACTTTTCATCAACCTCATCAACTTTTCCAGTAATAAATATTCTTCCATCTATTACTTTTACATTTAAAGCTAATAAGTAAGTCGTTTCTGCCAAAGCTAATCTTGCGGCTAAATTTTTTTGCATTATTGAATCGTCTATTTGCGTTCCTAATGACCTAGGATCTAGTGCAACACTAACTCCAGTGCCGAAAACTCCTTGAGAAGCTGTTCCAACACAACTATTAAAAAATAAAAGAATAAAAAAAATATTAATAATTTTTAATTTCATTTCTTTATACTTAAACAATAGTTATATATTTCTTTTTTTGATATTTTTCTTTCTTTCGTTATCAAATCAACAATATCCTTTATACTTGAGTTTTGAATCATTTTCTTTATTTTTTTCTTATCTAGATCATTTAATGTAATTAAATTATTATTATTCTCAGAAATTACTAATGTCAATTCTCCCTTTGGAATCTTTTGAAAAGGTTTTAAATCGTCAACATCTACTCTAATATATTCTTCAAAAAATTTGGTCATTTCACGACAAATTAAAATTTTTCTTCCAGAAAAAAAAGTCTTTATATGTTCAATTGAATCATTAATTTTATTTGGAGAAATAAAAAAAATAATTGATCCATCGATATTTGATAAGTTTTTTAAATCGTTTAATAAATCTTTCTTTTTTTGAGGAAAAAAGCCATAGAAAAAATATTTTTCAGAAAAACCACTTACCGAAACTGCTGTTGATACTGCAGAAGGTCCTGGGATAGGATAAATATTAATTTTATTTTTTACGCATTCATTTATAACAATTCTTCCAGGATCAGAAATAGTTGGAGTTCCCGCATCAGATATTAGTGATACAATTTTTTCAGATTTGAGTATTTCAATTATTTTATTTAAGTTTTTTGTTTCATTAAACTTGTGATTTGAAACTAGTTTTGATTTTATTTTATATTTATCTAATAACTTTCTTGATGTTCTAGTATCTTCACAAAGAATATATTCTGAATTCTTTAAAATATTTATTGCTCTTAATGTTATATCTCTTAAATTGCCAATTGGCGTAGAAACAATATACAATCCAAAATTAAGTTTATTTTTTGTTGTATCTGACAATGGAATCATGAAATTATAATCATTATAATACTATCATTAAAATGAAAATATCACTCAAAATTATAATCCTATTGATTTTTATTTACCCTATTAGTCTGCAAAAGCTACAAGCGGAAGAAAAAATAAAAATTGGTTTATTAGTTCCACTATCTGGAAAACAAGGTGACATAGGAAAATCTATTTTACAGTCTGTAAGGATGGCAATAAATAAAATTGACAGTCCAAATATTAAAATATTTCCCAAAGATACAAAAAATGATCCACTAAAAACTCTCTCAGCTGCAAAAGAACTTGAGCTAGAAGGAGTAAAAATTGTTATAGGACCCATATTTAATAATAATCTTATTTATTTAGATGAATTAAAAGATATGATTTTTTTATCTCTAACTAACAAAAATATTAACAACCCTAAAAATGTCATAAGTGCAGGAATTAATGCTAGTTCACAAATTAGGACCATTATAAAATTTAAGGAAATGAATGACATTCGTAAAACAATTTTTTTAATTCCAAATTCTAACTTTCAAGAAGAAGTTGAAGAAGCAATTTTACAATCGAAAATAAAATTAAAGTATGTACATATATATGAAACAAATCCCATGGAGCTTACAAAACAAATTGAAAAAATTACTATGTACCAAATAAGAAAACAAAATCTTATAGATGAAATTAAAAGATTAGAAGATTCAAATGAGGAAAATAAAGAATGGAAAATTGAAAATTTGAAAAAAAGAGATACACTTGGTGGCATAAATTTTGATTCTGTAATTGTTTCTGATTTTGAAGAAGGCCTGAAAAGTGTTTTTACATCTTTATTATATACAGATGTTTCTCCTCAAAGAATTTATTATATTACATTAAATCAATGGTTCGACGAATCTTTTTTGAAAGAAAAAAGTTTGCAACCATTATATTTTCCTTCAATAAATAAAGAAAATTATGATGAATTTATCAATGATTATGAAAAAATTTATGATGAACACCCCAATCAACTTTCTTTTTTAAGTTATGATTTAATGGGTTTAGTCTATTATCTTGTTTATCAAAACAACTTTGAAATAAACAAAAAAATTTTTTACAAAAAAAATCAATTTAAAGGAAAAGTCGGTATCTTTGAAATAAACAAAAATAGAATTAATCACATTCTTAATTTTTATAAAGTAGAAGACAATGAATTTAAAAAAATTTTTTAATTTTCTTAAAAGCTTTTGATCTATGATCAATTTTAAATTTGTTTCTAGGTAACATTTGTGCAAATGTCATTTTTCTTTTAATTGGAATAAATATTGGATCATAGCCAAATCCATTTTTTCCTTTTTTTTTGGATGAAATAGAACCTTCTATTTTTCCAGTTCTACTAATATTTTTACTATTAGGCCAATAAATGGATAGAACACAAACAAATCTAGCTTTAATTTTTTTATTTTTCCAATTTTTATCTTTCTTGTTTAACTCTCTAAATACTTTTTTTATTGCTATATTAAAATTACCTTTTGCTCCCGCCCACCTTGAAGAAAAAATTCCTGGGTTTTTATCTAAAACATCAATTTCTAAACCTGAATCATCTGCCAAACAAATCATTTTAGCTTTATTTGAAAAAAATTTAGCTTTAATTAAAGCATTTTCTTTAAATGTCTTGCCATTCTCTTTTGGACTTTCAATTTTTAAGCCCTTTGGAGAATAGATTTTTATATTATTTGGAAGTAAATCCTTTATTTCTCTCAATTTTCCAAGGTTATTAGTGCCTACAATTAAGTTAATAATTTTTTTTCTTTTCATCTAGTAATTATTAATTTTCTTACCATATAAGACTTCATGGAAAAAGAGCAAAACCCAAAAGCTGAAGAAAAGATGAATAATAAAACAGAATCATCGGAAACTTTGGAAAATAATGAAAAAGAAAGTGAAGTAAAAATTACACCTGAAGATAAAATTAAAGAAAGTGAAGTAAAAATTACACCTGAAGATAAAATTAAAGAAAGTGAAGTAAAAATTACACCTGAAGATAAAATTAAAGAGCTCGAGGATAAACTTGCAAGAACACTTGCGGAAATGGAAAATCAACGAAGAAGATTTGAAAAAGAAATAGATGATGCATTTGAGTATGGTGGTTTTTCATTTGCAAGAGAATCGTTAAATTTAATTGATAATTTTGATAGAGCTAAACAATCTTTGGAAAATGATGAAAAAATAAAGGATACGGATGTCTTAAAAAAAACGTTGGAACACCTTGATATAGTAAAAAAAGATTTAATTTCTATTTTTAATAAAAATAACGTTAAAGAAATAGTAGCAGTTAACAAAAAACTTGATCCAAATTTACATCAAGCAATGATGGAAGTAGAAGATAAAAATAAAGAGCCTGGAACTATAGTTCAAGAAATCCAAAAAGGTTATAAAATGAAAGATAGATTACTTAGACCATCTTTAGTTGCTGTTTCAAAAAAACCTCAAAAAAATGAAGAAAAAAGCGAAGAAAAAAGCGAAGAAAAGGCTAAGAAATAATGTTTGAAGGAACTTGTACATTGAAATTTAACACTTATATGAATCACAGGAAATATTTATGAGTAAAGTAATAGGAATAGATTTAGGAACTACAAATTCATGTGTATCTGTCATGGAAGGTACACAAGCAAAAGTATTAGAAAATGCTGAAGGAGCAAGAACGACTCCATCCGTTGTTGCATTTACAGATAACAATGAAAAACTTGTTGGGCAAGCAGCAAAAAGACAGGCTGTAACCAATCCTGAAAATACAATCTTTGCTGTTAAAAGATTAATCGGAAGAAATTTTGAAGATGATACAGTAAAAAAAGATATTGAATCTTCTACATTTAAAATAGTTAAATCAGAAAAAGGGGATGCTTGGTTAGAAATAAAAGGACAAAAATATTCTCCTTCGCAAATCTCTGCTTTTATTCTTCAAAAAATGAAGGTGACTGCTGAAAAATATTTAGGACAAGAAGTTACAAAAGCAGTAATTACTGTACCAGCTTACTTTAATGATGCTCAAAGACAAGCAACTAAAGATGCTGGTAAAATTGCAGGTTTAGAAGTTTTAAGAATTATTAATGAACCAACTGCTGCATCACTTGCATATGGTCTAGATAAAAAAACTAGTAAAAAAATTGCTGTTTATGATTTAGGTGGAGGAACTTTCGATGTTTCAATTTTAGAATTAGGCGATGGAGTTTTTGAAGTTAAATCAACTAATGGTGACACTTTTTTAGGTGGAGAAGATTTTGATAATACTATTGTTAATTACTTAGTTGACGAATTTAAAAAAGAAAATGGGATTGATTTAAAAACAGACAAGTTAGCTTTACAAAGGCTTAAAGAAGCTGCTGAAAAAGCAAAAATAGAATTGTCTTCAACAGAACAAACTGAAGTTAACTTGCCATTTATTACTGCAGATAAAACTGGTCCAAAACATATAGCTCTAAAAATGACTAGGGCAAAATTAGAGGCGCTTGTTGAAGATTTAATTGGAAAAACAATACCACCATGCAAAACTGCACTTAAAGATTCTGGTTTGTCAGCTGGGGAAATAGATGAAGTTATAATGGTCGGCGGTATGACAAGAATGCCAAAAGTTATACAGGAAGTTAAAAATTTCTTCGGAAAAGAACCTAATAAAAGTGTTAACCCTGATGAAGTAGTTGCAATGGGTGCTGCTATTCAAGCAGGTGTATTACAAGGAGATGTAAAAGATGTGCTTCTTCTTGATGTAACTCCTTTGTCTTTAGGTATTGAAACTTTAGGCGGAGTTTCAACTAAGTTGATAGATAAAAACACAACAATTCCAACTAAAAAAAGTCAAGTTTTTTCAACAGCTGAAGATAATCAGCCCGCTGTTTCTATAAGAGTGCTTCAAGGTGAAAGAGAGATGGCAACTGATAATAAATTACTTGGTAATTTTGAACTTATAGGCATTGCTCCATCTCCTAGAGGAGTTCCACAAATTGAAGTTACATTTGACATAGATGCCAATGGAATAGTTAATGTTTCTGCAAAAGATAAAGGAACTGGCAAGGAACAAAAAATTCAAATCCAGGCATCTGGAGGTTTAAGCGAAGAAGAAATTAATAAAATGGTTAAAGAAGCTGAGGCAAACAAAGAAGCAGATAAGAAGAAAAGAGATTCTGTTGATGCTAGAAATCAAGCTGATACCCTTTTACACGCTACTGAAAAAAATCTTAAAGAACATGGAGCTAAAGTTTCGGAAGCTGATAAAAAAACAATAGAAACTTCTGCTGCAAATTTAAGAAATGCTCTTAAAGGAACTGATGTTGAAGAAATTCAGAAAAAAACTCAAGATTTAGTTCAATCTTCTATGAAATTAGGTGAAGCAGTTTATAAATCTCAACAAAATGCAAAACCTGATGCTACAGCCAAGGATAATGGCAAAAAAGATGAAGGAAAAAAAGACGATAATGTTGTTGATGCAGACTTTGAAGAAGTAAAAGAAAAAGAAGAAGATAAAGAAAAAAGCGCCTAGGCTAACAACTATTTGTCTATAAAT
>Ga0310122_10002036_pt1 | contig 12879 bp, 10 predicted proteins | sample CB6_Bottom_1051__FD_203503 | JGI IMG/M metagenome (GOLD analysis project Ga0310122, IMG submission 203503) | Marine microbial communities from Western Arctic Ocean, Canada - CB6_Bottom_1051 | ecosystem: Environmental > Aquatic > Marine > Oceanic | place: Canada: Western Arctic Ocean | collected...
CCATGGCCGTCACCCGCAGCGAAATGGAAGGCGAGGCCCCTTCGACCGATTCCGCATCTGCTTCCGCCGTCTCTTCCACTTCGTGCCTTCCTCTTTGCAGACGCGCGCTACGAGGTCGCGATCGTATGACGTCCCGGCTCGGTAGGCCAGTCCGAACCGATTCGCGTTCGCGGCCTGCTAGGCTTGAATGCATGAAAGCAGGGCTCTCGCCATGTCGCGCGTGACTCTTCTCCGCGGCGTCCGCGCTCTTCGCCGCGCGCCCCGAACCCTCTGTCTTCTTGGGCTACTCGGAATCTTGGTCTTGGGCTGCCGGGATCGGCTGGATCGCAAGCCCTTCGATGCTTCGACACACTGTCGCGACCGACCGGTGCAGATGGCGATTGCTTCCAGCTTGCGCGAACTCGCGATATCCCTTCGACATCAGCTGCGAACGCTTCCCGAGCCGATCGAAATTACACCGATCTATGGTGCATCGAGCGCGCATGCACGGCAACTGCTTCTGGGCGCTCCCATGGATCTCATTGTCTCGGCCGACGCTGAGATCATCGACGACCTCGTTCGCCGCGGCTTGATCGTCGACGGATCGCAACTCGAATTCGCCGGGGGCCAACTCGCACTCGTCGCCCACCCTCGCTGGCCGATTCTGGGTTCTGCCCAATCCGCCCTCAAGGCGGCGACTCTCGAGAGAATTGCGATTCCCTCGGCGTCGGTTCCACTCGGACGTTATGCAAGGGCATGGCTCGCTTCACGAGGTCTACTCGAAAGTCTCCGCGGTCGGATCGTCGTGACGGAGCATGCTCGAGCCACGCTTTCGGCCGTCGACTCGGGACTCGTCGATCTAGCGCTGGTCTATCGAAGCGAACTTCGCCTCGTGCGTCGGGCGACGACGGTCGAGCTGATCGATCCGGCCGAGCACCCGCCAATCCGCTACATCGCAGCTCGCACCTCCCGCGCACCGGCTTGTCCATCGATCGATTCGGCGCTGGCCGCCTGGGGCGACACTGCTCTGCAACAAGAAATGGCCAACGCGGGTTTTCTCGTTGCCCGTCGCAATCGGAATCGATCATGATCGAATCGACGCTTCCAATTCTTGGGCTCACGCTCTGGGTGGGGCTTCTGTCGACTCTTTTCTGCCTTCCCTTTGCGATCGGGATCGGCTACGTCCTGGCGAGGCAACTCGTTCCGTTTCCGAGTCTCTTGAGGGCGCTGGTCTCTCTGCCGATGGTCATGCCACCCGTCGCGGTGGGACTCGCATTGTTGTGGCTCTTCGGTACGACGAGTCCATTCGCACCGATCTGGCAAGGCCTCGGGATCCAACTGATCTTTACGCCCAGTGCCGCGGTCGTCGCAGCAGCCGTCGTCGGATTTCCCCTGCTCGCACGAAGCGCTGAACAGAGCTTCGCCGAAGTGGACACCAGCTATGAAGAAGTTGCGCGCACGCTCGGCGCCTCGCGTATCGCGACCTTCTATCGCGTCAGCCTCCCGCTCGCGCGACGCGGATTGCTCTATGGTTCGCTGCTTTGTTTCGCGCGGGCTCTCGGCGAGTTCGGGGCAACCGCCGTCCTCGCGGGCATCATCCCCGGAAAAACCGAAACACTCTCGCTCGGAATCTGGTCTCGAATCCAGCTCGGCGACGACGCCGGGGCCGCTGGACTCGTCGGTCTCTCCTTCGCACTCGCGCTGGCGAGCATGATCGCCGCTGAACGCTGGCTTCGACCGAGGCAAAGATGAAGAGCGAGCCGGGCTCCCTGCTCGAAGTCCAGTTCGATCGCAGCGATTTCCAGATCGACTTGTGTCTCGAGTGGCAGGCTCGATCTCTCGTGCTCTTCGGCGCGAGTGGATCGGGCAAGACCACTCTACTCCGAGTTCTACTCGGCCTCGAACCGGCTGCGAAAGCCAGAACGCGTCTGGCCGGGAATTGGCTCGAAGACGCGGCGCAGGGTATCTGCCAGCCCATTCACGAGCGCCGCCTCGGATGGGTCCCTCAATCCCCAACCCTCTTTCCCGATCGAGACGTCGAAGCGAATATTCGGTTCGGTATTCGAGCCGGCGCAGACGCCTCGTGGATCGAACGTGCGATCGACGTGCTCGAGTTGGACGCTCTGCGAAAGCGCGCGGTCGACGACCTCTCGGGAGGAGAACGCCAGCGCGTCGCACTCGCGCGTGCGATTGCGATCCGACCGCGTGCGCTCCTGCTCGATGAACCGATGGCTTCTCTCGATCTCGGACTGCGCTCCCGGATTCTTCCGTACTTGTTGCGCATTCGGGACGAACTCGATCTCCCGATCGTCTACATCACCCACGATCCCGACGAAGCACTCTTGCTGGGCGACACGATCGCCGTGCTCGACAACGGTCAACTCATCGCGCAGGGTGCGCCGCGCGAGACCCTCTGGAGCCAGGCGGTGCATTCTCTATCGGTTCAAGTCGGGGTCGAGAACGTGGTCGATGTGACATGTCTCGAGAACGTCGGGACGGCATCCGGAAGCTCGCGTCGGGTTCAGACATCCGAGGGACTCGAACTCGAGACTCCGTGGCCTCTCATTCCCAACGAGCCACTCACGATCGGAATTCGGGCCGAAGACATCCTGGTTTCTCTCGATAAACCGAGTCGTATTTCGGCGCGGAACGTCTGCCCCGGACGCGTTGCGCGAATCGACACACAGTCGGACGATTGTCTCATCCATGTCGAAGTCGGTCGAGACCTCTTGATCGCTCGACTCACGGTCGGCGCTACGCAGGATCTCCAGCTGGCGACGGGATCGAACGTCTATCTGATCATCAAGAGTCAGGCGCTTCGGCGCATTCGCTGATCGAGTCCGCGAGTTCCCGGGGACTAGGAATTCCGATCCGAATCGGGGTCGCGCGAGAAAAGCGGAGCTTCGACAATGCGCACCCGAGTAATCCGGCTGCCGGAAACATCGGTGCACTCGAGGCGGTAGCCGGGTAGATCGACCCATTCGCCGTTTCGTGGCGCGCGCTCGAGGGTGTTGAAGATCAACCCACCGATCGTGTCACCCTTCTCGGCGGGCACCTGCCAGCCGGTTTCTCGATTGAAGTCGAGAACCTTGATTCGGCCGAGGGCTTCGTAGCTGCCGTCTCGGAGCTTACGAATCATCAGCAATTCTTCGGAGTCGAATTCGTCCCGTATCTCGCCAACGATCTCTTCGAGGATGTCTTCCTGGGTGACCAATCCCTGAGTGACGCCGAATTCGTCCTTCACCAGCGCGACGTGGCAGAACGCTCGCTGCATTTCAGTCAACAGGCGCAAGATCGGTTTGCGCTCTGGAACTCGCAGGACCGGCTTGAGGATGCCAAAGAGTTCCTTGCCATCCGCGCGCGCGAGCTTGATCAAGTCTTTCAGGTGGATCACGCCCAGGACGTGATCGATCGTGTCCTCATAGATCGGCACGCGCGTGTAGCGACCCTCGAGCATCTTCTCGATCAAATCCGAAACGGGTGTATCGGTTGGATAAGCCTCGATTTCGGTTCGGGGCACCATGATCTCGGAGACATCCATTTCGGCAGCGTTCGAGGTGGCCCCCATGATCGCCAGCGGGGAGCCCACGTCATCGACGTCTTGCATCGCCTCGCGGGCGAGCCGAAGAACTTCTTCCGATCCGAGCGATTGATTGCTGTCCATTCCGCCCGTGACACGATGGACGAGGGGCTCGATGACTCGATCGAAGAGTCCATGAATCGGACGCAGCATCTGATGAAAGATGTAGAGGGGAAGTCCGACTGTTCGTGAGACACCTCGCGGATGTCTCGCTGCGACCGCCTTTGGGAGGATTTCACAAAGAACCAGAACCAGGCTCGTCATGACGAAGGTCGCCACGGGAATCCCCAGCTCGACGCCGAGAAAATGAATCGCGAGGCCCGAAGCAACCGATGCGCCAAGAATGTTGACGACGTTGTTGCCGAGCAGAATCGTGACGAGAAGTCGCGAAGAGGAAGCGGTCAGATCGCGAACGGCGGCGTCCGCAGGGCCGATGGCCTCCTTGTCGTCTCCGTCGAGATCATGAGAGCGCAGCCGGAAGAGCGCGGTCTCGCTCCCGGAGAAAAAAGCCGAGGCGGCAAGGCAGGCGATGATGATCAAGACTGCACCGACGATCGACATCATTTTTCCTCCATCTCCAGTAGACGGGCCGGTCGATTACGAAGGGACACCGCGCCGAAACGACCGCACGGGACCTTGCGAGACGACGCAAAACCGGGCTTCGGTGTCGACGGAACAACTCTTGGGATCGGGGGAATGGATGGAATGCTTGAGTCCATTGGGGTCAAAGGAATTTACCGCTCAGGATCCGGAGGGGCAACGTAGCGTGGCCGCATCGGACCTTCGGGGACGGAAAAGGGCGCATTCGAGGCTCAGCCGGCCTCCCGCTGGGCATCGAGCTGAATCATGAAGGCCTAGTCGGAACCGAGACTGGCGATCACACGCTGGATCTTGGAGTGTTCGATCGAAGCCTGGGTCGATGCATGCGCGGACGAGTCGCCGCCCTCGGGCCCACCACGCGCAGGTCCGGCGTCTCTCCCACCTTTGGCGAGAGCGTCGATCAAGACGTCTTCAAGTCGGGTCTCGTCCATGGCTCGTCTGGATCGCCCGGTACGAATTCACAGGGCCTGTCGAATCCATATCGGTATCCCGCTTCGAAATTCGGATCGGGGCTTCAAGGGGGCATCGCGCTCCGGGTAAAACCGGGAATCACGAGCCTGCGTCGAAAGTGGCGCAGATCAATCCGCTGAAAACCCTTGAGCGTCGAGATCCTGGCGAAGCGTCGACTTGGGGTCTTCGAGCAGTTTTCGAAGCAGCCGTAGGGCGGGCCGATTCCAGCGAGATTCGGGAACGACGAAATCGTAGTGCTCGGCTTGAATCGGCTGGAAACGAAGTCCGGCTTCCTCCGCCACCGTCTTGATGGTCACTCCCCAATCCGCACGCCCCTGAGATACGGCCGCTGCGACCGCATAGTGAGAACGGGGTTCATAGGGATGACCGGCTGGGCGTCGTTCTCCGACTAGCCGATCGATCAAGATTCGCGTTCCTGCACCTCGGTTGCGATTGACCATGCGAAGGGAGTCATCGTCGACGATCGATCGGATATCGCGAGTCTCCTCGCGCCTCGTCACCAGACCCTGCATCCGGCGATAGCCGCGGATGAGTCTCAAGTCTTCTGTCAGAAAGCTCTCGTTGTAACGATCGGTCTCGGGATCGAGAAGATGGATGGGTGCAAGATCGCATTCGCCGCGTTTGGCCGCGGCGAGTCCGCCATGACTTCCGACGGCCAGGAGCTTGATCTGCAACCCATGGCGGGACAACTCACTTGCGATCAGGTCGAGACCCGCGCAATGACTTCCGATCACGACGAGGTCGGCAACCCTGGCCTGGCGGCCGATCAGTGTGACTTCGACCGTCGTCCCGGCTTCGACTCGTTCAGTATTGCGATCGATCCGAACGAATCCATCCGCTCGACTGAAACTCGTGACGCTGCCGCTGCCCTTGCCCATCGGGTAGGCCGAGAGCGCTGGCTCATTGCCAACATGGGCGCGATCGCCATGCTCACTGCCGGCGGTGGCGGCCCGGCTGTCACCTTCGACGAGGCCGACGAGCAAATATTCGAGACGACCACGCTGGCTCTCGGTCTTGATGGCGAGTCGGGCCCATCGCGTCTCGCGCGATTCGCTCGCGATCCCGGCCAGGTCGCGCAAGAGCGGCGCCACGAACTCATGGAATGTGAAAATGGCCGAAGTCGGGAAGCCAGGGAGAATCACGACCGGCCTCTCTCCGTCCGCGGCGAGACAAATCGGCTTGCCCGGCTTGAGGGCAACACCGTGAACGAGGATGCCCGGTTCGAGTTCTCCAACGACGATGGCGTTCAGATCGCCTTCGCCCTTCGACGTCCCGCCGGAGAGAAGAACGAGATCCGAATCGCTCAACGCCTCAGCGAGCGCGACACGCAGCGCCGAGACGTCGTCGCGAAAAACGCCGCGGAAGATCGGCTCGCCGCCGAGCTCGCGAACCGCGTCGCAGAGAATCTGGCCGTTGCTGTCGAAGACGAGGCCCGGTCGCATTTCTTCACCTGGCGCGATGATCTCGTCACCGGTCGAGAGAATCGCCACCCTCGGTCGTCGCACGACGAGAACCCGATCGCAGCCGATCGCAGCCAGAACCCCGGTCTCGCGAGAGGTGAGCCGCGTCCCCGCGAAGGCGACCGTCTCGCCGCGACCCATATCCGTCCCCGCGAAGCTGAGCGCGGCGCCCGGGACGCGCGCGGCGCGAACGAGAATGAATCTTGGATCTTCAGGATCCGTGTCCGTGATTTCGATCGGGGCAACTGCATCCGCCCCGCGTGGCAGCATGCCGCCGGTCGCGATCGTCGTCGCGGTGCCCGAAAGAACTTCGATCTTCGGGTGACAGCCCGTCGCGAGAACTTCGTCGTTCAAGAGAAGTCGAGTCGGCTCTTCTTCCGATGCACCGAAGGTATCTGCCGCCCGAACGGCAAAACCGTCCATATTCGAACGATCGAAACCGGGAACATCGACGGTCGCGCGAACATTCTCCGCCAACACGCGACCCAACGCCTGCGTAAGTGGAATCGTCTCGGCCGACAGAGGCGCCCGACCCACGACTTCGCGCCAACGCTCTTCCGCGACATCACGATCAACGACTTCGAGAAATTGGGTCTGCTTCACGAGGGTTCACTTTCCCATGCGCCCGGCCCGATCGCCGTGCCATCGGGCGCCTCATCGTCGTAGAGCAGGACTTCGACCTGTTCGCCTTCCGCCATCCCTTCCATTTCCCGAGCGACCACGACCGCGCCTGCCGCGCGCACCGTCGACGAGAGGATCGATGCACCCGAGGTTGCGAGCGGCGTCGCCCGCCCTTGCTCGATGGCCACACGGACGTAGTCGGTTCGTCCGATTTCGGAGACGATCTTGCGCGCGAGCGGGACGAAGGCGCGACGATGAGGCCAGGCCCGGTTGCGACCGCCCAGGGCACGAATCGTTGGACCCGCGAAGAACTCGTAGGCAGAGAGGCAGCTCACGGGATTGCCCGGCAGGAGAAAAACCAAGCGTGATCCGATGCGACCGATCCCGGTTGGACTCGAGGGACGCATCGAGATGCCATGAAAATCGAGCCGGCCGAGTTCCGACAACAACCGCGGCGCATGATCCTCTTGCCCCACCGACGTTCCCCCCGAGACCAGGACCACGTCCGCGGTCTCGTCGGCCATCGCCTTTCGAATTTCCTCCGGAAGGTCAGGGATGATCTCGAATGGCAGACTCTGTCCGCCGTCTCGAGTGATGAGACCGCGCAAGACGACTGAATTGCTATCGACGATCTGCGATCCGGACGGCCGCGTACCCGCCGGCAAGAGTTCGTTGCCGGTCACGACCAGCTTCACGCGAGGCCGGCGACGGCAGGAAACGGAAGCGAGGCCGACCGAGGCAATCAGTCCGACGTCCTGCGGACGGAGTCGCCGGCCGGCCCAAAGAATCGACTCTCCGCGCTTGATGTCCTCTCCGATCGCGCCGACGTTCTTTTGGGGTGCGGTGGCCTCCGAAATCGAAACAACACCGTCCGCCTCCTCACAAACCTCTGCTTTGACGACGGCGTCGGCGCCTTCGGGCACGGGTGCGCCCGTCATGATTCGAACGGCCTCGCCCTCTCCGACGACACCCGAATGAGGTGCGCCCGGAAGCGCGAGCCCAACGACCTTCAGGCGAATCAGATCGTAGGCCGACGCACCGAAACTCTCTTCACCTCGCAGCGCATAGCCATCCATCGCCGATCGTGCGAAGCCGGGTACGTCGACCTCCGATGCAACATCCTCGGCGAGCACTCGCCCCCCGCTGTCGAGAAGCGCAACGTCTTCCGCTTCGAGGGGTCGTGCGTGTTCGGCCAGGAATGCATCGACGACTTCGACATCGACACGCTTCGAGAAGCCGCGCATGCGAACGTCGTTCTTCAATCGCCTCTCCTCGGCTCGTCGGTCCTGAGACGAGCCCTCAACCCAAGCGAGTGCAGCGAGCGAAACAAGCACCGCGAGCGAAACAAGCGCCGCGAGCGAAACAAAAGTCGAAGCGGGCAGAGGATCGACCCCCTGCCCGCTTCCTTTACATTCGTTCTACCGATTGCACGACCCATTCAGACTGGCTTCGATCGCTATCGGCCGAGACCGCGTCTTCGGTTCAGCCCGACGCCTTCGATTCGAAGAGCGCATCGCGGGTCGGGAATCGGACCTTGGACTGGTTGATGACTTCGAGCGGGACATCAAATTTCATCGATTGGTCCGGTCCAATGCCCTCTTCGACCAGACAGTCCGAGAGCCCGTTGTCCTCGTCCTTCCAACCCGCTGCGGCATTGAAATTCCATTCGTCCTGCATGCACTCCCAACCCTGATTGGCGATTTCTTCGCGAGAGACCTCGACACCGTAGAGCAGGCCGTAGTAGTTGCGGATGTCATCGAGGTTCGGTCCGAGGAACTGACAGAAGCCCGAGGAATCGCAGACCACGTTGATCAGCTGGATATCCTGCGCCGACCGCGCGTATTCGGCGGGGTCGAGCCCGGGATTGACGATCAGTCCGGCCGTATGGTCGGCGCCCATCGGACCGGCTGCGTAGACCACACCGGTCGCCTTCAACGGCCGCGGATCCCAGGCGGGAATCGCCTGACCGCGCGCATGTGGAACACGCTTGTGTCCGGTCGCCTTGCCGGTCGCGACGGCACCATTGCCGATCATGCGACCCCGTTCGGTCCCTTCGGAAATTTCCTTCAAGAGGCTAATGGCCGCCGCCGAGTCGCCCCATTCCATGCCGCCCGAATCCATCAGGATGGCGATCGCGGCTCCGGTCTCGATCGTGTCGAGCCCGATTTCATCACAGAGTCGATCGAGATCCGCGACCTCGTCGAAGGTCTTGATCGCGCAACTCGCGCCGAGCAGCGTCAGCGTCTCGAACTCGAGCGCCGACGTCTTGTAGTTACCGTCCTTGTCGTGCACGACATTCGAGCATTTCACGATGCAGCCGGTTAGACAATTATGCATGCCCCCGCCGCGCTCTTCGAAGGATTCATTGATCTTCGCCCCGTCGAGGGTCTCGAAGTCTGGCGATTGGCCTTCTGTACGGTTCTTGTAGGGAAAGGTATGAAGCATGTTGGCCACGGGAACGACCGAAGACGTTCCGTTCTTCATGATCTGCGGCCCGTCGAGATAATCCTTCGAATAGGTCTTGTTCAGCGCGTTCCACGCCTTTGGATCAGCCGCCTGTCGTGCCCGCGCCCTGCCGGGATCGACGAGCACCCATTTCAGTCCCTTCGAACCCATGACGGCACCGAGTCCGCCGCGTGCGGCATGGCGCGCGGGTCGACGCTCTTTATCCTGATCGGTACAGGCCACCGACGCACCGGATAAACCGAGCTCGCCGGCCGGACCGATCGTGATCACACTCGCCGTCTTCGCCTCGTTCGCCAGAAGCTTCTCGCAGGTCGCGTAATTCCACATGCCCTTGTAGTCTGCGGCGCTCACGATCGAGACTTCGCCTTCATCGATGCGCAGTCCGTACCGCGCTTCGGGATCGGCGGGCTTGCCCTTCACGATCACGGCACGAATACCGAGCTTCATGAGATGCTGGCTGGGGTTGCCGCCGGCGTTCGCTTCTTTGATCCCACCCGTGAGCGGGCTCTTGGCACCGATGGAAATTCGCCCGGAAGTGGGCGCGGTCGTTCCGCTGAGCACACCGGGCGCAATCACGAGAACATTGTCCGGACCGAGCGCGTCGCAGGTCGGATCACACTCCTTGGTCAAGATCTTCGCGGACAGGCTTCGGCCGCCGAGCAGCTTCCACTCATCGGGATAGGGCTCGAACGAGGTCGTCTGGTCGGTCATGTTTACGTAGAGGAGGCGATCTCCCTCGGGTCCTGGCATGGTGGTCTTCCTCAGAGGCTTGGGGTTGTGATTCAGGCTGTGAACCAGAATCGGACAGTGCTAGAGAGTCCAACAATCGCAGCCATGCTGCAATGCGCTCGCGGGGCGATCGATCCGAGCCTGGGAGCAGCGAAATCGGCTCTATCCGGCGTGCTCTACCCGCCGGCCTTCATCCCCCGGCGATGGCCGCGATGACTTCAATTTCATCCTTTGGGCCGACCCGCATTTCCAGGATCCGGGCGTCAGGGTCGAGCACTTCGCCGTTCAGGCTGATCTTCACGAAGCGGTGAACGCCATGGGTCTCCGGATCAACGACGAGCTCCCGAACACCGGGAAATTTCGCCTCCACCGCATCCAGACAAGCTCCGATCGTCTCCTCGGGAACAGACAGGCGACTCTCCCCTTGGGTAGGGCCTCGAAAAATCACTGGAATGAGGACGACGGCCATGCTCTCGACTTCCTTTACCTGGGACCTAGGGTGCGCGTCCGGGCGGCGGTGGGGGTGTCCGCAAAGTGCGCCACCTGCGCCGGAACGGACCGGATGAAAAGGGCGCCGGAGCGACATCGCGATCGCCGACTCAGTGTCGAGCCCCGGACCGAGAATTTCAAGCGCCGATTGCGACGGGATCGTAATAACGGCGCCGAGCCAGAATTTGCCAGAAACGGTCGTCGGGCGCATCGAAGGGAGAGAGTCCGTCCGAACGCGACGTCGACTCCGGCAACCAGGCCGTCAAGAAGCCATCGCGTCCGCGCCCATGATGGACGCAGCCGGTGTCGAGGCCGCGAAGACCTCGGGCCACGTGCAAACCCTGGCGCGCCCAATGGCCATAGACCAGGCCGAAGTCATGGCCGCGTTCAGTCCACGCCTCATGCCAGGCTCGATTGGAAGATCCGGGCTCATCACTGGTCCAGCCACCGTGGGGCGTCACGCTGCGACAGCGTGTCAGGCGGTCGAGCGCGTCACGCAGTGGATCACTGGCAGTGGGAGCAGCGAGAAAACTCTGCGCTTCGCTGCGCGACGCGGACAAGCACTGCCCAACGCGGTCGCCCATTTCGACCAATTCGCGCAGCGACCAATCGGGATGGGCCGACGCATGAACCATCGCGAAGGGTTGATCGTCCAGCTGACCCGCGACGACCAGAGATCGATTGCACAACCAATCGATCCAATCCGAAGCGTCAGCGGAGTCGAGCACGTCGGCGAACGTATCGTTGGGCCCGATTTCGCGAATCCCGAAAGCCACCGTGAGCAAATTGACTTCATGATTGCCGAGGATGTACTCGGCTCGACCAGCCGACACCAACTCGCGTATACGTTCTAGGGAGCGAAGGTTGTCGGGGCCGCGATTGATCAGATCGCCGCTGACCCATAGGCTGAACTCGCTACCGAATTCTCGACTCGCGCGCGCGAGCAATTCGTCCAATTCGTCCGCACAACCCTGGACGTCGCCTACGAAAATTCGTTGCATCGTCTTGGGCTGCCGATCCGTCTCTTCGTAGACGAGGACTCGTCCGTTCGTCGACAGTCCGTGCTCATGAACCGATCGCTTCTTCGACGCAGAGATTCGAGAGTCGACCGATCCCTTCGATCTCGCTCTCGATCGTCTCGCCGACTGCCAGATAGCGCCTGGGATCGCGAACGCTGCCGACACCACCCGGCGTTCCCGTAAAGATCAGATCTCCCGGCAAGAGCGGGCAATAGCGCGAGATGTACTCGATCAGCTGAGAGACCGGGAAAACGAGATTTGCCGTCGTCGATTCCTGCATCAGCTCTCCGGCCACCCAGCATCGCAACACCAGCTCGTCGGGATCGCTGAATTCGTCGAGACTGACGAGCGCCGGACCGATCGGCCCGAAGGCCCGTGCCGACTTCCCCAGGCTGAACTGCGGCGGCTTGTCCGAAAATTGAAGTCGGCGATCCGAGATGTCCTGGCCTGCGCAGAAACCCGCCACGAAGTCCCAGGCCTCCGAAGCCGGCACAGCGTTCGCCTCCTTCCCGATCACGACGACCTGCTCGATCTCCCAATCGACGCGATCCGAGGTCAAGGGAACCTGCGCCCCGGGGCCGACCACGCAGCTCGGAAACTTCGTGAAGACCATCGGCGACTTCGGAAGCGGCAGGCCCGCCTCTTCGGCGTGGTCTTTGTAGTTGAGCCCGATGGCAAAGACCTGTGTCGGGGCGGGCACCGGCGGTCCGAGCTCCGCGAATTCGATCTTCGGATCACGCTCACTCGCTGACTGTGTCGAAGCCCAGTCTCGCAGGTCGTCCCAGACTTCGAAGGCGCTCATCGGATCGGATGAGAAGCGCCGGTCACTTCGCGTCGCGACGTCGATGAAACTTCCGTCGACTTCGATTCCCAAGCGTCCACCCTGATTCACCAATCGCAATTCTGCTCTCCTCGATCCGGGGGTCATGCCATCGATCGAACGACCCTGCGATCATCCGAGGGGCTGATCCTACCGATTCCCGCGTAGCGTGGCGTGGCTGGTCGTGATCTCCCGCGCTTACTCCGCCAGCGCCCCCCGGGCCGAATCCGGCCCGTGAACCGGCAAAGGGCCGGTCGCTGGCGGGCAGGCTTGGTGTAACTTCCCGCCTTCGAATGGACCGTGCCTCCGCCCCGAACGTCAACTCTCCGAAAATGAGTGGGCGTGTGGAGCGAGGCGAGCGAGTCATTCTTGACCTCGAAGAACACCGCCGGGGATCGGGTGGAACGTCGAATCATCATCTGTGACGGGGCCGAAAGCGCGCGTCTGTGGAGCCGCATCGGAACCGACGAATCAGAAGAACTGACGTGGGTTCCGCGTGAGGATGAGGCCCGTGCGCGCCCGGCCGGCTTCAAGATCCTTCAGGGCGGTCTCGACGAAGACGCCATCGCGAAGCTCGATATCGACGAGGACGACGAGTTCGCGCTCGTCAGCGACGACGGACCGTGGACACGCCTGGCCGTTCGC
>Ga0310122_10002037_pt1 | contig 12877 bp, 7 predicted proteins | sample CB6_Bottom_1051__FD_203503 | JGI IMG/M metagenome (GOLD analysis project Ga0310122, IMG submission 203503) | Marine microbial communities from Western Arctic Ocean, Canada - CB6_Bottom_1051 | ecosystem: Environmental > Aquatic > Marine > Oceanic | place: Canada: Western Arctic Ocean | collected...
AGAGACTGGAGAACTTAAGCTTGATCTATTAAGTACAGATATTAAAAAGGTTGCTGGTGGAATTTTAATTCAAACTAAAGACACCTATAGCTTAACTAAAGATGAACTGAAAGTAGTGACTAAAAAATCTCCAAGTGATGACGAATTAGAAGCAATGCTTTTTGCTAACAAGGTATGTAAGCATGTTATGTCCAATGCTGTTGTTATGGCTAAAGGAACTACTGTAACTGCTGTTGGTGCAGGACAAATGTCTAGAATTGATAGTGTTTATATTGCTGGCCAAAAAGGTGGAGAAAATGTGAAGGGTTCAGTTATGGCTTCTGATGCATTTTTCCCTTTCCCAGATGCTTTAGAAAAGGCTATAGAACTTGGTGTTTCTGCAATTATTCAACCAGGTGGGTCAGTTAATGATGAAATGGTGATTAAACGTGCTGATGAATTAGGAATTAGTATGGTTTTCTCTGGAAGAAGATATTTCAGACACTAAAAAAGAGAGCCCATTGCTGAGCTCCCTTTTTTTCTAAGTTTAATTATTGCTATTTTTTAGTATTTGCAATTGCTACCATTGTGTTAACTGCCAATGTTGCTAATTCTTCACGATCTATTGTTGCATTAGGTCTTGCTACATTTTTGCCTCCTAGTATTACACCTTCATATATTCCTATATTACGTGCGCAATGGAATAGATTTTCATTGCTAATTCCAGATATATCAGTTAGTGATGATGTTTCATTAGCTGGACATTTCTTTCCAGTTACATATTCAAAGGTATTCCATATTAGTGGTATTAAAGTTAGTCTGTCCATTACTTTAGCTGCCTCAAAATTAGCATCAATTAAACCAATTTCATAAAATACGTTAGAAGCAAGCTTAATCCAATGATCATTTGGTACACTTGTTATAGTTTTAGAGAAAACCTTGGTTTTTAGATCTAGGATATCTAAATTAATATTTTTGGCGAAAATAGGTAGTAAGCAAGTTGATCTAGTTATTACTTTTATAGCTTCTGCATAAACAACTTCTCTTTTTGGATATACTTTCACTGTTTTGTCGCCGTAGTAAGGATTTAAAACATTCAATCTGTCACCATGCATGATTGGTGCAGTTCCAAGAGCTTCTACTGCTACTTCTACCCATATTCCTTGTAGTGTTTTCAAACTTACTTTATGAGGATTATCCGATGTATCTATGTCTAGATATGGAACCATATCAAGAGTTTTTTCAAAACACTCTCCTAGTGCAAGTTCAAAATCTCCTGGATTATATGCCATTGCTGGTGGTTGGTCTGGTGGTTTGTCACCTGCTGGTGGTTGTTTGTCACCTGCTGGTGGTTGGACTGGTGGTGGTCCATAATAATCTCCGTAATAAATGTCATGACTATCGTTGAATGAACAATCTACATAACCTCCTTGGCCTACTGTAACATGTTCAGACTCCACTACGTTAAGTTTATTTGTAATTGAACAAATATTGTCTGTTACGTTTGGATTTTCCGTTGTTGGTGGAGTTGCTGGAGGTGGTGCATCCTCTTTTATGACACATTTTGCGTCATCTTCTACTGTTATATATTCTCCCTGTTCAAATATACCATTAATAATATTGCCATTTTCATCTTTTATTACTGTTATTTTGTCTAATGGTATTAATTGTGCCTTAACCTGAACATTATATCCGCCAGCAACTAATGGCCCTGCGGAAACAGGTAGGAAACTATATCCCATATCAGCAATTTGTTGAGGAGTAAATATTGCCATACCTCCTGGATATTCTATATCTAGATCTGCCATGTCTGTAAATTCCCATGTTACAACTACATAGTGAGTACCTTCATAATCAAGAATTTTAGCCATTTCTGTTGATATTGTAGCCATATTACCTGCAGTACTACATTCTAGTGTTATTTCTGGTTGTTCTGGTTCTGGTTCTGGTTTTGGTTCTTTTAACTCTAAACAGACAGCTTCATAAGCTGGTAGAATATCTGCTGGTACTGTTACTGATAGTGGCGGTGGTATAGATAATGGGTCTACTGTCAATCCTATAATAGGTCCAGATACAGGGGGGGCAATAGATCCAGGTATGGTATATGTACCTCCTCCTTGTACCAAGAAAACGCTAGCCATTCCATATTTTGAATTTAATAGGTTGAAAGTAGCTCCTCTAGGAATTTCTATCTCTGCTTCAGCTTTGATTGTAACTGGCAATTCCTCACTACTTGCTGTTAATATCTCTCCATCATAAGCTTTAATTGCAAATTTATACACACCTGGTGAAAGATCATATATGATGATATTGGTTATATTACTTCCAATATCAATTGTCACCGTCTCAGAACCTTTACGAGAGTAGTGAATTTTAGAAGGCCAATTGTCTTCAAATTCATCCCAATTGAGTGTTAAACTGTATTTTAATTCTCTACCCATTCGAACTGGTTTATCAGCAGTAAAACCTGTTATTGCACCTACATTATTCCACAAGTTTTTTAGTATATCAGGGTTGTTTTTTAAAAATATATTTGCAGGGTCCAATTTTACTTTTTGTTCTGGTTCTGGAATTTTAAATAACAATGTGTCTGCATTTGGATTACCAGCTGCATCTGCTAAGTTGTATGTAAATTCTCCTAGTTTAGGATTTTCTGTAAATATTGCAGCAGCTAATGGCCCTGAACTATCTGGAATGTTTGTTCTTGGTTTTTCACCGTCTTGTATTAAGAATTTTATTTTATTCTCTCCTGCTGGCGCTGGCTGATCATGCATTAGTACATCTTGACCTTTATCAAAGGTATACTTTTTCCCTTTAAATTTCCCGTCATTCCATAGTTTTGCAATAGTTGAACTTAGATCTGCATCAGGAATATTATGGTTATCACTTAAATCCTTTTTAACATATTTTAATACGTCTTGCTCACATGTATTATAGTCTGTTGGTTCTGGTTCTGGTTTTGGTTCCTCGATGTGTATACACATACCTTCTATTTTTGGGGGGTATTCGCCAAATCCATTATCGCTCATTGTCAATTTTCCATCTTCAATAACAAATAACATGAAATCTTGATTATCTGGAGTTGCACTGCTGTTTTTATATGTGTCAAAAGTTGCTGTATTCTGAGTAAATATGCTATTAGGATTTTGTGGGTCATTAAATTTTCTTATTTCTGAAGCTAATCTTGTAAACTTATATTGATTATCTAAATGGTCTGTACTTAAATCTCCGTTCACATCTGGATCTTCTCCCATATATTCCTCTATTCCTTCAGTTACGTATATGTCTTGATAAAAGAAATGTTCCGCTGGTAAAAAATTATCAAAGATATCCTGTGCTTCTTGTTCAGTTATTAAGTCATCATGTGTTGCATTATATCTTCTTTGAAAATATTCTACTGTTAATTTTTTTATTTGTTCGCTACACTTATCTGGTTCTGGAGTTGGTTCTGGTTTTATAATATCAATACAATGTCCTTCTATTAGTGGTGGTCTAGCCTTTGCATCTGGGTTTGGATTTGGGTTTGGATTTGGGTTTGGATTTAGTTCTTTAGTAAAATTTAACCCTATTCCTGTATATTTTTTGTCTAATGCTTCAGCATTAATTGTTTTGTTAATATAGTTATTGATATGTGTAAGATCTAATCCTGTATATTCCTTAATAGTAAATATTGGAACTTCTTTTTTTATAGGAGGATTGGCAAATGCTCTACAGAATTTTTCAGAAACTCCTTTATCTATTTCTTCTGAATATACATTACAGAAGAACGCATAATCTTTTCCAAATTTATTTATGGTACTTGTATAATTAAATAATTTTGCAGCAAAATCATCTAATACACCTTTTTCTGGATAATTTGGAGTAAAGATATTACCAAGATCTATACGATTATCAACTGGGGTTGCATTATAATGATCGAGTTCTTTCGTAACTTCAGATTCTACCTCTAAGTATGTGGTATATATACTCTCGTTTATTATTGCTGATATTAATCCGCTGTTAATATAATTTTCAATGTTATTAATTGTAACTCTAACGAAAGTCCTGATACGGTGTTTTGCTGCTTCAGTTAGTGCTGGCCCAGCTGATTCACGATCTTTTATCATTTTGTCTGATAGCATCTCAATCAAAACATTCTTTGTTTTTTCATATGTATCATAAGGGCCCTTATGTTGGTCAATTGAAGTGATTATGTTCTGATATATTCCTTTAAAAACTCTCTTCAAGTGTAGCCTTATTTCGTTTGCTATATCATACTGACAAGCTCCTATATAAATAGTTACTTCTGCTCTATCAGACGCTAGCCCATGATCATCTCTAATGGTGTAAAAAAATGTATCTTTTCCTGTATAACCTGAATCAGGTTTGTATTCTATTGTCTTGTTGTCATCTGAAATTGTTGCTATACCATTTGCAGGCTCTGTATTCTGAAAAACAAAAATCTTATCATCTACATCTAGATCATAATCGTTTGCTAATACATCTATTGTTACTGATATATCTTGTGCTGGTGTCTGTTGTTGCGTTAGCTCAACATCTAGAAGTGCAACAGGTTCTATATTTCTTTCATCAGTAACTGGTGGGTCATAACAATCACTCTTTGGGTTTTCTATAACTGGTAGGTTTATATAATTTGTAATTCCTAGTCCAGATATAAAGTCTACTGGGACTCCCCCTTGTGGCGCTGTAAATGTGGCAATATGAATAATAGATCCAGCATGACAAGCAGTAACAGCATATACAGAAGCTCCAGCGTTTTCTGGCCCTATTTCTGTATATTCAATACTTGCATATACAGCTCCCTCCGCATTAGCATTAAGAATGCTAGCGAAGTTTTTAGCTGTGTGGGATACGTATGCTGGTGGGGTAAAATTATCTATATATATACCTCCATCAATAATTTTGAAATCATCTATATATCCTTTGAAAGGGCTATTACTAGCGGAGAAATATATGTCTTTAGCATTAAATAATATAGGTATACCTGTGTTATTATTATCATAAACAGCTACACCATTTACATAGAATTTATAATTAATTCCATTTTTTACGTAAGCGTGGTGTGCAAATTCACCTGCTGTTGCTATGTAATCTGTGTTTTTAGAAACGTCATTTATCATTAATTGTAAATTTCCGTCTGTATTGAACTTTGTTCCCAGCAATACTTTATTTTCTACGTTATTAATGTTAAATATATTTTGCTCACTACTTAAATCTGTTAGTTTTACCCAGTATGAGATTGTGAAATCAGCAGTGTCAAATGATAGATAATCACTATTAGTTACATTTATATATGATGAAGCACTATCAAATTTTCCGGCGTTATCTTCATGGATTATTGAAGAAGATAATCTATTACTATCAAAATTATTCTTGTTATGATTATTGGTTGCATCTAAAACTTCGTTTGGATATGCGTCATATTCATTGAATGTAAAGTGTAATCTATTTTCTGGTGCTGCTTGTAGTGATCCTCCTGCTGGTGTTGGTGTATCTGTTGGTGGTGCCTCAAAACTACACATGTCATCAACCGATACTATCACTGGTCTTGTAATAATACCATCTGCATTAATTGCACTATATCTTAATTGACTACCTGGTGTTAGAAATATATTTTCAGATTGACCATTAGCATTTCTTACGATACCCCCTGTATCAGAGGTGCATTTTTTATCACCTACTATTAAGCTCGTAAACTCACCTTCAACCCCTATCTTCTCTTCCAATGTACATCCTTCAACCATATTCGAACTTACCATCTTTGGATAAACATTAGCTGAAGCTGGTTCTTGAATGCTCGAGTGACTCTCATCAACAAGTGTAGCAAAAAAGCCTAATTCTGAATTGTTTTGATTGTTTATTACCTCACATCGTAGATCAGCTATTATAGGGTCTTCAATAATTAATTCTTGGGTTGTTGTAAAGTTACCATTATCCGTCCTAACCGTCTGTGTAACTTGTACAATATATGGTTGATCTAAATCGAAATCATATGGATATGAAAAGTCCTTTGTAAAGCTGTATCGCACATCATTTGCACCATCAGACATTAGTATGTTTTCATCAGATGCTGTGAATATATACTCCCCTGTTTTATGCGTTATAATTTCATTTGATATAATGCCTTTAGTAGCATAGTTGATATAAGAAAATACCCACTCTACTTCCATTATGTTGTCCGTATTTTGAAAATTTGATCTATCCTCAAACGACATTGTTAATTTATTTCCAACATTTGATTCTCCATAGAAAAAAGCTGCATGTGATGTTGCTGGATTACTGATTCTTTTCAAAGTTGGCACTTGAATTGCATTTTCATCATAAAGTGCTGCCTTATAATTATCTATTTGCTTAAACTTATCACTAGCAATATAGTATTGGAATTCTCTACCTTTTACGTCTGGACTATAATGATCCGTATGAAATGCTCTATTAATATTTTGAGGTTTCTTATCCCAACATTCCCAATTCTTATCAGGTATTTCATTTAATTCATTATCCATGATAATTGCGTCATCACCATAATAAATACAATAAGCCATATCATCATTAAAACCATCTGAATATTCTGAAGTATCATTCAATGTAAATGCATAATCCGCATAATTACTACCCTTTACGTCAAGATCTGCTTTTAACCAATAAAACTCTGTATCTGTATCCTTATTATCTTCATCTATTGATAGATCATAATCACTAAAAAGAATATATTCCTGACAATTATCAGTAATTTCCCAAGCAGTTATAGCTTTTTGCTTTGGAGGAGTAGCACTATTGCTTATAACATCAGGTTCTCCAGAGTATTTATCTTGCAAAATTTGATCAGCAGTATCATCAAATCTTTTATCAAGTAAACAATCTATTTTTTCTATTTGATCACTATACTGATCTATATCCATCATTCCTTTAAAAAGCTTGCCGCTTGTAAATAAATAAGCGCCAGCTCCGATAGCAATTAATAAAATAATTGCGATTACCAGCCATTTGCTTCCCTTAGGTTTATTAGGAGAAGTTCCAGGAACTGGATTAATATTTGTTTCTGCCATAATGAAATTTGTTAGTTTTTATTTTTATTTTATATATTAATTTGCTTATATTGTACCACTTTCGTATGTTTTTTGCAAGCATTTAGTTTTATGATTTTTAAGATATATTGTAATATATTTTTATGGAATTTTTAGACGCCCTAATTTTAGGAATTTTACAAGGAATCACAGAGTTTTTACCAATCTCCTCAAGTGGTCATTTGATTATTGGTGAAACATATTTAGGCCTAAACGTGGACACTTTAAAAAGTTTTGATGTGGTGGTTCATGTGGCTACTTTATTAGCTATAATCACTTATTTCTGGGTTGATTTTAAGGGCATGATTAAGGCTTTTTTGGCATTTTGTTCTGGAAAATTAAAGAAAGATGATAAATATGGAAAATTAATTCTTTTTATTGTTATTGGTACTATTCCGGCAGTAATTGTTGGACTTTTTGCTGAAGATATTATTGATCAACATTTTAGGAATATTGCTGCGGTTGGAAAATGGATGCTTATAATGGGTATTTTATTTTTACTTGCTGAACATTTTCATAAAAAAAAGAAGCGAGCTGGGTTAACTTTGGGAAAATCTATTTTTATAGGTTTAATGCAAGCTTTAGCACTTATTCCAGGTGTTTCTAGGTCTGGATCCACTATAGTTGCTGGTCTTTTTAGTGGTATAGAAAGAAGTGAGGCGGCAAGATTTTCTTTTCTTTTAGGTATTCCTGCAATTGCTGGTGCCGGTCTTTTAACAGCTTTAAAAATCCCTGAAAATGGTGGTTTTGGTATAGATTTATCAGTTTTGGGAGTCGGATTTATTAGTTCTTTTGTTTTTGGAATTCTGAGTATTTCTTTCCTGATGAAATTTCTTAAAAAACACAGTTTAAATGTTTTTGCTTTCTATTTAATTATTCTTGGATCTTCAATTTGGTACTTTCTATAGACAAAGCTTCTTGAAAATTGTACGATAGCTGAAATACTTAAATATATATGGCTAATATAAAAGACTACAAAATCGCGACAATTGGCAGCCATACCGCTTTGCAAATTTTAAAAGGGGCAAAAGATGAAGGATTCTCCACTATAGTTGTATGTGAAAAAGGTCGTACAAAACCTTATGAAAGTTATGGAGTAGCTGATGAAATTATTGAAATAGATAATTTCAAAGATTTCTTTTCAATTGAACAAGAATTAATAGATAAGAATGCAATTATAATTCCTCATGGTTCTTTTATTGCTTACCTTGGTGCTGAAAATGTTCAGAAAATTAAGGCAATGCACTATGGAACTAAAGGAATTCTAGAATGGGAGTCTGATAGATCTAAAGAAAGAGAATGGCTTTTAAATGCTGACATAAAACTACCGAGAATATTTAAAAAACCAGAAGATATTGACCGGCCAGTAATTATTAAGTTCCATGGCGCACATGGTGGAAAAGGTTACTTTATTGCAAATACTCCTGAAGAATTTTATGAAAGATATAAAAATTATGAAGATAAAGAAGGTCATGAAGATTATGTAATTCAAGAATATATTGTTGGTGTACCAGTTTATTCTCACTATTTTTATAGTAGAGTTAATAATGAACTTGAGGTAATGGGTTTTGATAAAAGATATGAGTCAAATGCCGATTCTATTGGACGTATCGCTGCCCAAGATCAAATAGATGCAAACATCCATACTACTTATACAATTACTGGAAATGTTCCTATAGTTTTACGAGAATCTTTACTTCCACAAATTTTTGATATGGGACAAAGAGTGATTGATTCTTCTAAAAACCTGGTTGATGGTGGCCTTTTTGGTCCGTTCTGTTTAGAAGGAATTATTGATCCTGAACTTAATTATTATGTTTTTGAAATTTCCGCTAGAATAGTTGCCGGAACTAATCCTTACACTCACGGTTCTCCATATACTTGGCTTAGATATGATGAACCAATGAGTACCGGAAGAAGAATGGCTAGGGATATAAAACAGGCTATTGAAAGCGATCAAATTGAAAAAGTTCTAGGTTAAATTTTTAAATTATATATTATGAAGAAAAACCAAGCAGAAGAGTTCTTACACGAATTTGTTAAAAGTGAAAGTTTGCGCAGACATTGTAGCTCTGTAGCTAGCTCAATGAGACATTTTGCTAAAAAGTTCAATGAAGATGAGGAAAAATGGTATGTAACAGGACTTCTTCATGATTTTGATTATGAAAAATATCCAGATCAACATCCCCAAATTGGTGAAGGAATTTTGAGAGAACAAGGCGTTGATGAAGAAATTATTAGAGCTATTCAAAGTCACGCCGACTACACAGGTGTTTCCAGGGATACTTTGATGGAAAAAACACTTTTTGCAGTTGATGAACTTTCTGGTTTTGTTGTTGCTGTAGCTTATGTTCGTCCAGATAAAATGACCGGAATGAAGGCAAAATCTGTGAAGAAAAAATTAAAAGACAAAGGTTTTGCAGCTGCAGTAAATAGAGATGATATTAGGCAAGGTGCAGAAGAATTAGAAATTGAATTAGACGAATTAATAGAAGGTGTGATAGAAGCTTTATCAGTTGATGCTGAAGAACTTGGTTTAATTTAATATATATTATGGACATAAAAAAAATCCTAAAAGATTACGATTTAAGCAAACTAAGTATCGGTGTACTTGGCGGACATAGCGCTCTAGATGTTTGTAGTGGTGCTAAAGAATTTGGTTTCAATACAGTTGCTGTTTGTCAAAAAGGAAGAGATAAAACTTATAGCCAATATTACAAAAGTCGTGAAGATGGTCGAGGATGCATTGATGAAATCATCCTAGTTAATAAGTTTGGAGATGTTGTAAATGAAGATGTTCAAAAGAAACTTCGAGACCTTAATACAGTCTTTGTTCATAATCGATATTTCTGGGTTTATTGTGATTTTGATAAGGTTGAAAACAACTTTAAAGTACCAATTATTGGTAGTAGAGAACTTGTGAAACTTGAGGAAAGAGATTTTCCAAAAAGCCAATACTATCTTCTTGAAAAAGCTGGAATTAGGATTCCTAAAATTATTAGAGAAGGTGGTAAAAAACTTTCAGAAGACAAAGTAAAGACTGCTTTAAATAATCACTTTGATAATGGTGGTGGACCTTTAATTATTAAAGTTAATGAAGCAATTAGAGGTTATGAAAGAGCATTTTTTGTGATCGTAAAAACTGACGATTATTTTGATCTAAGTTCTAAAATGATTGAAGAAGGAAAAATTAATCAAAAAGATTTAGATAATTCTGTGATTGAAGAATTTATAATAGGTGCTCAAATTAATTTTAATTATTTCTACTCACCTATTACTGATGAACTGGAAATAATGGGGACAGATACTCGAAGACAAACTAGCCTTGATGGCTTTTTAAGACTTGATGCAGAAACTCAAAGAAGTCTGATTGCTGCTGGCTATAATCCTACAATGATAGAAACTGGCCACATTGCCTGTACAACCAAAGAATCTATTTTAGAAAAAGCCTTTGAAGCTGGTGAAAAATTTGTTGCTACTTTAAAGAAAGAAGTATCACCTGGAATTATTGGAGCATTTGCACTACAAGGTGCAATGGCCTCTTATGATGGTAAGGAAGAGTTTGTGGTTTTCGATGTAAGCATGAGAATCCCTGGATCTCCAGGAACAAGATTCACCCCATGTACCTCTTATTTATATGGTGAAAGTATTAGTTACGGTCAAAGAATTGCGATGGAAGTTTTGAGGGCAATTGACGAAGACAGGCTTAATGAGATTTTAACTTAATTTATGCGGGAGCGCGTAAAAAAAATGAGAAAGTTTATTCCAAACACCCTTACTATTATGAGAATAATTGCAACTTTCATAATTGTAGTTTTGTTTTTTACAAATCTTACAGATAAGTTTATTTGGGTTTATGGATTTTTTATTTTTGCTAGTCTGACAGATTTTCTTGATGGATTTTTGGCTAGAAAATGGAAGGTAGAATCTACTTTTGGAAAGGTTTTTGATTCTCTTTTTGATAAAATTTTTATTCTTATAATGTTCATGCTTTTAATTCCTTTTAATATTGTTCATCCTATTGTTTTTATCGCACTTCTTTTTAGGGAGATTTTTATTGATGGTATAAAAAACTATATGCTTGCCCATAATAAACCTGTTTCACCTATTATTACTGGTAAGCTTAAGATGGTATTTCAAGTTTTGATGGTTAATTTTATTATTTTATTTTTGATCTTCCCTGATATTTCAGCTCTTTATACTAGTGTAATTATTTCTACTGGTCTTGCTTTGTTCTTTTCTTTTTATAGTGGCTTTTTATATACAAAAAATTTCTTTAGATATTTTAAACCATGAAAAATTCTCATGTTTTAATTATTGGCGGGACTGGCTTTATTGGTAAGTGTTTGGTGAAGTCTCTTAAGGCAAATGGTTTTACTGATATCTTAGCTGTTTCGCGCAAGAATCATTTAGCCGATATAAGTTCCAAAAAAAATATTGAGCCTTTTATTGCTAAGGCTGATTTTGTTATAAATATGGCAGGTCTTGTCTCTTTTTCTAAAAAGCATCGCAAGAAGCTTCTGGACATCAATAATGAGGGGGCTTTGAATGTTCTGTATTTGTGTGAGAAGCATGACAATGTAAAAAAACTTATACATATTAGTTCAACTGCTTCATTTGGATTTCATAAAGATCTTGTGACTGAGGAAACTTTTTTTGATTGGGAGCATCATAAACATCTTGGCTATTCTTATTCAAAATTTTTGCCGAATAAACAGATTAATGAGAGTAAGCAAGCTACTAATATTGTTTATCCACCCCTTGTTATTGGACCTGGGGACAATTCTGGAACTCGTCGTTTGTTTTCCTATGTTCGTAAAAAAAGGCGTGTACTTGTTCCTCCTGGGATGAATGCTGTTGTTGATGTGCGTGATCTTTGTGAGGCTATTACGCTTATCCTTAAAAAAGCTAAGAATAAAGAAAATTATATTGTAACGAATGAAAATGTTAAATTAACTGAGCTTTTCTCTACTATTGTTGATTTATTGGATCAAAAAACAAAAATTTCTCGAATTCCTGGTTTCCTTGAAAAGCCTATTTATGGCATGTCTAAATTTCTCGAATTTTTGAAGTTCCCTATTCCTTCTGAAAATATTTTCTTTGCTTTTAAGGATAGGATTTTTAGTTCTTCTAAAATACAGACAGATCTTGGATTTGTTCCGAAGTATAGTTATGAGCAATCGCTTAAAGATTTTTTGAATGAATCTACTGAGCTGTAACGTTAAGTTATTAGCATTTTTCCTTTTTTTCTTGATAAATTACCTATAAATTATATCTACTTAAATTTAAACACAAATTATGAAGGTTTTACTACTTGCAGCCGGGCGAAGTAAAAGAATGAAACCAATTGAAGATAAAAATTTTTTAAACTTCATTGGTAAGCCTTTAATACAACATCAATTAGAATTGATTAAAAGTGCTGGCCTTAATGATGTTGTTGTAGTTGGTGGTGCTCATAATTTAGGAAAAATTCAATCTCTCGGTAAAGGACTAGGAATGAATATTGAAATCTGTGAACAAGAGGATCTTGAACTTGGAATGTCTGGAGCAGTAATGTCTGCCAAAGAATATATTTCAAGTGCTCCAGTTTTAATTTTTAGTAGTAATGATGTTGTTGAAGAAAAAGCTTTTCAATTAGTTTTAGATGCTTTTAAAAATGCTGATAGTGAAAGTTATATATTAGGTAAAAAAGTGGAAAGTTATTTTCCTGGCGGTTATTTAGAAACTGATAATGATGGATACATCCATAATATAGTAGAGAAACCAGAACCAGGTACAGAGCCTAGTGATCTTATTAATTTGGTTGTTCATTTGCATAGTGATCCTAAAAAATT
>Ga0310122_10002039_pt1 | contig 12865 bp, 10 predicted proteins | sample CB6_Bottom_1051__FD_203503 | JGI IMG/M metagenome (GOLD analysis project Ga0310122, IMG submission 203503) | Marine microbial communities from Western Arctic Ocean, Canada - CB6_Bottom_1051 | ecosystem: Environmental > Aquatic > Marine > Oceanic | place: Canada: Western Arctic Ocean | collected...
ACGGAAGTCAATATCCGGACACACAGTTACGTTTATTCCAGAGAGGTTCTGCCAGCTTCCCTAACCAACATGTACATGAAAAACTGGTAGTGGAGGGAAGTATCGGCAGTCTGCAAAATGATATGCTCCACTTTCCTTACTTGAACATCAGCCAGTTTTTGAGCAAGTTCGATTTTTATTCCGGAGTTGAGGCAGGTTATCTCCGGGATGCCGGCGTACATGTGACTGCAGGAAATTCTATTCGCTTTCTGCTACTCAAACCATTTTCCCGTTTCTTAAGACGCTATCTGTTTAAAGGAGGATTCCGCGACGGATTCCCGGGATTGTTCTGTGCAATTTTTGATGCCCTGAATTTTGTCGTTCGTTATTTCAAGCTCTGGGAACAAACTCATAATCCTCCAGCAAAAAGGGAACAGCAAGGTCCGGATTCGAGACCGTAACCGGGTATGGGAACTAATTCATAATCCTCCAGCAAAAAGGGAACAGCAAGGTCCGGATTCGAGACCGTAACCGGTTATTTGTGAGGATCACCTTTCCTGAGGAAATTCAGCATCCAGTGTGTTATTTGCTGAGGCTGGATGGTTTGCTCCAGCGATTTCATTCCTGCTTCAAATACTTTTGGACCCAATATTTCTTTCCTGAGATTCAGTAATGCTTTGGAGTATGCTTTCTGAAATTCCGGATGTCCCTGAAATGTCAAAATATGATCATCAATTCTGAAAGCAGCATAAGGGCAAAAATCACTTTCCGCAATCAATTCGGCACCTTCCGGAAGTTTTGTAACCTGATCCTTGTAACTTGCCAAAAGTGAAAATTGTTCCAAAGCGGGTTCAATCCAGGCTTGTGTGGATACCGTTTGGTAGTTTTGCACTCCTACACCCCAACCTCGTTCTGATGCTTCAGTTTTTCCGCCTAAAGCTTTGGCAACCATTTGGTGTCCAAAGCAAATGCCAAGAAGAGGTTGTTTCTGCCTGTGCAGTTCAACTACATACTTTTCCAATTTTCGAATCCACGGTTCATCATCATAAACGCTTAAACGGCTGCCCGTAATCAAGTACGCGTCACACTCTTCCGGAGCTTGGGGATACTGCTCCAGCTGTACATCATAATTTTTAAAATCTAAATCCGGATCAACAGATTTAAAAAGTGACATAAACATTTCCGGATAGTTGCCGTGTTCGTCCCGGAAATTTTCATTGGTGGAATCACACTGAAGAATACCAATTTTCATATAGTCCCTCCTGAAAAAAGAAATAGCCTAAACAGGCTAGCAGAATTGACAATATTTGCAATCAGATTGATAAATGAGAATCCCCCTTTTTCATTTTCAGATAAACAATTATCAGTAACCATCATGATTATTTTATCTTGAATCCGTTGCAGACAGTCCAATCATTAAATCCGGATCTTCTCTTACGATGATGATTGACAGCTACAGCCGTTTCCGTTAGTTTCAGAAGTAACAAATAAAATCATAAAACATTTTATATTCCCAAATTATATGGAAAAAAATAAGACAGCACAGTGGGTGGACATTTCCAAGGAAGTTCAAGATGCACTGAAAACAGATAAAGCGGTTGTTGCACTGGAATCGACAATTATTTCACATGGAATGCCTTATCCTCAAAACTTGGAAACAGCACTCGCAGTTGAAAATATTATTCGAAATGAGGGGGCTTTCCCCGCCACAATTGCTGTTTCAGGAGGCAGGATCAAGATCGGTTTGAGCAGGCAGGAGCTTCAGCAGTTTGCTCAAAACAGTGATCCGGTAAAAGTCAGCCGCCGGGATTTACCGGTAGTTCTTTCACAAAAACTGAGCGGTGGCACCACTGTGGCTGCAACTATGATTTGCGCACAGATTGCCGGAATTCCAGTCTTTGTGACAGGCGGCATTGGCGGAGTACACCGCGAAAATGAAAAAACCATGGACGTTTCCGCAGACTTGATGGAGTTGGCTCATACAAATGTTGCTGTAGTCTGTGCCGGAATAAAATCCATTCTTGATATTCCCCGAACTCTTGAATATTTGGAAACACACGGTGTGCCTGTAATTGGTTACCAGACGACAGAGTTTCCTTCATTTTATACGCCGTCCAGCGGTTCAATGGTTCAAACCCGAATTGACACACCTGAAGACATTGCACGTTGTATGAAAATTAAATGGGACTTGGGGTTGGCCGGAGGTCTTGTGATTGGGAATCCCGTGCCTCCGAAAGATGCAATGGATGAGTCACTAATTGAAGGAGCAATTACAGAAGCGCTGAAAGAAGCAACTGAAAAGGAAATCGAAGGAAAAGAGGTGACTCCATATTTGCTGGAGCGAATCAATCAGCTTACTCATGGAGAAAGCCTGAAGAGTAACATTGCACTGGTACGTAATAATGCCAGCTTAGGAGCTAAAATCGCCCTGGCTTACAAGGCTCTGCTTTGATCCATTCGTATTACTTGTGTTTTTAATTCTGAAACTGCCAATTCGACAAGAGATGCTGCAATAGATTTTTCCAAAGCATTCTGAACTGAATTTGTGACAATCTCCTTCAACTCATTTTCTGTAAAACTGAAACTGTCCGCTTTTTCAAATTTTTCTTCTTCATCATCAAAACTTTCGAAAGCACTTGCCTCTGTTTCTGTCTGATCCGGAGCTTCTTCAGTAATTTCTTTTTCTCGATCAAATCCCATAAAGGCATCCTCAGCATCATCCCAACTGTCAAACACATCTTCTTCAAGTCCAAGCCCAAGAGAAATTTCAGTATACACTTTTTTGTCAAACTCTGCATCAACATCTTGCAAGTCTTTGGATTCTGCTGCGAGGCTTTCTTCCAGTTCCTCAACAAGCGGATCTCCATAATCAGCTTCTCCGTCCACTGATCCTTCCTCATCCGTTTCCAGAAGATCTCCCAGTTCATCCAGCATGAATTCTACCAGTTCGTCTTCTGAATCATCTTCTGACACTGCTAATTCGTCTTCAGATAATTCTTCAACTTCCAGTTTTTCTTTTTCCAGATCCTCCTCAAACTCCTCTTCTTCTATTTCAAACTCTGTTTCTGCAGAATCAAGAGCTTCCATTTGTTCACTGAGGTCTTCCAGTTCAATCATAGCACTTTCTGCTGATTCTTCCTGCTCGCCAATACTTTCATGAACCATTGACATAATATCCGCATCTCCCTGACTCTCATCAAAATCTTCTTCAAATTCGTCTGCAGATGTATCTTCTACGAATTGTTCAGCATCCTCGATTTCAACGGTCTCCTCAAGATCCTGCTCCACAGAATCCGTTAACAATTTATTGTCAAGTGAACTTAGCGATTCCTCTCCTGTTTCTTCGAAATCAGGTTCCAGTTCATAATTATCCAATTCCTGAACTGATTCTGACGTGATCTTGCTGTCGGAATCAGTGTCTTGAATCGAAGGTTCGGCTGGCTCTTCAAATGAGGAGAGATTTTCTGGAAATTCGGGTTGAAAATCTTCTTCTTCCAAACTTATATCCGTCAGGCCCTCTCTAGGTGTCTGATCCAATTCCGGAGAGCGTGACCAGATATCATCCAGATCCTCAAAATCATTTACTTCAAGATCAATATCCGCTGGTGCCTTCAGATCCTGTTCTGTTTTTTCACCCTCAACCTTGAGGCGGCTTTCAGCATATTTATCTTCCAAACCGGAGTCCTTAAGTTGCGCCAATCCTGTTGAGGCAGGATCTGTCTCAGTTTTTACAGTGTCTGTAACAACTTCTTCGGAGTCAATTTCGATTCCATCTTCATCAAGCTTAAGATCAAATTCAAAACCGTTGTCCACTGTCATTTCTTCATCATTGATGACTTCAAGACCGTTAGATGTTATTTCATTTTCATCCAGCTCAACTTCTGCCTTTTTCACTGTATCCTTAGAAATGTCCATATCTGCAGAAATGTCATCCAGAATCATTGAATCCATTTCACTACCTGCTGAAGAGGCAAATTTTGGTTCCAGGGCATTCTGCTCTAATTCTTCTGTTACTTGAGATCCTTCCTCAACTGGTGAGTTTACTTCTTGTTCCCCCTCTTTAATATCATTCAATTGATTGTCAATTGAGCTCATGTCTATCTTGAAATCTTCACCCTCATTATCCGGTTCAATGCCAAAATTGTCATCCAGAGTAACAAATTGACTTAGCTGCTCCTGAAGCATCGATGCTTCAAAGGGTTTGCGAAGCAACCCATCAATTCCAAGCTCTGAAATAATTTTTTCGTCAAGCTCGTCTTTTGGGTTTACAAGTAAAATGATTGGGATATTTTTCAGCTGCGGATCTTTGCGTATTTCTCTGCAATTCTTGTAGTTTTGATCGCCGCCTGAATTACTGAGTAAAATTAAATCCGGCTCCAGATTAAGTGCCTGCTGCACAAATAAATCTGGATTAGATTCTTGAGTAACTGAAATTGCACTAGCCTTCAACGAGGCGGCAATTAAACTTTGAATTTCTGGATTTTCTTCGAGTACAAGAATTAATTGGGACATGAATATTGCTTTTTAGACTCCTAAATTGTCAGAACAAAGTCATTAAAAAAAAATTCTCTTAAAACTAATCCTGTGCTTATATGCAAGATAATGCCCTAACTATTGAACAAATATTAACTAGATTTGTTATTTACTTTGAACCTTTTTATAAGAAACTTTATCCTGTTCTGAATACTATTTTGCTTATTCACCAATGAGGACCGGAAACTATGCCGTTCAAAATAATCTCAAAATATATTGCATCAGAATTCAACCGTTATTTTATGTTGTTTCTCGGTGCATTTGTATTGATGAGTCTGGTAGGAAATTTTTTTGGTAACCTTGCAGATGTTTTTACTGACTGGCAGAGTTTTTTGAAGTTCCTTCAAGAAACGGCTCTTTTGCTGCCTCTATTGCTGGAACTAATAATACCAATTACGGTTTTACTGGCAACTATTGCCACATACAGTTCACTGAACAAGAATGCTGAATTGCTGGCAATACGCAGTTCGGGAATCGGCGGTTGGAGACTGGCTTTTCCTGTGTTAGCTGTTTCTGCTTTGATTGCGTCTTTTGCGTATTTCAGCCAGAATTACATGTACACATGGATGCATCAAACTTGGGTCAAACAGGAAAATTCTGCACGCTTGCCCCCACTCTGGAAAGTGGGTGAAGAACAAAGCATTTACTATTTTGGGAATCGCCAACATAATGGCCGCATAAGTTCTATCACCTCATTTAACTGGAAGCAAATTCCTTTCCAACTTCTGGGAAGAACTGCAATTGAACGGGGAGAACAACAAAACAATTCATGGATCTTTCACGATATTCAAAAGTACATTTTCCAGGATGAAAATTTGCGGCTTGAACACGTTGAACAATGGAGAATCGAAACAGAAAAGTTGCCCACTGTACCCTTTGAAATTCCCATTTCTCCGCATCATCAACCCCTCCTTGACTTGTATGAAAATACTCTTAAACTTCAAAGTGAAGGACAAGATGTAACTCGTCATTGGGTTGCGATTTTCCAGAAAACCGCCTATCCGTTTCAAATTTTTATCATGGTTCTGATTGGTTTTGGGCTGTCTGCATCATACAACAGACGGGGGATGGCGGCAGAATCTCTGGCAATCAGTTGCTTACTCGGGATTTTGTTCTGGATACTCAATCAGATAACCATGGCAGTCGGCGGTGCAGGCCTGATATTCCCTTTCTTTGCAGCATGGAGCGGAAATATAATTTTTCTCGCTCTAGCCCTCTGGCTGCTGTCTTATAACCGTGTATAATCTATTTTGCGGTGTTGAATTTCCTATTTACATCCAAAATCAAAAAGTTAAGCAAAAATTGACTCAGTGAATTGCTGGGCATCAAAGGGTCGTAAATCTTCAACCTGTTCACCTACACCGATGTAACGCACAGGAATATCAAACTCGTTGACGATGCCGATAACAACTCCTCCCTTGGAAGTGCCATCCAGTTTAGTAATTATAAGTCCTGTTAAATCTGTAGCTTCCATGAATTCCCGAGTCTGGAATATTGCATTTTGACCTGTGGTAGCATCAAGTACCAGCAGGATTTCGTGGGGTGCATCAGGAATCAACTTGCGAATCACCCGCACCATTTTTTTTAATTCTTCCATCAAATTCTTTTTGGTGTGCAAACGTCCTGCTGTATCACAGATCACTACATCGTAATCCTCATCTATTCCTTTTTGCACCGTTTCATACATCACCGCAGACGGATCACTTCCGGGTTCCTTTTGGATGATGTCGCAATCAGCCCGCCTGCTCCACTCCACCAACTGTTCAATAGCTGCTGCCCGAAAAGTATCACCTGCACCCATCAAAACTTTTTTACCCTGCTGACGATACTGTGCAGCAATTTTTCCGATAGTAGTTGTTTTTCCAACACCGTTTACACCAACAAAAAGCAAAATCAACGGCTTCCGTTCCGCAGTCCCGGGGACGGCATATGTTTTACTCATAATATTTTGAATTTCCAGCTGAATTTCTGACTGCAAAACTTGTGGACTGCTTAATTCTTCACGCTCCACCTTCTCTGTGATTGCATCAAGAATACGCTGGGTAGTTTCCGGACCTATGTCTGAACCGATGAGCACTTCTTCCAAATCATCCAGTAAGTCTTCATTTATTTCTTTTCTACCTAAAACTGCTTCGGCTAAATTATCTAGTAACTGTGTTCTTGTTTTAACGACGCCTTTACGTAGACGCTCAAGGAAAGAATCTACCTCATCAGGAGTTTCCACGGTTTCAGCAGTTTTTTCAATTTCACGCTGAAGAACCTGCTGATTCAGACGTTCCTCTTCAATTGAAGCAATTTTTTCTTGAAGTTCTTTTTCCCGTTGTTCCGCTTTTGCAAGTTTTGCGGACTCTTTTTCTTCCCGCAGTTTTTCTTCTTCCTTGATCTGCAACTCAAGTGTTTTGGCATGTTCTTTTTCCAACTGCACCAGGCGCTTCTCTTTTTTCCTCCCGGAAAGTTCTTCGGGAGCATTACTTTTCAGTGATCTGCTATGCTGCCGATACCATACAAAAAGACACAAAAGAATGATAAAAATTGCAAACCCTATCAAAATCAAGGTCGTCATATCCTCTGCTATCGGCACTCCTTTGTTAAAGATTCTACTCAAAAACAGGTTTACTGCTTCACGAAAAGTCGAAACGATTTGTTTTATTTCTTCAAAAAACATGGAAATTATTTTGCTAGTTGTTTTTGTTTTAGACTAAAATTTGGCATTATAGTTAGAAAATATCAACGGAAAGACATCTAAAATCACCAGTCCAGTATATGTCCACCTGGTCAATAGCATCTTTAAATCCGGTACAGCGGAAAATCGTCGAACACAAAACAGGCCCAGCTTTAGTCATTGCCGGAGCGGGCAGTGGAAAAACCAGGGTGATTACTCACCGTGTAGCACAGCTGATTCATTCCGGAATTCCTGCGTCTTCCATTCTTTTGCTGACATTCACCAACAAAGCCGCCAACGAGATGGCGCAAAGAGTAGGCCGGGCTTTAAAGAATTCTACAGAACAGCAAAAGATTATTCATGGGACCTTCCACAGTGTGGGAAGCCGATTCCTCAGACGAAATGCTAAATTACTAAACTATTACAATAATTTTAGCATTCTGGATTCCTCAGATTCCAGGGACCTGATAAAAGCCTCACTTGCAGAAACAGTAGGTAAACCAGACAAATATTTTCCAAAAGCTGCTGTTCTGCAAAACATGTTTTCATTGGCCTTCAATCGTTTTTGTACTCAAAAAATGATTTTGGACCAGCCTTACCATGAACGCAGTTTCCACTTAGAACAGCTGATTTCTGCAGATTACCCCAATTTTGAAGAAAACACTGAAACAATACTAAACATTCTAGCTGCCTACCGTCACAAGAAAAAACGCGGACAAGTGATGGACTTTGATGATCTGCTGGAAAACTGGCTGGAACTACTCTTGCGGCATGGTGAAGGACTCCCGCTTTGCCGGCAAATTCAATATATCCTGGTAGACGAATATCAGGATACCAATCAGGTTCAAGCCAATATCTTATACCGGCTCTCAAGGCCGCACAAAAATTTAATGGTTGTCGGCGACGATGCTCAATCAATATACAGCTGGCGCGGCGCTGATTTTGGCAACATGCTTGAGTTTCCGGAACGCTACCAGGCAGTCACCTACAACATGGAGGAAAATTATCGCAGTTCTCCAGAAATTTTAGATGCTGCCAACCGAAGTATTAATTATAACACACGTCAGTTTGAAAAGAACCTTTTTAGTTCTTTAGCTGAAGGAGAAAAACCCCTCGTACATTATGTTTGGGCTTCTCAGGATGAAGCTGAACTGGTACTGGAGAATATACTCAGTTTCCGGGATAAAGATATTTCTTTGAACGAAATGAGTGTGCTTTACCGAAATCATGTACAGTCTGCAGCACTTCAGGTAGTGCTGACACATGCAGGTATTCCGTTTGTTGTTCATTCAGGAGTTAAATTTTTTGAACAAGCTCATATCAAAGATGTTACGGCTTTTCTTAAAGTACTTTTTAATCCTCTTGATGAAATCGCGTGGATGCGTCTGCTTAGGCTCCTTCCCGGGATTGGCAACACTACTGCACACCGGATTTTCAGGGTATTCCAGAGTCAACAGGCAGTCCGTCTTACTAAAGACAATGTTGAATTGCAAAAACTGATTCCTAAAAAGGCCCTTGAGAGCTGGAATGTTCTGCTGGAAATTTTTCAGCAAATGCTGGAGGAAAGCGTAACTCCTTCTCACATGATAGGATTACTGTACAAGAGCTATTACCGCGAGGTGCTTTTCAGCAGTTTTGAAAATGCCCCTCAGCGTGAAACAGATATTCGTTATCTTGAAGAATTTGCTGGTAATTATAATAAATTGGAAGCGTTTTTAAATGAGTTATCTTTGGTTGGTTCGAGCATTATCACTGATCATGAAGCCGAACAACAGGATAATCAGGACACTCTCACTCTGACCACCATCCATCAGGCCAAAGGTCTGGAATGGAAGGTGGTATTCATAATTGGACTTACAGAAGGATTGTTTCCTCACCAACGAAGTTTGGGAACAGAAGAGCAAATTGAAGAAGAGCGGCGCCTGTTTTATGTTGCAATGACACGTGCAAAACGACACCTGCTCATTACTGCACCGGTGGTTTCGTCAGGTTATTCCGGAGGAATCAGTAAGCGCTCCCGTTTTATCAACGAACTCGCAGAAGAGACAATCAACACCGAAATTCATACCCGTGATGAGTATTCTTATGGGAGCCGGGGTGGTCAAACTCAATTTTATTTTTAATAAAACTATTCCAAGTTTAACTTCGCGAGTTTAGGACGAATTACGTAGGTACAATAACCGGCATTTGAGTTATTGCTGTAATAATCTTGGTGGTAATCTTCTGCAGGATAGAATTCCGGCAATGTTGCAATTTCAGTAACAATTGGAGCATCAAACATTCCAGATTTTTCAGCATCTTTTTTTGACTCGTTTGCCGTAGTTTTTTGTGCCTCATTTTCATAGTAAATAACGGAACGGTACTGCGTCCCAATGTCTCCTCCCTGACGGTTAAGAGTTGTTGGATCGTGACAACGCCAAAACCAGTCAAGCAAAGTTTCGTAGCTCGTTTTCTGTGGATCAAAATCAATTTGAATCACCTCTGCATGTCCTGTGTTTCCGGTACATACCTGTTCATAAGTTGGATTTAGTTTTGTACCTCCTGCATAGCCCGGAGCAACAGATTTGACTCCTTCCAGTTTGGAGTAGACTGCTTCCAAACACCAAAAACAGCCACCTCCCAGAGTTGCGTTTTTTAATTTTTCCATGAATTCTCCTTCAAAAGTGCGTGAGACTTCAGATTTCGGCCAAAAAAATGCCTGAAGTATACAAAGAGTGCATGATCAAGTTCCTCTAAATTATTTTGGGTTGGGCGTAAAACAGAATCACTTTGTTTTGCATTTTGCCGTACATGCAAAAAGGCTAAGCTTCCTGGATGCAAGGCAGCCGAGTAAGAGCTAGGAATACAGCATCTTGGACAGCGAACACCTCCCAAGCTTGCGTCCAACTGGTACGGAACTGAAAATTTTGGAGCAGGATTTCGTCCGGATCTTTCCTGCCAAAGTTCGCCGCCGCACTGAAAACAAATTTCCAAATTTGGTGTGATTCCAAGTAATTTCAGAAGCCGTATTTCAAAATTTAATTTTATTTCAGTGTCAGTTTGAGACTCTGAGAGCAGAGACATTGCATTCTTCAGTAAATCAAAATATTCATGAGAATCTAATTCAGGAATTTCACATTGAAGCAGCAATTCCGAAAAGTAACTGGCGTGTAGAAACTTTGAATAATTTTTACGGACAAGAGGAAAGCTTTCCTGCAATTCGCATTTCCGGATTCTAACCAAATCCATGTTCGGTTTTTCAGAAAACTCAAAATGGTTAAGAACAAACAATTCTGCTTTTGCAGCATTCCCCGACCTCAAACTTTTTCCACCGTGAAGAATTCCTGCTTTCTTACCTACCTTAGCCGTCAGGAAAGTCAGAATGCAATCCTTTTCCTTAAAATCCATTGTTTTGAGAACAATTCCATCTGTCTCAATTACTTTCATACTTAAATTATTCCAGTATTTTAGCTTCCCTCAGCAAAGGCTTTGCCTCCTGCAGTGCATCTTCAGAACGTTCTTGGCGGACTGCAATTAAATAGCGGAGTGCATGGTAAAGATCACTCCAAACTTCAGTCATCTGCTGTCCTTTGTCTTCTGATCCGAGAATTGCCATAGGGAACTTTGTTGAGCCTGCAGGAAGTTTCACTTTGTCTAAAACTTTCGATACTTCATCCAGCCGATCACATTGGTATAGCAGCTTCGCAAAAAGAAGTGAAGATGGAACTGAACGCTGACGGGAATTGTGCAGTTTGCCGACCATTTCCAAAATTTGTTCATCAGTTCCGCTTTCCCGATAAACCTCCTCTAATAACTCCAGCAATTCTGGAAAAGCGGTCCGCTCAAAAGCTTCTTTAAGGACTCGTGCAGCTTCCAAAAACATACCTGATTTTTGGAGTTGTGCTGCTTCACCGATAGCTTCCAAAGGCTTATCATTTTTTTTATCCCTCTTTTGAGAAAGGTAGCGGAAAGACCAGTTACTCAAACACTTTGGGTCTTGACGGAGTGCTTTTTGTAAATGATCTTCGTGTGTCATTGAAATATTTTTTGTTATCAGGCTGCCGCTGAATTTTTTCAGCAATTCCCTCTCCTGGCCAATACAGCCAACCCAATCCTCTCTCGCAATATAAAATTGCCGCAGTCCTTCCAATGCATCCGGATGATCAGGAGTAATCCGGAGAATTTCATGACTTAACCTCTCTGCCAGATCCCATTCACTGACCTCACAGGCAAGTTTCAAATATGGCAGTAATACCTGCAAATTACCCTGAAATTTGGTACGCAGTTCAGCATATCTTTTTAGCATTTCTTCTGCGCTTTTTTCATAACGCAGTTGTTCGATGTACTGCACTCTGATCGACAACGGAGTTTCTTGATTGAGTAATTTATTATAGCTTTTCCTCACCTGTTTTGGATCTCGCAACAAGGAGGCATCCTCAAAAATTTGTGTAATCTTCCGCTTTTTGTTGTCTTTATACCGGGAAAATTTCCCAAGAAAACTCTGTACAAAACGCTGAGGATGTGAAATAAACTGCCAAATCTCAGTCACCGCCCATCCTGCGACAAAGGACCCGGCAATCACCATCCACACTGATAATTGGATTGAAAAGTTTCCGAAAAAGTTCAGGGAAACATTGTGGCTGTTTTGTGTTGCAAAATAACCCATACTGCCCAAAAGCAATAATACGACTGCAATTAAAATTAAGCGTTTCATAGTTTCGTTTTAAAATGTGAAAAACATAAATTAAGTTTAAACATGATGATATTGTTCTCCACGCATTATCGTAAACGCGCGATAAAGTTGCTCCAGTAAAATTAATCTCACCATTTGATGTGTAAAAGTCATATCGGAGAGGCGCAACAATTTTACTCCCGAAGGCAGCATTGTTTTGTCAAAACCATATGCACCGCCAATGAAAAAGTTGACCCTCAGCCATCCGAGTGGTATTTGTTTTTCAAACCATCGGGCCAAACTATTTGAGGTTTCACGCTTCCCGCTTTCATCCAAAAATATGTTCAATTCAGAAGAGTCCAGGCGTTTCAGTAATTTTTCCGTTTCCTGCCTGCGCCACTGATCTGTCGTACCTGAATTATACTTGACCGGCTTAATTTCTTCAAAATCAACCTTGATGTAATGCGAGAGTTTCTTCAAATAAACTTTAATTCCATCCTGAACAAAAGGCTCCTGCGATTTCCCAATCCAAATTAAGCGGATGCTTCTCATAGGGGCGGCTGTTTCAAGAATCTGGTTTTCAGGAATTAATTTTCATCAGTCGAATGGTATTGCAGACATCAACAAAAGACAACGCAAAAACAATTTCAAAATTGGATTGTGATTGTCACAAAATCCTCTATCTTTTTATAAGGCCACTTGTACTGCAAAACCAATTGCGTAAACACATTTATTAATTTTTCTGTTGAATCTGAATGTCTGAAATCCAAACTAACAATCCTCCAAATGCAGGCACAGCACGTGTTCTTGATGAACAACTCCTCTTTCGCGGAAATTGGGCCGAGATTGTGGAGTTCAGCTATGAAGATGACAAAAAACAAGTACGTAAATGGGAAGGATTGCATCGTAAACTCCGTGCAGAGGCAGTAATTATAGTTGCCCGAATGCAACCTTCTGGACGATTTATTATTATTCGCCAATTTCGTCCACCAACAAATTCTTATATCCTGGAATTTCCTGCAGGTTTAGTTGATCCTGGT
>Ga0310122_10002040_pt1 | contig 12862 bp, 12 predicted proteins | sample CB6_Bottom_1051__FD_203503 | JGI IMG/M metagenome (GOLD analysis project Ga0310122, IMG submission 203503) | Marine microbial communities from Western Arctic Ocean, Canada - CB6_Bottom_1051 | ecosystem: Environmental > Aquatic > Marine > Oceanic | place: Canada: Western Arctic Ocean | collected...
GCTCAGGATCGAGCGACCGAGAGCACTGTCGAGCAGGGTAAAGAGAACGCCGCCGTGTACCCGATTGGCCCGGCTCATATGCTTCTGCTCGAGATCGAGCCGCAGCGTGGTCGCGCCATCGATCACACCGAGAAATTCGATGCCCATGTCTTCGGAGAATTCGGTGGCAGCCATGCCCGCACGCTAGCGAACCGAGGCGATAGCCCCTCTCGAGAAGGGGTGCCTTTCCGACGGTCTCGAATGTCTTCTGAGCAGCCGGTGATTTTCTGGCTGCCAATGTATTGACATGATACATGCCAACACTGAAACTTGTGGCGAGGAGATCAGAATGACAAGAGGCCGATGGATCATTGTTGGATTGCTCGTTGGCGTTGCACTCCTATGGGTCAACCGGGTCGAGTTGATGTTGTCGGGCATCGAGATCATGGCGAGTCGCGCCGGAGACGTGGGTCCGAACCAGGTGATCCGCTGGGATACGGGGCCTGATCGCGATGCGCGCGAGGCGAGCGAGCGGCCGCCCAACATCGTCTTGATTCTCGCCGACGATCTCGGCTGGAATGATCTGACCTTCAACGGGGGTGGTGTTGCCGGCGGTTCGGTGCCCACGCCGAATATCGATTCCCTGGCATCGAGCGGCGTGAGCTTCGTGAACGGCTACGCCGCGAACGGGACTTGTGCTCCGTCGCGTGCCGCGATCATGTCGGGTCGTTATGGCACCCGATTCGGCTTCGAGTTCACACCGACACCGCCCGGCATGGGGACGATGATCGGCCTGATGAGCAGCGGGGATGACCGTCTCCGGCCGGCGATTCCCGGGGACGGCGGGTCAAGCCTCTCCTACCAGGACATGGGCATGCCTGGCTCCGAAATCACGATTGCTGAATTGTTGAAGGACGAGGGCTACCACACCGTCCATATCGGCAAATGGCACCTCGGGCGGACCAGCGGTATGGCCCCCCGCGATCAGGGATTCGATGAGAGTCTGTTGATGGCGAGCGGTCTATACCTGCCGGAAGAGGATCCCGAAGTCGTGAATGCGAAACAAGATTTCGATCCGATCGATCGATTCTTGTGGCGGGCCGTGCGCTTCGCCGCGACTTGGAACGATGGCGAACTCTTCGAGCCGGCGCGCTATTTGACGGACTACTACACCGAGGAAGCCGTCAAGGTGATCGAAGCCAACAAGGATCGGCCCTTCTTTCTCTATCTCGCTCACTGGGCTCCGCATACACCTCTGCAGGCGACGCGCGAGGACTACGATGCGCTTTCCCACATCGAATTGCATCGAGAGCGCGTCTATGCGGCGATGATTCGTGCTCTCGATCGCGGAGTCGGTCAGGTTCTCGATGCGCTTCGAGAAAACGGACTCGAAGAAAATACGCTGGTCCTTTTCACCTCCGACAATGGTGGCGCAGGCTATATCGGACTTCCGGACGTGAACGATCCCTTTCGGGGTTGGAAGATCACGCTCTTCGAGGGCGGCATTCACGTTCCGTTCTTCATGAAATGGCCGGCGCGCATCGAAGCGGGAAGTCAGGTTGACAGTCCGGTTCATCATTTCGATCTGTACGCGACCGCGGCGGCGGCCGCAGGAGTGAAAGTGCCCACGGATCGTGAGATTGACGGCGTGGATCTCGTTCCCTTTGCGAGAGGGGAGGGGTCCGGTGTCCCTCACGAGGCGCTGTTCTGGCGAAGCGGTGCTTCGCAGTCGGCGCTCCTCGGGCATTGGAAGCTCAATGTCAGTGATCCGCCGGGCCGGGAGTGGCTCTTCGATCTCGCAGTCGATCCAAACGAAGAGAACGACCTTCGGGCATCGCATCCGGATCAACTCTCGAAGATGCTCGCCGCGCTCGAGGCGCATAATGCGAATCAGATGGAATCGGCCTGGCCATCGGGTGGATCCTTCTCGATCAATCTGGACAAGGATCTGAGCATTGCCGACGAGCCGGACGACGAATACATCTATTGGTCGAATTGATCGACCCTCGTATCGAACACCATGAAGCCAAGAGGAGCTCAGCCGTGAAAATTTCTCAATATCCCGAACCGGGTCAGATCCAGGAATTGATGAGCGGGCCAGCGGATACACCCGTCGTGATGGTCAATCTACTGTCGTTCAAAGACAAGGCCGACGGCGGTAACGAAGGCATGAAGGGCGTCGACTCGTATCGACTCTATGGCGAGAAGATGAAGAAATTCGTCGAGTCGAAGGGTGGACGATTCATCTGGAGCGGTCGTGTCGACTCGATGGTGATTGGCGAGAGCGACGAGAAGTTCGACGTGATCGCGCTGGTCGAATACCCGAATCGGAAGGCCTTCGTCGAAATCGCGACGAGTGCTCACGTAAAGAAAATCGGGCAAGATCGGGCCAAGGGTCTGACTGGCCAATGGTTGATCGCGACCACGAGCGCCGACATGGGTGATGCGGCCTCCGATTCCTGAGAACCGGACCTGGGCAATCTGGATGGAGCGAGCGATCCGCGTGCTCCGAGACCGCTCCGATGACGGGCCACAGAAACCGAAAGAAAAATGATTCGCGAGCTCTTTGAAATCCTGGCGCCAACTTTTCTTGCGGCGCTCTCGGGCTGGGTGTGGGTTCGATCGGGGCGCCAGTTCGATCGCAAGATGATCGGCGACCTGATCATGATGATCGGAGCGCCCTGTCTGATCTTCTCGTCGCTGGTCAGTCTGGAAGTGTCGGCCTCCGCGATGCTGGAGATGGCGGAGGCGGCGCTCCTGTCCTTTCTGGTTGTCGGAGTCGCCGCGTTCGTGTTTCTACGAACGCTGAAACTGCCTTCGCATACCTATCTGGCTCCGTTGCTATTCGGAAACCAGGGCAATCTCGGCGTTCCCCTTTGTCTTTTTGCGTTCGGCATCGAAGGACAGGCGCTCGCGCTCGTCTTCTTTACGATTGGCGCGAGTTTGCAGTTCAGCGCCGGACTCTTCATCTGGTCGGGAAACGTCGACCTCAAGGAACTGATTCGCAATCCGGTCGGTTTGTCCGCGCTCGCCGCCGCAGCCGCCATTGGCTTCGATATCCCAGTTCCGTCTGCTCTGGTCAACACCACGAGGCTGCTGGGCGGATTCGCCATCCCCCTGATGTTGATCGCACTCGGCGTCGCCGTCGCAGAAATGAAGGTGACGGATCTGCGCCGAAGCCTGATCATGGCTTTCTTCAGACTCGCGGTCGGCCTGGCCCTCGGCTTCACGATCGCATCCTGGTTTTCGTTTTCTGGCATTGCGAAGGGCGTGTTGGTGCTCCAATGCGCGATGCCTTCGGCTGTTTTCAGCCATCTCCTGGCCCAGCGATACGATCGCTCGCCCGAACAGGTCGGCAGCATCGTCGTGGTTTCGACTTTGCTGACCGCGGCTGCCTTGCCCTTCATCTTGTCACTGATCGTCTAGGAAGTGAAAGCCCTGGCCTTCAGGTTGCGGAGCCACCGTCGGCTTCCGAAACCGCTACGGCCCGGCGACGTTGATAATATCGGAAGGCGATGAAGGCCAGGATGCAAATTCCGATCGGAACCCAGGTGGCCGCGCTTTGCACATTGAACCAATCGAGGATCTGGGATCCGAAATAGGTCCAGGCGATGATGGGGGCTGCGAAACCGATCATCGTTCCCAGGGCGGCCGTGGTCGCTGGAACACCCGACAGCCCGAGTACCCAATGCGATGCGGGATTGAGAAAGAAAAAGAGACGAAAGAGAATGACCGCGGGCAGGCCCTTGGTCGACAGGCGCTCGTCCCATTTTTGCAGTCGGTCGGGCATTCGATCGGCGACCCAGTCGCGACCGAAATAGCGAGCGAAGGTGAATCCGACCATGCCTGCACCCGTCGCACCCACCCAGTTGACGAGCAAGGCAAGCCAGAAGGGCCAGATCGTCGCAGCGGCGATCATGAAGATTGCGCCCGGGGTACCGAAGGGTTCGAGGATGGAAAAGAGAACGACGATCAGGATCGGCCCCCAAGGCCCCGCTTCGATCAGCATCTCGCTCAGCCGATCGGGAGCGAGGTATTGATAGAGGCCGGTGAAATACACCGTGGCCGCGACAGCGGCGAGGACAGCAATCAGGATCAGGCGGTTTCGCATTCGTTCTTCTACTCGCCCTGGATCAGGTTCGCGCGCGTTCGAGATGTTCTCGGATCGCGTTCAGCCACGCCCGAGGCGCTTCGATCTGTGGGCTGTGATGCGCGTCCTTGAACACGACGAGTTTCGCGTCGGGGATATGGTCGGCCATGCGACGACTGCTTCCGAGAAAGGCTTCGTCTTGATCGCCCACCATGACGAGTGTCGGGCAGCGAATTTCGCCCAGGCGGTCGGTCATGGGCTGTTGTTTCATGACCTGATCCAGAAGCACGTCGAAGGCGACGGGATCCATTGCTTCGAGTTTCGTGCGAAGCCGTGACCAGTAGCGCTCCGTTCCCATTTCCTCGGCGGCTCGCCGCATCGGTTCCGGTAGCTTCTGGCGATTCGCACGCAGGACACGCAGAGGCCAGCGCATGGGGATTCGTCGGGTGGCGAATTTGATCAGGCGATGGATCCAGCCGGGCATGACTCCATGGGATCGGTCGGAAGTGTCCATCAAGATCAGGGAGTCGACGCGTTCCGGATGTGCGAGAACGAAACGAAGCGCGACCATTCCACCGAGGGAATGGCCGAGAAGATCGCATTTCGTAGTTTCCGTCGCGTCGAGAAAACCGGCGAGGTCGGCGCTCAGCTGTTCGAGTGTGTACCCGCGGCCAGGATTGGTCGTGCCGCCATGGCCGCGCAGGTCGGGAACCAGCGTGCGACCCAACTCCGCGATCGGTTCGAGTACGTCCGCGAAGTCATCTCGGGAGCCGGTGAAGCCGTGAACCAGAACGAAGGGTCGATTCCCCGAACCCAGCTCGTCGTATTCGATATCGAGTTCGCCCACTCTCGCGTGCTTCAACATGGATGTTCCTTGATTTTTTCGCGATCGGGGTTCATTCGAGCGGACGAATGAAGCATGATAGGGCGGATTCGGATCATCGGCTTTGGTCTCGAGTCAGGTGGCTGATCCCATCGAGCCGGGGGATGGAGAGGAAATATGTCCGAAGTGCAACTCGCAGAAGCAAGAGCAACCAAGAGGCCGGTTGCCGGTTGGTACGGCCTCGAGCCGGAAGACGATGCACAGATCGAAGATCCCTATCCGCTGTTCAAGGCGCTGCGGGAAACACAACCCGTCAACTTGACGCCGGAAGGCGGCTGGCGGATGACGCGCTACGACGATATCCAGCAGCTCTTGCGCCGTACCCGGTCGGGGATGCGACTAACAAACGGACGCATTCCAGGGCAGACCGACGATATTCCCGGTGCCGGTATCTTCATGCTGATGCAGGATCCGCCGACCCATACGCGACTTCGAAAATTGGTGAAGAAGGCTTTCACGCCGCGCGCGATCGAGGCCTGGCGTCCACGGATCGAGAAAATCACGGACGAGCTGCTCGATCAGGTCGCCGGCCAGGGCGAGATGGACCTGATTGCCGATCTTGCTCGGCCCGTTCCCGCGACACTGATCTGCGAACTATTGGGCGTGCCCAGCGAGGATCAGGGCGACTTCACTCAATGGACTGCGGACGCGACGCATGGTCTGCTCACACTTCGAGGCCTCGGGGACGAGGCCATGCAGAAGCGTGTCGAAGCGGCGTCCATTTCGCTGCTGGGGTATTTCAACGATCTCATCACGAAGCGTCGGCTCGACCCGGGCGATGATCTGCTCAGCGTCTTGATCTCGGCGGAAGAGGACGGCGACAAGCTCGATCCCCTTGAGCTGCTCTCCCAATCGATCGGACTCCTGATCGCAGGATTCGAGACTACGATCGGGCTGATCGGTAATGGCCTGACGACCCTGATTCGGCGTCCCGAGGAGCTCGAGAAGCTGCGCGCCAGCCCGGATCTCGCCCCGAGTACCGTCGAGGAATGTCTACGCTATTCCGGGCCTATCCTGGCAACGATTCGAATTCTTCATGAGCCCGCGGTGTTCGGGGATTTCGAGCTTCCAACGGACGCGGAGGTGGTGGCGTTCCTGGCCGCCGGCAACCGTGACCCCGAGGCCTTCGAGGATCCCGAGCGATTCGATATTGCTCGCTACGCTTCGGGTCGCGATACGGCGCCTCATCTTTCGTTCGGGGGTGGCGTTCATTTCTGTCTGGGCGCTCATCTCGCGCGTCTCGAGAGCGAGATCGCAATTCGTCGAATCGTGGAGCGCTTCGATCAGATGACGCTCGTGAACGAGACGACGGAATGGGGTCGCTCACTCTTTCGGGTGCCCGGTCGGATCCCCATTACCTTCCGCGAAGTGAACTAACACGGTCCGCGTGGTCGGTCGACCGACGCGCAGTAGACCGCGAGACCAGCCGGAATTCAGCGACGCTCATCCGCTGAGATCACTTTGTCTCGGGACCATTGGTCGATCTCATCCGAACAGGCGTCGAGCCAGCGGGTGAGAACGTCCCGATTGTGCTCTCCGCGGTAGGCGGCGACACCGCGCACGTGGCTCTCCGCGTCGGAAAAGCGATACGGAGACTCGACCACGCGGCGACTTCCACCGCTGCGGTCGTCGATTTCAGCGAGACTTCCCCGCGCCCGCGCCGTCGGCGACTTGAAGGCCTCGCTATTGGAGCGGATATCGCCCCAGGCGAGGTTGACTGCATCCAGAGCCACGATCAATTCTTCGCGACTGCCAAAGGATTGGTAGAATTCCGAAACGGCTTTTCGACGCATGCGAATCTTGGTTTCGAGGTCTGCGCCCGGCGGAGTGGGATCGACGACGCCATGGTATTTGACGAGCAGTTTCCATATGAAACGGAAGTCGCCAACGACCATGATCGGCCCTCCGGTGGCTTCCCAGACTTCGCCGCCGCCGCGAATGAGGGGGATCTCGTCGACCGCGAAATTGGCGTAGTCGTCGGTCACCAACATCGTGTCGAGCATGGCGAGGTCGATGTACTGACCCCGCCCGGAGCGCTGGCGCAAATGCAGTGCCGCGAGGAGCGCGACCAGTCCATGCAGCCCGGCGTTCATGTCGGCAATCGAAAGAACGGGATCGCTCGCCGGGCGGCCGTCTTGTTCGGACTGGCGCGCGAGCAGTCCCGCCTCCGCATGCAGGACCGAGGCGTAGGCGGCGCGATGGGATTCCGGTCCTTCCTGCCCGAATCCTGAGATCGAGAGCATGATGAGTTCGGGATGGTCCGCCGAGAGATCCTTCCAGGAAAGGCCATGCCGGGCCATCACGTTGGGTCGAAAATTCTCGATGACGATATCGGCGTGGGCCGCCAGTCTGCGAGCTAGCGCTGTCGAACCGGGCGCGTCGAGATCGATGCAGACACTCTTCTTGCCGGTGTTTTGTTGGGTGTAATAGCCCGAGAGGCCGCCGCGGACGTGGCCCCAGGCCCGCGTGACGTCCCCCTCCGGCGGCTCGAGCTTGACCACTTCCGCTCCGAGATCACAGAGCATGCGCCCCGCGAAGGGGCCGGCCAAGACTCTCGAGAAGTCGAGAACGCGGATGCCTTCGAGGGGAGAAGTCATTTCGACGAGATGCCTCAGCGCAGATCCGACGCGCCTTCGGCGCGCACGCCGTCGGGAGCGATCGTGGGTTTGGCGGAGCCGCGGAAACTGAATTCACTGGTGTCGACTTCCTCCAACTCGATCTTCCCGCTCAGCACATTGCGCTTCCACTCTTGATGCTCGGGCTCTCGCGCGTGGAATTCCGGCATCACTTCTTCGGCGAAGAGTTCGAGGCTGGCGCAGATATCTTCATGCGTGTTGCTGCCGGCCTGGTTGAGCAGGATGACTTGATCGATGTTGGAAGCCTCGAATTTTCGCAACTTCTGGCGGAGCGTCTCGGGCGAACCGATGAGTCCGGTTCGGACCTGTTTTTGTCCCGCCGGCGTCTTCTTGTACTCGAGATATTGCTCCCAGAGATTGACCGAGCCGGGAGAGACCGGGCCATGCTTCGAGTAGAAGCGAAGCGCGAATTGAAAGAAGGTCCAGCCGTCCGCTTTGCGCAGCGCTTCGTCATCGTCGGGACAACACATGAAACCGGAGACCAGCGCGATATTCGGATTCGTCGCGTAGTCGGCGAGCTTTTCCTGACGCTTCACGAAGGAGTTGTAATAGGTGTTCACCCAGGCGACGGCCGCGTCGGCGGAAACGAATTGGAAACCGAGCGCGCCCATTCCTCGGCGAGCCGCCATGTCGATGGTCTCGAGCTGTGAACAGGCGACCCAGAGGGGCGGGTGCGGCTTCTGGTAGGGCTTGGGAAGAACGTTGCGAAGAGGGAAGTCGAAATACTCACCGTGATATTCGCAGCCTCCATCGCCGAACATCGGAATGATCGCTTTGACCGCGTCTTCCCAGACGGCACGCTTGTCGCGGAAACGTCGATCGAAGGGATGGAGTTCTGTGATCGAGGAGCCCTCGCCGATGCCCATTTCGACTCGCCCATTGGAGAGCAGGTCCAGGGTGCTGACCCGCTCGGCGACACGTGCCGGATGGTTGGTCGTCAGCTGTATGATCCCGTGGGCCAGACGGATCTGTTTCGTTCGCTGACTCGCGGCGGCCAGGAAGACTTCGGGCGCCGATGAATGAGAGTATTCCTCGAGAAAATGATGCTCGACTTCCCAGGCGTAGTCGTAGCCGAGCTTGTCGGCCAACTCGATCTCGATCAGCGAGTTCTGGAGGAGCTCGTGTTCCGCATGTTCCGACCAGGGTCTGGGGAGTTGGTGCTCGTAGAAGATTCCGAATTTCATGGTTCCATTGTACGGCTTTTGAACTGGATTTTGGGGCGCGAACCGGCCCTGATTCGGACTAGACTGGACGCAGGCGAACAATTCTGAGGTTTTTCGATGAGTGATTTCCCACTGCCCAACAATTCATGGGATCTGACCGGCCAGGTTGCCCTCGTGACGGGAACGACATCAGGGCTCGGATGGCGATTCGCAAAGGTGCTCGCCAAAGCCGGTGCGAAGGTGGCGCTGACCGGGCGACGGGTCGAACGCCTCGAAACCCTGGCCAAGGAAATTCGCTCCGAGGGTGGCGAGTGTGCGTCCTTTCGTCTGGACATGACCGACATGGAAGATGTCATCGGCGTGGTCCAGAAGGCCGAAGACGCGCTCGGACTGGTCACGATACTCGTGAACAATGCGGGGATTCCCGATGCCCAACGAGCCCACAAGATGGATCAGGCATTGATCGACGCGGTCTTCGACACCAATTTGCGCGGGCCCTATGTCTTGTCTTGCGAAGTCGCACGTCGCTTGATCGCGGCCAAGTCGCCGGGTCGGATGGTCAATATCTCTTCGGTCGGAGGATTCAATTATGCCGGCGGCGGTGCCGCTTTGTATTCGATTACCAAGGCGGGCATCGCGCGCATGAGCGAAGTCCTGGCCGTCGAGTGGGCGCGCAACCACATCAACGTCAATTGTATCGCGCCGGGTGCGTTCTCGTCCGAGATGATGGACGGCATGATGGAGCGCATCGGAGAATTCTACAAAGCGACACCGCGCCAGCGACTCGGTCATCCGGCACAGCTCGACAGTACTCTGCTCTACTTGTGTGCGCCTTCTTCGGAATGTGTGACGGGAACCATCATCAAGGTCGATGATGGTCAGGGTTCGCGTTAGACGAGCTCACTCGGAGGCTTTGCGGCCTCGTTTCAGGGCGATTCGTGAGACGTCGGCGTTTCCAGTCTGCCAGGTGACGTTCAACGTCACCTTCGAGAGTTTCCAGCCTTCATCGGTTCGCACCAGCTCGTTCACGTAGTAGCCGCCGATCGTCCAACGATCTTCTCCGTCCGCGAGTCCGTCATCCGGCTCGCGTTCGATGAAGTGTTCGGCCTGCATGTTCGAGACGCAGATCGCTTCGTCTCCGCGCAGGGTGTGGACGTGGTTCGTGCTCGTGTGTTGCGTGGCCTTGAACCCTTTGAAGAGTCGTTTCGCATCCGCCACCCAGCGGTCCGCGTCATAGGGTCCCACACGGAGTCCCACCGATCGGAAATCCATCTCGATCTTGTCGAGGAAGATCGATCGAAAGAGCGTCCATTCCCGTCGATCGAGTCCGGTCGCATACGCATGAACCACGTCGCTGATTGCGGCGCGGTCCTGCAGCGCGGAGAGTTCTGATTCAGCCATCACTCACACCTCGATCTTGACGCGGCAGACCTAGCGGCCTTCCGGACGGTAGAGCTTGATCGGCCGGTCGGCGGTGATCCAGTCGCCCTGTCGGCTCCAGGGCCGGCCGGCATAGGCGCCGCCGTCCACCACCTGCGCATGGCCGGTCACCCACTCGGAGTCGTCGCTGGCCAACCAGAGGGCTGCGCGGGCGATGTCCTCGGGCTGACCCACTCGACCCATGGCTTGGGTTCGGGCGAGTCCGTCTGCCAATTTCTTCAAGGACTCGTCGCTGGCGTTCGCACGACCGGCGGCCAACGGCGTCGCCACGATGCCAGGGCAGATGCAGTTGACTCGAATGCCATGTGCGCCGAGTTCGAGAGCGACGGATCGAGTGAGATGAATGACGGCTGCCTTGGCGACGCTATAAAGGTGAGGCGACTCTCCGGTTTTCAAGCCAGCCACCGATGCGGTGCTGATGATCGAACCGCCGCCGGTTGCCCGCATGGCGGGCGCGGCGTGTTTGATGCCGAGGAAGACGCCCTTCAAGAGCACGTCGAATGTGATGTCGAATTCTTCGACCGTTGTCGTCTCGATCGAGCCGAGCGCGCCGCCGAAGCCCGCATTGTTGTAGATGCAGTCGAGTCGGTCCCAGCGCTTCATCACCTCTTCGACCGCGGTCTGAAGATCCTCTTCGCGGGTCACGTCCACTTTTCGGAAGACGACCGCGTCGCCGAGTTCGCTGGCCAGGGCCTCACCGCGCTCGGGTTGCGTATCCGCGATCAATACGCGCGCGCCTTCTTCGGCGAAGAGCCGGACGGTCGCGGCACCGATGCCGCTCGATCCACCGGTAATGATCGCCGTCTTTCCCTCGAGTCGACCCATCTCAATTGCCTCCACTTCGACTAGCCAGGTTCCAGATGCCCGATAACGATAGACGCTCAGGCCTCGATCGTCTTCCATCGACCTCCGCGAAAGCGACGGATCAACAAGACAGCCTTGGTGGCGTAGTCTCCGATCAGCGCGCACCAGACCAGCTGCAGCGGCGCACCGAGGGCGAACCCCAGAATCGCCGCAGGCACGAGTCGGGCGATGAAGAGCCCGAAAAAGACCGTGACCATCGGGAAGAAGGTGTCGCCGGCTCCGCGCAAGCTACCCCCGACCGCGAATTCGATCGCCATCAGGGGCTGAACACAGCCGAGGATCCAGATGAAGTCGACGGTCAGCGCGATGACCTCTGCATCGTCGGAAAAGATCCTGGCCAGGGGTTCTGCGAAGAAAACGATCGAGAGCCCGATCGCCGTCATGCTCGCGACCGCGCCAAAGGTCGCTTGCCAGCCGGCGCGCTGCGCGGCTTCCGGCGCTTCCTCGCCCAGGAATTGACCGACCAGGGTCGCGGCAGCGGTGGAAAAGCCGATCCCGGGAATGAACGAGAGGGACAGGATCTGCGCGCCGACGTTGTAGGCGGCGATCGCGGCCGTTCCGTAGAGACTCATGATGCGCTGAAAGCCGAGTAGTCCGATCTGGAACATGAGCTGTTCGATCGCGGCGGGGTAGCCGATCTGGAAGAGCCGTTTGCAGAGCGCGCGATCGGGTCGGAAGGACCCGCCATAGGGTTTCAGGATGAAGCGCCCCGATCGCCACAGCCAGATGAAGATCACGAGCTGAACGAACATGGCGATCGTCGAAGCCATCGCGGCACCGGCGACGCCGAGTGCGGGCGCGCCTAGATTTCCATAGATCAAGACCCAGTTGAGAAACACGTTCAAGACGTTGATTACGAGTCCGACCTTGAGCGGTGTTCGGACGTCCCCGGCGGCCCTTGAAGCGCCGCCGAAAACGAAGGCCAGGGAGAAGGGCACGGTTCCCCAGAGCATCCAATATATATAGTCCGAGCCCATCGAGACCACGCCGGGCTCGACGCCATACATGGCGATCACGACGTCGGTAAAGGGAAGTCCGATCAGGGTGGTCAGGACTGCCAGGATGGTGGAGAGAAGAATGGCTTGTCGGAAGGCTGCATCGCTGCGCGAAAAATCGCCGGAACCCACCGCGCGAGCGATGATCGCGGCCAGCCCGGTTGGAACGAGAGTGGCAACCGCCTGAACCAGCCAATAGACCTGGCCGCCGAGCCCGACTGCGGCCAGGGCCTCGGGGCCGAGTCCTCCGACCATGACGAAATCGGCGAAGCGCACGAGGGTTTGAGCGCCGAAGCCGACGATCGTGGGCCAGGCGAGTGCCCAGACGCCGAGCGAGGTCGCACTCGATCCATCCTCGGCGGTCGGCGAGGGAGCGCCGCGCCGGAAGCGTGTCGGGTCATTCGAGGACATGGCTGGGTCGGATCGAACTCCACCGGGTCGCGTGGGGAATGGAAGATCCCTGCGGACAGACCGGACGGATACTAAATAGCGTGAATCACGATTTGATGAGCGGTTTCAAGAGCGTCGTGTAGAAGTCTTCGGGCGCAGAGAGGATTTCGAACGCGATTCCTCCGCCGCCAGCGACCACGACCTCGCGGCGCACGGCGTTTGCGCGAACGACCCGTGCAATCACGCTCATCTCGCCTAACTCGGCGTCGGACAGGACGACCCGGACTTCGGAGCCCATGGGCGGCGCCGTGACCGTACTCATTCGAACGAAGATCCCGCGCGCCGAGATGTCCAGGACGATGCCCGAACTCCGTCGGTCGTCGTGGATGACCTCACAGGTCAGTCGATGCTTGATGCGGTCG
>Ga0310122_10002041_pt1 | contig 12861 bp, 9 predicted proteins | sample CB6_Bottom_1051__FD_203503 | JGI IMG/M metagenome (GOLD analysis project Ga0310122, IMG submission 203503) | Marine microbial communities from Western Arctic Ocean, Canada - CB6_Bottom_1051 | ecosystem: Environmental > Aquatic > Marine > Oceanic | place: Canada: Western Arctic Ocean | collected...
CTGGGGGGATTTTGTTGGGGCAATTACAGTGATAACAAGCCAGAACTCGAAAGTAAAACAACCAGAAGCAAAACAACCAGAAAAACGGGCGGTGGACCAGTCCATCTCCATGACCCAAGCTTACTTCCGGAATTCACAAAGCTCCGAGGGTTATTGGTGCGGAGAGTTAGAGACCAACTCCACCATGGAAGCGGAATATTTAATGCTGGCCTTTTTCTTGGGTCGGGTGGACCCAGAGCGATTCCGCAAGGTGTCCAATCATATTTTGAGCAGGCAGAGAGCCGACGGCTCATGGGGCCAGTATTATGAGGCGCCCGGAGATTTAAGCACTTCGGTTGAGTGTTACTTCGCCCTCAAGTTGGCCGGGTATAGCGCAGATTCCCAGCCCATGAAAAGCGCCCGAAATTTCATCTTATCTCGGGGCGGGGTGTCAAAGGTAAGGGTATTCACCAAGATTTGGCTGGCTCTGTTTGGCCAATGGGAGTGGGACGGCACGCCCAACATGCCGCCCGAAATGATTTTCTTGCCCAACTGGTTGCCATTCAATATATACCGGTTCTCCAGTTGGGCACGGGCGACAATCGTTCCCATGCTGATTATCCTCACTCATCAGCCTCTGTGCAAAGTGCCGGCCAACAAAGGTATAGACGAGCTTTATACCGAGCCCAGGCACCAAGTGGATTATTCCCTACCGGAGCCCACCGGAGGCTGGGGATGGGCCAAGATATTGCACCAATTGGACAGGGTTATTGGTATCTACCATAGCCTGCCCTTGCATCCATTCCGGGGTCTGGCGGAGAAGAAAATCGTCGATTGGATCTTGAGCCATCAGGAAGCGGACGGCTGCTGGGGCGGCATTCAACCGCCTTGGGTCTACTCTCTGATTGTGCTCCATTACATGGGTTTCCCAGCGGAACACCCGGCTATGGAAAAAGGCTTCGCTGGCTTTGAAGGCTATGCGATTGAAGACGAGGATACATGTGCTTTGCAAGCCTGTATGTCCCCTGTTTGGGACACCTGCCTGGCACAGATAGCTTTGTTGGATTCTGGAATCGCAGAAGATGATTCGATAATTCAACGCTCGACACGTTGGCTATTGGGACAGCAAATAACCTCCGGAGGAGACTGGCAGGTTAATTCTAAGGATGCCGAGCCCGGTGGATGGGCATTCGAGTTCCACAACAGCAATTACCCCGACATTGATGATGTGTCGGAAGTGATTATGGCTCTGAATGCGGCTCGACTGGCCCCCGTGGAAGACGAGGAACGGCAGAAGGCCATTGAGCGCGGGGTATCTTGGCTATCGGCTATGCAGAGCAAGAATGGAGGTTGGGCCGCTTTCGACAAAGATAATGACGCTAGGTACCTGACCAATCTACCGTTTTCCGACTTCGGAGAGAGTTTGGACCCGCCCAGCGCGGATGTCACCGCCCATATAGTTGAAATGTTCGGCAAGCTGGGCTACACACGTAATTCTCCCGTGGTTAGCCGGGCATACGATTACCTGATTCTTGAGCAAGAAGCCGACGGCTCATGGTTTGGTCGTTGGGGCGTCAACCATATCTATGGCCTGGGCGCGGCCTTGCCAGCCTTTGCGGCGATTGGCGAGGACATGAACCAAGAATACGTGCGCCGCGGGGTGGAATGGCTGGTTTCCTGCCAAAACGCAGACGGAGGCTGGGGTGAGAGTTGCGGCTCCTACGCCGACCCTGAACTTCGCGGTGTGGGTCCAAGCACCCCGTCGCAAACCGCTTGGGGCTTGCTGGCACTGATGGCCGCTGGCGAAAGTGAAAGCGACCCTGTGCGCCGAGGGGTAAATTATCTGACAGACACCCAGAAGAGCGACGGAACCTGGGATGAGCCTTACTTCACCGGCACCGGATTCCCCGGATACGGTGTGGGAGAGCAACCGGAGAGTATGCCAAAGCCGGGAGAATCGAGACACCAAGGCTTAGAGTTGCCGGCTGGTTTCATGATTAATTACCACCTGTACCGCAACTACTGGCCGCTAACTGCATTGGGGCGGTACGCAAAATGGATGGCAGACGCAGACCAAGACGATAATGCCGAAGACGCTAGTGTTCTAGGCAGACAAAACGGAACGGGAATCTAGAGCGATATGGAGCCTCTGGACCAACTAATATTTTAGGGAGAATCTAAGAAAATGAAACACCAGTCCTTTTGCCTGAGGGTGGATACAGAAAAAGCACCGCAGTTCATCGACATCACCGACTGGGTGAGTCAGTGCGTGGCCCAATCCGAAGTCAGAAATGGCTTTGCGGTGGTTTATTCTAAGCACACCACAGCCGCCATTAAGATTAACGAGAACGAGCCGCTGTTGTTGGAAGATATGTCAAGGTTTCTTGAGCGCCTTTCGCCTAGGGAAGGGTGCTACGCCCACAATGATTTTAGTATCCGCACCGTCAATATGACTCCCGACGAGGCACCCAACGGCCATGCTCACCTGCAGCATCTGCTCTTGGGCACCAGCGAGACCGTGCCTGTGATTGACGGACTGATGCAGTTTGGGCGATATCAGAGCATATTTTTCATCGAACTGGACCATCCGCGCCCTCGGGAAGTCATGGTCCAAGTTGTGGGTGAATAGCCCGAACCAGCCATTGCCTGCCCATTGTCTTCCGCTTTGAAATCGGGCAGGCCATCTGATGGCTCCACCAGGGAACAACATTGCCGAACCCTCGGCTACCGCTATTATGCATCGGACTGGGCATAATTATGGTGCCTGGGGGTTCGTGGCACCATACATCCCTTGATAAACTTAGCGCACCGGAGACTCGACGCACCAGAGACCCGGTGAACTCTAAATCCAGTTTAACCGCAGCTTGATTGTCGGGCCGCGAGCTATGGGGGCAGGCCGTGACGGATTTGCAACTGGCCTATGAAGAATGCCGATCGATTACACGGCGAGAGGCCAAGAACTTCTACTACGCATTTCTAACTCTCCCCTCCGCTCAACGCAGAGCGATATACGTGGCTTACGCCTTTTGCCGCCACTGCGATGATGCGGTCGATGAAGTGGGCACCACCGAAGAGAAACTCTCGGCATTGACCGCATTGCAAAGCGACCTCGACCGCACCTATGCCGGAAATGCCAACTCCCCTGTTTACGTTGCTTTAGCTGACGTTGCTGGTACCTACGACATCCCTCAAGAGTATTTCCAAGAAGTAATAGCCGGTGTCGAATCCGACTTGGTTAAGAACCGCTACGAGACCTTTGAGGAACTGCGCCGTTATTGCTACCAAGTCGCCTCTGTCGTTGGATTGATCTGCTTGCAAATATTCGGCTACAAAGACCCTATCGCCAGAGAACATGCGGTAGACCTAGGACTGGCGATGCAACTGACCAACATTGCCCGGGACGTGCGGGAGGACCTGGAGATTGGGCGAATATACATTCCGCAAGATGAACTCGCCCGGTTTGGCTATTCCGAGGAGGAGCTGTGGGACGGCGTATTCAATGAAGCTTTTGTTGAGTTGATGCGTTTTCAAACCCAGCGGGCTAGGTCCTACTTCCGCAGCGGGTTCAAGCTGTTGCCCTACCTGTCCTACCGCTCCCGCGCCTGTCCGGCGGTGCTTGGCCAATTGTACCGAAAGGTACTGGAACACATCGAAGAAGCCGATTACGATGTTTTGAGCCAGAGGGTATCTTTAAGCACCGGAGAGAAATTGAGGGTGACTGCTCAGACTTGGTTGACCAACACCCTCCCGTTGCTGCCTTCCACCCGTGGCTGACCGGCAGTAAATATGGGCCAAATCTGGGAACCGTGAATCATGGAGCAAAGTAACCGAGTAGTTGCGGTAACCGGCGCAGCAGGGTATGTGGGCCGCCGGTTGCTCAAATCGTTGGAAGAAGGCGGAGACCAGCGGAAACTAGTCGCCTATGACACCAACCCTCTAACTTTTCCCGTCCACAATGTAGCCGCTTACCGGCAGGATGTTGCTGAACCGATAGAAGCCACGTTGAGGCGGCACCGGGCCACGACCTTGGTTCATCTCGCCTTCAACGCCAGACCGGGCCGCAACAGACGGGAAATAGCCGCAATCCGCGATAGCAACTTGGGTATGCTGAAGTCGGTCCTTGATTCCTGCTTACGCGCCAGGGTAGGCCATTTCATTTACGTTAGCTCCCACACGGTTTATGGTCCTCACCCCGACAACCCCATACCTCTGCCGGATACGGCGCCCTTGCGGCCTCTGCCGGATTTCCCTTACGGGTACGACAAATTCCTGTCGGAGCAGATGATTCAAGAGTTTGGCGAGCAACACCCGGACATAAAAATCACTGTATTGAGGGCCTGTGTCGTGTTGGGTCCAAACGCCGATGATCCTATATCCCAAGCATTCTTCAGGCCCGTACTGATGGGGGTTCTGGACTACAATCCGCCCCTCCAATTCTTATACGAGGATGACCTGGCCCGGGTGATTGGCATCATCATCAGGCAGGAGCTGCCGGGGGTGTTCAATGTGGCTGGCGAGGGCGTCGTGTTTTATAAGGAGCTCGCCCGAATCATCAAGAGCAAATTGATTAACCTACCCGCCGTGCTGGCTTACCCCTTCGTCCAATTGACCTGGGATTTGGGCATCCAAAGGGACTCGGTGGCCTCGGGTTTGGACCTCGTCCGGTATCCCATTGTGCTCGATTCGGGCAGACTGCGTCAGGTCACCGGTTATAAATTCTGGCATACCTCGCTGGAGACATTGACCTCTTTCGCCAACTCCTGTCTGTTGGTAAAGGAAGATAATTGAACCTCCCCACTTGCCGATAGGCTTTACAGCCACCCCCGAGTCGCATGAATCGTAATGAATGAGTCAATTAAAGTAATCATTGACACGGACCCCGGTGTTGATGATGCCATCGCAATACTGATGGCCTTGGTTTGGCCCAGAATAGCGCCCAACATAGAGTTGGTGGGGATAACCACGGTTGGCGGCAATGTAGCTTTGGCCCGGGCCACACGAAACGCGTTGGCCCTTTTGGAATACGCTGGCCGCCAAGACTTGCCAGTGGCCCAGGGAGCTTCCCGCCCGCTGAGTGGCCGATACGGATATTCACACAAATTTCATGGCCAAACCGGTCTTTCCCGCCGCCTCCCCCGGCCCACCAGCCGGGCAATAAATGCCAGTGCTGTGGAGTATCTGGCCCACCAGTTGCAGAGGCAACCAGGCCAATGCCACTTGATTGCTCTGGGACCCCTCACCAACTTGTCCCAACTGATGGCCGCCCACCCTCATGCGCTCAGCCAAGCCGCGTCCATCGTGGTCATGGGCGGTGCCGTTGAGGTTCCCGGCAACGTTACTCCCCACGCCGAATTTAATTTTTACAGCGATCCGGTGGCGGCCAACGAGGTCATATCCTCGGGAATCCCACTAACCCTGGTGGACCTTTCTGCCTGCCGCCAAGCGTTCATCGGTCGTGATGAGGTTGAGAATCTAAAATCAGCATCCCCGGTTGGACGGTTGGTAGTGCAAATCCTACTTAACTGGTTTCGCAAAGACCCTAACCGCCAGCTTTTTGAGTTCTATGACCCCCTGGCTTTGGCCGTGGCGCTGCGACCGGGTTTGATTGCCCGGAGACAGTTGGAAGTTGTGGTGGAAACCTCCGACCTAGCCAGATTGGGCCGGTCGAAAGTGGTGTCAAATGAAGGGCCGGTTGCAGTGGCGAATGATGTGGACGGCGAGGCCTTTGCAGTTCTTTTGTACGACTTATTCGAGCTAACCCGCCGATGAGTCTTGTCGGCGCTTTACCCTTGCACAATCGTTATGTGCCAATTCCGTCCCCACGGCATAGCCTCGCTGGTTATCATCCGGATACATACTGTTGGGTATCCCTAGTCAATCAAGGTGAATTCCTGAATCGACAAGTGTTGACGCTCTATCGGTTTCGGCGCTCACTTCGCTACTCTAGTGAATACAGGAGCATGAGGGACGGGTTACACCACGGGAGGTTCGTTATGAAAATCGCGGTGTCAGCACATCCCAAAGAGCAAATGGCCGAACTCTTGGTCACGTTGCGGGACTACGCCAAACGTGTTTTGGTTCTAGGTGACCTGCTAACGTTCTACGAAGCGCAAGACTAGTTCAGTCGAATGAGCCAGTTTCTGCAGAAGGGCGCCGACTACAAATGCACCGAGAAAGAGATGATCGGGCTGGTCTATGGAGGGCTGCTCAAATAGAGCGCCTGGCTTTCGTGTCCGGTCAATCAACTTCTTGGTACAAACGACCTGGTACGAAGGGAAGCGGGACTGGGCCAGTTACCCGTTTTGTTTCAGGACTGCTTGGGCCGCCGCCAATCTCGCCACCGGCACCCGGTAAGGGGAACAACTAACATAGTTGAGCCCGACGTGGTGGCAAAAATCAATGCTAGCCGGGTCACCCCCGTGCTCACCGCAGATTCCCATCTCCATGTCAGGATTGGTTTTGCGGCCTTTCTCTACGGCCATCGCTACCAAAGCCCCTACTCCTTCCGAATCGATGGTAGTAAATGGGTCGGCGGGCAAGATTCCCTCTTCTACGTAGTAACGTAGGAACTTACCTTCGGCGTCGTCCCTGCTGAAGCCGAATGCCATTTGGGTCAAGTCGTTGGTGCCAAAGCTAAAGAAGTCCGACTCCCGTGCAATCTCACCAGCGATGATTGCGCCTCTGGGAGTTTCAATCATCGTTCCGAACTTGCACGGCACCGATACCCCCATCTGCTGTTGAACGCGATCGGCCACGCCGGTTAAAGTCTGCCGCAGCCTCCGCATCTCCTCAACATGGCTGGTCAATGGGACCATAATCTCTGGATGAACCTGCACTCCGTCTTTAATCAGATTGCCACTGGCGGTGATTATCGCTTCCATCTGCATCTCGTATATAGCCGGGTAGGTTAGGCCCAGTCGACAGCCGCGGTGACCCAACATGGGGTTGGCTTCACGCAGGGATTCGACAAGTTGCAAGAATTCTTCCTTTTCTTTTAGTTCGTGGTTGGGAGCCCCTTTTACCCGAAGCTCGGCCAATTCGGCCAATAATATCTCGTGCTGAGGCAAGAACTCATGGAGAGGGGCATCCAACAGGCGGATGATGACAGGACGGTGGGCCATAACTCTGAGGATCTGGGTGAAATCATCGATCTGCAATTGGCGGACTTCGGCCAGTGCTTGGAAAAATTCTTGAACATCGCCGGGGAGCCCTTTCGCTTCCAACGGTTCTGCGACAGCTTCAGGATTGTCCCTGCGCTATCTTTGGGCAGATTCAGCGTTCAATAACATTCGGCGTACCGAAGGCAGGCGTAGTGGGTCCAAAAACATATGCTCGGTACGGCAAAGGCCGATTCCCTCAGCTCCCAGGGCAATCGCTTGGTCTGCGTCTGTGGGTGTGTCGGCGTTGGCCCAAACGCCAAGCTTCCGCGTTTCATCGGCCCACGATAAAAGCTCAATGGCCTCGGATAGCTTATCCAGAGTGGGCCGGACCGTCTCCAACTGGCCCAAATAGACGAAGCCAGTGGTGCCGTCCATGCTGATTTCCGTGCCTTCTACTATCGTTTGCCCATTGGCCTCCATGATGCCCCGTTCCGGGTCTACCTGCAGTGCTTCGCAACCTACGATGCACGGTTTCCCCATGCCCCGTGTGACCACGGCAGCGTGGCTAGTGGCGCCGCCTCGGCTGGTCACCACACCAACGGCGACCGCGATTCCATGGATATCGTCGGGCTTGGTTTCCGGGCGCACCAAGATGATTGCCTCACCTTTCTCGGCGGCTTCAGCGCCACGGGTGGCGTCGAAATACAACTTTCCGATTGCGGCCCCCGGTGACGCTCCCGATCCCCGGGCTAGGATAGAGGCCCGAATCTCGGCTGAATCAACTTCGGCTTTGAACTGAGGAACCATCAACTGCCCAACGTCTTCCGGGTTTACCTGTAATAATGCCTCATCCCGGCTGATCGCCCCCTCTTTAACCATCTCCACCGCGATTTTTACTGCGGCTGGAGGCGTGCGTTTGCCGTTACGTGTCTGGAGGATGAACAACCGGTTGTTTTCTATGGTGAACTCAATGTCCTGAGCGTCCCGATAGTGGGTTTCCAATTGGGCTGCCAGGTCCATCAAATGTCTGGAGGCTTCGGGCATAACATCCGCCAAGGTGGAGATGGGCTGAGGAGTACGAACTCCGGCCACCACGTCTTCGCCCTGGGCATTGGCAAGGTACTCGCCGTATATCTTCCGCTCCCCCGTCGCCGGGTTTCGGGTAAATAGGACTCCGGTGCCGCTGGTGGGGCCAAGGTTGCCAAAGACCATAGCCATGATGGTCACGGCTGTACCCATGTCATGGTCGATGCCGTTGTGGTTGCGATAAAAGATGGCCCTGGGATTGTTCCAACTGCGAAACACAGCCTCGGTGGAGGCCAACAGCTGGTCCCAAGGGTCAGTTGGTATATCAGTGCCGGTGGCTCGGCGGATGGCGCTCTTGAAGTCGGTTATGACGTCTCGAAGGATGTCCGAGGATAGCTGATGGTCCGCAGTTACTCCGCTTTTTTCCTTATGATGGGTCAGCACTTCCTCAAAGACACCTAGGTCAACCTCCAACACCACGTCTGCGTATATCTGCAGAAACCTTCTGTGGGCGTCCAACGCTGGGCGCAGGTCTCCCATCTCTTCAGCGAGGCCTTGGGCGATGGCGTCGTTGATGCCAAGATTGAGGATGGTATCCATCATGCCCGGCATGGAAACCCGGGCGCCGGAACGGACGGAGACCAATAGAGGGCGTTCCACCGAGCCGAACCTTCGGCCCATCGCATCTTCCACTTGGCCGAGGCTGGTGCGCATGCTTGCGGCAAGTCCGTCGGGGAATTTGTTTCCCAGTTTGAAATAGTCGAGGCAGGTCTCGGTGGTTATTACAAATCCGGGGGGCACGGGGAGCCCCATCCGGACCATTTCTCATAGGTTGCTTCCCTTCCCCCCAAAAGGGCGTTCATGGAAGCATCCCCTTCGCTGAATTGGTACACCATTTTGTTGATACCCGGAGTTCCTGTGACCATCATCCACCTCCTCCCGTGGGTTTGCTCCGCAGGTTTATCGGCGGTCCAGGCAGAATGTTATTAAGATGGTTCGGGGGCCGGGGGTGATTATAGCCCAAATGTTTACGAAATCAAGACAAGTTATAGCAATAACTTGGCTAAGCTTGGGCTATATTCTTACGAATATCGTATAAATATTTGGGCTATTGGCAAAGTACACTGGCTCAACGCCCGCTTGCTGTTGCTTTGGGTGATTCTTAAATCTCGCGGAATGGGACAGCTGGTTCCTCCAAGTCGAAGCTATTATTCCACAGGTCGTCAAGTCTCGTTTGTTCTTCGTCAGTCAGGTCCGGGGCTTCAGACGCGGAGGTGTATTCCCGTAGGTCATCCATGTTGGTGAAATTGGGAAGCACCGAGATTATCTCGGGTTTGGCCAAGACGAATTTTATGGCAGCTTGGCTCATGCTGCGGCCTGCGTTTTCCCCAGCCAGGAAATAAGTCTTGGCTGCCTTCCTTAGGGCCTCCGTCATCCACTCCGCTTTTCGGCTGGCCCGGTGGTCGCTGGGGTCAAATACCGGGGGCTCGGTGAACCTGCCGGTCAGCACCTCCGAAGCGTGGGGTACGCGTGAGATCAAGCCCACCTGCTCTTCTTGGGCTATAGGGAAGAAATCCCGGGCCGGGTCTTGCTCTAAGATGCTATAGATAATCTGGGCGCTGTGGACGTCACGCTCACGCATGACGTACTCACCCTCTTCAAACCACCCGATGTCGGGCCCGATCGCCGCACCGAAGTATCGAATCTTGCCGTCTGACTGGAGCTGCTCAAGGGTCTCAAACAGTTCATCTTGCTCCAGATGGTTCAGTTTGGGATTGTGAATTTGGTAGAGGTCGATGTGGTCCGTGTTAAGCCGTTTTAGGCTCTGCTCACAAGCAAACGTCACGAACTCCCGGTCGAATTTCTGAGGACGCTCTTGGTGGCCTTCCCTGGGTGTCTTGTCGTAAAAATCGTAGCCGAATTTGGTGGCAATCAATATATCGTGGCGACGGTGGCCCAGATATTTTGCCAGAATCTCTTCGCCGTAGCCTTCACCGTAGGTATCCGCAGTGTCGAAAAAGGTTACGCCCAAATCCAGTGCGTTCTCCAAGAGGGAACGCTTCAGTTCTTCTTCGATCTCGCCCCACCAATTGGTGGCCACGGTCCAAACGCCAAACCCTACTTCTGGCAGGGTCAAATCTGTACGGGGGAGCTGCCGGTACTTCATCTAATTTACGTCCTTGCTATTTGTATACGCTCTGGCACTAGCATTGCCGTGATTGCTTTTAAGGATTCTGGCCCAAGGGTCTAGGTGGTAGCCACCGGTTCGCCCAAGCAGCCTTTTATGGCATCCACTTGACGTCCGAACTCTTCGTCCGTTAGTACCGGTTTCAATTGTCCCAAAGCGACCCGCTCAAAAATGTCTACCCAAGAGGTGCAACCTCCGTATTCAGGCAGATAGGGAACGTCAACCGGATTTTCCAGGTGATAGACCCGCAGCAGCAGGATGGACAGCGGTTGCATTGGATTCCAGCGCATCCGGGCCACGGCGTACTCGTTGGTCCAGATGTGATGGGGCCCAAGATAGTCCACTTTATCCTGTTCGGAGACCTGTATCGTTTCTTCGACCTTGGCAAAATGGGTGAATTTAATCTGATCTTCTTGCCGGGGTTCTTCCAGCACTTGGCGCAGGTCTGCCTGGTGGTTGTCTTTAAGCAGGTCTTCCTTCTGATGCTCATAGGTAGGGTAAAGCAAGAATTCGGGATGAATGACTCGGAAGTCCTTGTCGGTCTCGTGAATACCGCCCTTGCGTAGAAGCAATATCTGGGTGCCATTGGCCAAGGCCCTGACGGTTACCGCCCATTCTTTTAGCGCCATCTGGCAATATTCTGGCAACATCTAAACTCCCCTCTTTCTATTTGGAATGGCCCTATTAATCAGGCTCTATTAAACAGGCCTTAATTTTCTAAGAAAGAATCGTCGAAAAGGGTGACTCTAACCGCGCAATCTTCGGTCTTTGCTGATATTACTCGTGTCAGGATTCCGAACCCCTGCCACAAGGGTAAATATTAACATCGGCGAATGTTAGTGGGAATCCCTGAGCTAATTCTTGTATTTATGAGCCTGTCCACATTGATGTCTGCCGGTCAACTGCTACCGATCAGCCAGCACTCCCGGCCTGTGATCCATCAGGAATTCCCGGAAAGCTCGTTGGGCTGGTGATAAGTAGCGGTCCTTGGGGTATACCAATGTCAGGGGGCGGCGGCAGAACCAGCCATCCACATCTAAGATTACCAGCATGCCTGCTTTGACTTCAGCAACGGTTCCCAATCGGGAAATCACGCCGATTCCGCCACCGGCGCCTGCTGCTTGCTTTACCGCTTGGTTGCTGCCCATCTCCAGTTCAATCCGGGGCTCTACTCCCAAGGCTTGGAAGAGACGCTCCGCAATCCGGCGGGTGGCTGAGCCTTCTTCTCACACAATCAAACCGTGTTCCACTGCGTTGGCGGGAAGCACTCCGGCCAGTCCTGCCAATGGCTGGTCCGGTGACACTACCAAAACTATTTCGTCGTCTACGTAGTCCACCATCTCAAGATCGTCAGTTTGTCCTTCGCCACGGTCGCCCACCATACCTAGGTCAATCTCCCGGTTCCTGATGCGTTGGATGATAGACCGGGTGTTGGAAATCACCAACTCCACCCGTATCCCTGGGTGCAATCTGCGAAACTGCCCCACAGCCAATGGTAGGATAAATTCTCCGGGTGTGGTGCTCGCTCCAAGAGTAAGGTGGCCCGTTTCCAGGTCTTGCATCTCTTGCACCGTGGCCACCATCTTGTTGGACAGGGCGAATATCTGCTGGGAATAGGCGAAGACTACCTCGCCTTCTTGAGTTATCCCCAACCTCCTGGGTCTCCGGTGGAAGAGGGTGACGCCCAAGGATTTTTCCAGTTCTTGGACCTGTATAGACACCGCTGGCTGGGTAATTTCCAGAGCTTCGGCAGCCCGGGAGAAGCTTAGGTGTATGGCAACGGCGTGGAAAACGTAAAGCTGATGGAAGTTGAGTTGGTTGGGGACCAATTCTCCGGGCCGCGGAGGCTCGGTATTCGCCCCTCGTTGAGCCCCCACGTCTGGCACTGAGGATTAGCTCAGACCGGGAATTACTTGACCTGAATCGAGGCCGAACCGGTCGCCCAGACCAAGCAGCCGGGCCAGGTTTCGAGTAGTCACTGCCGCCACCTCTTCCACCGATATTCCTTTAAGCTCAGCCAGTTGTTGGGCCACCGCTTGGGTGTGGTGAGGCTCCGTCCAGTTCGAGCGGTATTTCTTGAACGGTTGAGGCGCGGCATCGGTCTCAAGGACTATGTTTTCCAAGGGGATTGCCTTGGCGGTGTCCTGCAATTCGGTCAGCCGCATCAAAGGCCGGGCAAGAGAGATGTAAAACCCGCAGTCGATAGCCTCTCTAGCGGTGGCTTCGTCGCCTTGGAAGTAGTGCATGGCCCCACCCACATCCCCGGCATTCTCTCCCCGCAGTATCTGGAATACATCGGAGTGTGAATCCCTGGAGTGGAAGATGATGGGCAGCTTTAAAGCCAAGGCCAAGCGTATCTGTTCGCGGAACACCTGAAACTGAATCTCGTGGTCAGGCGAGGTGGGCAAGAAATCCAAGCCGACTTCGCTGATGCACACAACCTTTGGGCTATCTTTGGCCAAGCTTTCCAGGCGATCGTAGATTTCGCTGTCTATAGTGTGGTGGGCTTCCATGGGGTGGATGCCCACGCCGGCGTAAAGGGGTTCAAATTCTTGGGCCATGCTGATG
>Ga0310122_10002042_pt1 | contig 12861 bp, 6 predicted proteins | sample CB6_Bottom_1051__FD_203503 | JGI IMG/M metagenome (GOLD analysis project Ga0310122, IMG submission 203503) | Marine microbial communities from Western Arctic Ocean, Canada - CB6_Bottom_1051 | ecosystem: Environmental > Aquatic > Marine > Oceanic | place: Canada: Western Arctic Ocean | collected...
TCCACGCGGATCGTATGCCGGGAACTCTTGCGACTTGACCCCCATGAAGACTTCGGGGTGCTGCAACTTGTCGCCCATGCGTTTCGAGCCTTCCGCCAGTTCGTCGCCGAAGCCTTCCCGAAAGGCAGTGGCTTCGGTCATGCGGACCAAGGCGTCTTCCGATCCGAAGTTCAACGGCAGTTCGACCATGTCGTCGGTGATGACGCCGTTCTTATACAGTTCCATGGCGGCGGCCAGCGTTGCGCCCATCGAAATGGGGTCCATTCCCAGATCGTTGCACAGCCAGTTGGCTTTCAAGACAGCGTCCAGGTCACCGATCCCGCATTCGGCGCCCAGCGCCCACGCGGCTTCGTATTCGGGACCTTCGCCGGCAATCTTCCAGTTTCGAGGATGAGTGTTGACGGTGAATTTGTCGGCATGTTCTCCCAAGCGGCAAACGCGGCCACAGGCGATCGTGCAAGCAAAGCATGCCTTGTTCGCCACCATGCGCGTATCTTTGATGGCGTTGCCGTTCAGGTTTTCGTATTCCTCGAACTGCCCAGATTCGAAGTTGCGTGTCGGCAAGCCGCCATGCGCGTTTGTCAGGTCAATGGTGGCGGCCGTGCCCAGATCGGAAAACGCGGCGTAACCGGGATTGGCTTCCATGACGGCCCGCATGTCCCAGACGGCTTTCATGAAGGCTTCGGGATTCGCGACGCTGACGCTTCCCGTGCCACGGACGGCAATCGCTTTCAGATTCTTCGAACCCATGACGGCTCCGACACCGCTACGTCCGGCTGCTCGGTGCTTGTCGTTCATGATGCAGGCGAATTTCACCAGGTTCTCGCCGGCCGGACCAATGCACGAAACGCGAAGGTTGGGAATCCCCAAGTCTTTCCGCAATCCGTCTTCGGTTTGCGAGACTGTCTTGCCCCAGTAATCGGCGGCGCTGCGGACCTCGACCTGATCGTCGTAGATATAGAGGTAACTGGGATTCGGTGCTTTACCTTCCAGAATCAGCAGGTCATAGCCGGCGAATTTTAGTTCCGGTCCCCAGTGACCGCCAGAATTCGACGTGGTGATGGCGTTTGTTAAGGCGCCTTTGGTAATCACCATGTAACGGGAACCGCACGGAGCCGGCGTGCCCGTCAGCGGACCCGTGGCAAAGATCAACTTGTTTTCCGGCGCGAGCGGATCGACCGTTGGATCGAGTTCCTCGTAAAGATACCGATCGCCGAGACCGCGGCCTCCAATGTATTCTTCCAACCACTCGGTTGGGATGTCCTCGACCGATGATGTTCCAGTCGTCAAATCAACTCGCAAAAGTTTTCCCATCCAGCCGGACATGTGATGTCTCCTGTTCTTGGTTTAGACGGCGAACAGCATATCAAAATTGGGAAATAATCGCAGGGGTTAGTATCCTGTCCTCAGCTTTCAGTTTACAGTCTCGTAATAGGATAGACGGAAAACTGAGGAACAGCGACAAATAAGTTGATCAATTTTCGGTAGTGGCTGAAGAATGCAAATGAGAAGATTCACGAGATTGACGAACGGATTCTCCAAGTCGCTGCAGCTTCACACGGCCATGCAATCGATTTTCTTCGCGTCGTACAACTTCTGTCGGCCTCACATGTCGTTGGATGGACAGACGCCAGCAATGGCCAGCGGATTGACGCCTAGGCCGATGAAACTTCGAGAACTCTTGGAAGTCGTGGCGGCTGCTGGAAGTCGTGGCGGCTGCGTGAATTTTGATTTGAGCAACACGTTCTGATGACAGCACCGCCATGTCAAACCCTCGGTATCCAAATCCAAATGAAGGTGAGCCCGGTTGCTCCGGTTGCTTCACCATAATCTCTTTTGCCACTACTTTATTATTCGTGGCTTACATGATCGCTGAGTGGTTTATGAAGAAGTAATAGAATTTATTGTAAGTTACGACCGTAGCGTGACTTCAGATTCCAGCACCGCAGAAGTTCAGCCACTCCCCAATTCCCCCCCCCGCCAGCTCGTCCAGCTCGTCCGGCGGGTGAAGCAGTTTCGCCTGCTAAACTCATTCACTTGCCAGACAAGCTGGCAAGGGTCTTGTGGAATCTCGATGTGAATGGTGCTAGCCGTTCAAACTATTCACCGGCCGCACAAGGCGGCAGGAGTCTGTTGAATTGATCAACTTATTTTTGCGCAGTTCCAAAGCACTGCAATCTGAACATTGAAAACGGACATTGGATCACAATGACTAAAGAAACGCCAACCGACTTTCCCATTCACGAACTGATTTCGGCTCGATGGAGTCCTTGCGGATTCGAAAACCGGCCCGTCGCCGCGGACGATTTGAATTCGCTGTTCGAGGCGGCTCGTTGGGCCGCTTCTTCGTACAACGAACAGCCGTGGAGTTTCATCGTGACAACTCGTGATAACACCGCGGACTTCGAAAAGGCGTTGTCGTGCTTGGTGGACGGCAACCAAACGTGGGCCAAGGATGCTCCGGTGCTTGTCATCACATGCACTTCGCTCGCGTTCGATCGGAATCGTAAACCGAATGCCGCGGCCGAATACGATTTGGGACAGGCCGTCAGCAATCTGTCGACCGAAGCAACGTCGCGCGGCTTGTCGCTGCATCAGATGATCGGCATTTTTCCCGACAAAGCACGCGAGCTTTTCGAGGTTCCCGAAGGAGTCAACCCGATGACCGCAATCGCGATCGGCTATGCCGCCGACCCGGCGGGATTGCCGGATGGGTTGCGAAGTCGTGATCTCGCCCCGCGTTCGCGAAAGCCGCAGGCCGGATTCGTGTTTTCTGGGAAATGGGGCCACACACGATGAATGTCGGTCGGAAAACGGCATTACAGCGAAACAACTCAAGAGACGACTGCGAACATCCCAATGAGCAAGACGATGACGGCCACGCATCCAATTCCGATGGCGTTATCTTCACGACTGCCATATCGCCACAAAGCGTACGCGATAACCAAGACCGCCCACAGTGCGCGTATCAAGAGCACGTCCATAATGATTTTGTGATGCAATTGCAAATGGTTTACATTAAGCCCAGGTGATGCCATAATGCGTCGTCTGGCCTGGGATATCTCACAGAATACAAAATCGGCAGATCGTTTCGAATGAACGGCAAAGTTTCGTTCCTAGTTGCTCTTTTTGCAGGCATCGCGTTCGCTTGGCCGAGTTGCCATGCGGCGGAAGACAATGACGGCCAGGATTCAAACGGCATCGTTGTGAACGGGGTCAACTCGGATGCCGCAAGTGCGAGCGCCGTTGGGTACGTCATCGCCGTGCAATGTGTCGTCATCGTCCTTGCATCGCTGGCGGGTGGGTGGTTGCCGCAGCTCATCGAGCTGACTCATACGCGTATGCAATTGATGATCAGCTTTGTCGGGGGGCTGATGCTGGGAATTGGGCTGTTCCACATGTTGCCTCATTCCTTTGCCAAGTTGGGCGACTTAGACCGGACATTGTGGTGGGTAATGGTCGGATTTCTGGGGATGTTTTTCTTATTGCGGACGTTCCATTTTCATCAGCACGGCCCGGCGGACAGCTTCTATCACGAGTCAGGCCAGTGTGCGGATGATGGACCACACTCGCACGATCACGATTCGGCCAACTTGCCAAATCCGGCACACAATCATTCGCACGGCCACAAACTGAGTTGGGCGGGAATCGCATTTGGCCTATCGATTCACACGATGATCGACGGAGCGGCGTTGGCGGCCAGTGTCGAAGTGGACGCAGCTCATGGCAACGCGGCGTGGATGTTGGGGTTGGGCACGTTTCTGGCCGTCGTCTTGCACAAGCCGTTGGACGCTGTTTCAATCACGTCGTTGATGGCCGCCAGCCGTTGGTCGGTCGCATCACGCACGCTTGTGAATTTCGGATTCTCGTTGATGTGTCCCTTCGGAGCCGTACTTTTTCTGACGGGAATTCGCCAATTTGCCGATTTCCATCACGTGATAGTCGGGTGTGCTCTGGCGTTTTCAGCAGGTGCCTTCATGTGTATTTCGATGAGCGACCTGTTGCCCGAGGTCGAGTTTCATACGCATGACCGTGGAAAGCTGTCACTGGCTCTACTGCTTGGAGTCGCGCTGGCGTACGGCATCGGATTTCTGGAACCCGAGCACACTCATTCAAAGCACAATCACAACAGGCAGCAAGACGATGCGATCAAGGCGAAGGAGTGATGAGATTGACGGCACTCGACTGATGTGTGCCCACGTCGCGCGCCATCGCCTTGCCGTTAAATGAATCAATAGTGTCGATCCGGAGCACGCGGAGTTTGATGATACTTGAGCACAAACTTTGAGCAGCAAACCCCGAACGAACCGCATCGTTGTGTTTGGCAATGAGCCGCCAGACACTGACCTGATCTTAATTCGTACATTGGAGAATCTACGATGACAACTAAGCTGGTTTCCCTCGTTCTTCCGTTGCTCTTCCTTTGCAACGGCGCCATTGCCCAGAAGCTGACGTCCGACATTCCGTATGTCGAGAACGGTCACCAGCGCCACGTCCTCGATATCTACACGCCGGAAGAACCGGCCGCGAAGAGGCTGCCCGTCATGTTCTGGATCCACGGTGGTGGCTGGGTTGTTGGAGACAAGAGCGATGTCGCACTGAAGCCCAAGGTTCTGACCGAGCGAGGATTTGTCTTCGTCTCGACGAACTATCGACTTCTGCCGGAAGCGAAAATGGAAGAGCTGACTGGCGACGTCGCCAAGTCGCTCGGCTGGGTGTACAAGAACATCGCCAGATTTGGCGGCGATCCCAAGCGGATCTTTGTGGGCGGACATTCCGCCGGCGCCCAGTTGGCGGCGTTGATCTGCATCGACGATCGGTATCTGAAGAAAGAAGGAGTGTCGTTCGATGTTCTCAAAGGCTGCATCCCAGTGGACGGCGATACTTACGATATTCCCAAGATCATCATGACCGCTGAGCACCGGCAGACGCTCTACGGCGGCAAGATGTTTACGTTTGGTCATCGGCAGAAATTCGGAAACGACCCGGAGAAACACGTCGATTTCTCGGCGGTGACGCATGTCGCGAAAGGCAAAGGCATACCGCCGTTCCTGATCCTGTATTTTCCCGGCAACCCGGATACGCGAGCCCAGGCACGGCGTCTTGAAAGCGTGCTGAAGGCAGTGGAAATCCCGGCCAAGGCGTATGGCAAGCGTGACAGCAACCACAGCCGCTTGAACAACGACCTCGGCAAACCCGACGATCCGGCGACGCAAGAATTCTACAAGTTTCTGGATCCGTTGGTTGGTCGGGAACGGTGATGAATAACGACTTGTGCAGAATACGACACGACATCGAACGAAAACCAAATTACTCGCCGCCGTGGCGATAACGCTGGGACCGGGGATGGTTGAATTCGTGACTCAAGTCGAGAATTGACATCCAAGATGGAACACACATGCGCTCACAGTCCCGATCGTGCCAATTCACGCATTACTGGTTGCCTTCGTGACAGTATTTCTCGTCCGCGCGGTCACGGTACAAGAGGAAAATGCCCCCGGCGTGTTTCAAGAGATATCACGGGCGGGTCGGATAGTCCTTGGCTTGTCCGCGCTTGGTGCTGAAAACGTCGCGGAAGAGTCAGCTTGCAACGGAAAGTTCAAAACGGCCCTGCCATTCAAGAAACCTGCTAGTCAAACACAAGTGTTCTTTGATATGTTCTGTGAATACGGAAACTGTAAGTGTGGCACAGCTATTTTGAACTGTCCGGTTCGAGTTGCCGATTCGTGTACTTTTCGCGGCGCCGGACGGGCAAGACAGAATGGTCCCGACATACCAAACGTCCCAAGGAGAAAAGCATGGCCGATTTCTCTCAGAATGGTGGAAACGGACAGCACACGGCGTCGAACGACTTGCCGGACACTTCTTCGGTTAACCGGTTGATTCAACGAACGCGTTTGTGGTTGCGGTCGAGTTGGGTGACGACCGGCACGGGGCTGACGGTTGGATTGTTGCTGACGACGTTGGTCGCGGTATCGCTGACAGACCTCGCGTTGACTCTGTGGCCGTCGATGCGGCTTGTTGGGCTGCTGCTGATTGTGATTCCGACGGGCGTCGCGGTGATCGTCGGCGTGATTCGGCCGTTGTTCCGCCGGCTGACGCGGGTGCTGATCGCTCGTCGAATCGAAAAAGAGATCCCCCACATCCACAACCGGTTGGTCAGTTGTGTGGACTTCGCCGACAACGACTCGGGACAGTCTCATTCCCTGGCGTTTCATCGACGCTTGGTGAAAGAGGCCATCGAGCGGATTCGCGATTTCCGCCTGCAAAAGGTCATCGACCTTGTCAGTCTGCGGCGTTCGGGAATCTTCACGGGAGCCGGTGTCGTCGCCGTCATTTTGGCGTTCGCGATTTTTTCCAATCGACTGTCGACGGCGGTGGCTCGTATCTTTCAACCGTTTGCCGATATCCCACCAGCGTCGGGTGTCGACTATGACGTATTGCTCGGCGATCAGACCGAACCGGGTGATTATGAAACGTTGCGTGGAGAACTCGTTGATTTCACCGTGGTTTTGAAGCAGGGACAAGTCGATCCGCCCGGCGGCGAGGATCCGTTGCGGTTGGAAGTCGACATCTTCAACGACGAAGGCGAACTCAAACAGCTTTCGTATTACTTCGGCAAGCTGCAAGACGATCAGACCACATTCCAACTGACGGGAATGCAAAACTCGTTCACGTATCGCGTTCATGGCGGCGGGACTTGGACCAAAGAGATGAAGGTCACGATGCTCGACCGCCCGCGGATCGTCGGACTCCAGACAGCTCTGCACTATCCGAAATACATGCGGGTTTCCGAACCACGTTTCGGACCGCCTCAGACAGCCGACGTGTCAGGACCGAAAGAAAGCACGGTCGAAATCGTCGTCGATGTCGAAGGCGATGTGAGTGAAGGCGAGATTCAATTACTGCAGCTCAAAACGAAAACAGTCGACGTGTTGAAGCGTCCTCAACGGGCTTGGTTCACCGACAAGATCCCGCATGGCGCCGCGGCGGACGGCAAGTGGGAATTCGACGAAAAACTGATCGGTAAGAAAGCGCATACCGACGCGGCCAACAAAGCGGCTCACGCGCATGGATTTCACGGAGCCCCGATTGGTTTCGAGGTGCAACGCGGCGAGAGTCTATTCGCTGACGTGTACCTGATCGCCGATCAAATGCCGGAAACGATCATGTTGAAATGGCACGACGGCCAGGGTTGGGAACATCGCGCATATTGGGGCGCTGACAAGATCCAAGAGGGAAAGCCCGACACGCCCAGCCGAGTTCACATGGGCGATCTTCCCAAAGCCGGAAAGTTGGTGCGGCTGGAAGTTCCCGCCAAGTCGCTCGATCTGGAAGGCAAACGTTTACACGGAATCAGCTTCGCGCTGTTTGGCGGCAAATGTCTCTGGGGAGCCGCCGGAACACTGCCGGCCGCTCAGAAACAGGTCACGCAATTGGTCGCGACCGAATCGATCTTGCTGCATCGCGTGGATCAGCCGTCCAGCGATCCGACCGACGATCAAGAAGACGTTTCCGAGCAACCGACCTCGAAGCCACAAAAGTGGAAGGGCACATTTCCGTTGATGCGCGACGGCTTCTATCGAGTCGTACTGCGGAACAAGTTGAAGTATCCCAACCAGCAAATGGAGGAAGGGAAACTGACGGCAATCCGCGACAATCCGCCGCAGGTGGCAATCGAACGGCCGGGCACGGATCTGCTGCTGAGTACTCCGGTCAAGGTGCCGATCTATATCTCGGCGTTCGACGATTTTGGGATCGACATCATCGTGATGTCCGTGCAAATCGGTGAAAACAACGGCTTCACGGGACGTCCTGTCAAACAATACGAGCAGCCGCAACGCAGCGAGACGACGGTCGTGACACTCGACCTGACCGAAGAGAAACTCAAAGTCGGCGACACATTGAAGTACCGCGTCGAAGTCCGCGACTGCCGCGGGCAGAGTGCCACGACTCAGGATTACACGATTCGGCTGGCCGACGACAACAAAGCCGCTGACCGCCAGTTCGCTCAGTTCGAACAAAAGACCGACACGTTTCAAGAGAAGTTGCTGAAACTGATCGGCGAGCAGAAGAAGGTGCAGGAATCGGTCGAAAAGATGGCCGAGAAATACAAACAAGTCTCCGAGCGAATTGAGAGAGCGAAGGTCGAAGCGATCAAGAAACTGGCGAATGCCGATCCGAACAAGCCCATCGATCCGGCCGACTTGAAACCTGAAGATGTCGCCAAAGCCATGGAATTGGCCGACGACACGAACAAGGCGCTGCAAGAACTGCGCGGCGAGCTTGGCGAAATCGCGAAGCTGGAAAACCAGAATGTCCAATTGGGCAAGCAGGTGGCCAATGAACTGGCCGAGTTGGCGAAACAGGCTCCGAACCAGCAAATGCTGCCGCCCGAAGTCGCCAAGCAACTCGATGCCGTGCAGAAAGCGTTTCAGCAAATGGCCGTCCAGCCAATGCAGGATTTGAACGCGCTGATGCAAAAGGGAACGCAGGCCGCCAACAAGGATCCGCAACTCGCCGAAGTCGAGCGTCAAGGCAAGCAGTTGCAACGTAACTTGGACGACTTGCAAGAGCGAATGAAGGCGTTGTCGAAGGCTCAGAAGGAAAGCCAAAACGACATCGACAAAGCACTGGCCGATCTGCGCAGCGATCTCACCAAGCAGAACGCCGAGATGACGGCGCGCGAACTGGCCGACCTCAAGGAATTCATCGACGCCATGCGCAAGGATCTCAAGAACCTGCAAGGCGTGCAGGAAGAATTGCTCGGCGACAACATGAAAGACCTGTCCGACCGCCTGTTCGAGAAGCTGAAGGAAGAGCAACAAAAACTCGACGAAGAATCGGACAAGGAATTGGCGGAAGCGCGGAAGGTCCTCGATTCCGAGGAACTGCGCCGCATGCGCGACCAGCCACAATTCCCGAAACGGCCGTACGATCCCGAACGCGACGAATACCTGGTTCCGCCGAAGGAACAAGATACGGAAGAACCGGACGCCGAGGGTGATGAAGACGCCAAAGACAAGAAGAAAGACGACGAAAAGAAAAAAGAGGCCGACGCTGACGACGAAGAGGACGAACCGCCGCTGTTCATGCCGGCGTTAGGAGGCCCCGTGCCGAAGCTCGATCCGCGTTTCGCCGAAAAGATTCGCGAGATGGCCAAAGCCGCCAAGAAAAAGAAGAAAGATTCCAATGGCGAGGACGATCCGCGTGAAGAATTGCGATCACGTCAGGTCAATCGCGTCGAAGAACTGGACTTGGCGGAACAGGCGCTGGCTTCCGACCAACAGTCACTGGAAAAAATGCTCGAACAATTGCAAGCGGCGGCGGCCAATCCCGATCAGGCCAGCCAGTTGGCGAAAATGATGAAGTCGATGAACATGCAACAGGCCCAGGCCATGATGCGGCGAATGCAGCAAATGCTATCGAAGGCACAAAACCAACAGCAAAACCAAAAGTCAAATCAGCCGCCGACGCCGTCACAGAATCCACGGGGACTGTTGATGCCTGTCGATGGCGGCACCGAGTTGATTCTCGTCGAGTTCGACGACCTCGATCTGGATGCTCGGACGGTGATCATGAAGATGCAACCCAAGGTGCGGGAAGAACTATTGCAAGGACTGCGCGAAGAAGGCCCGGAAGGATACCGCCGGTTTATCCGCGATTACTTCCGACGCTTGACGAAAGTCAGAGCGACAGAAAAAAAGTGAGAGGGAAGATTTGCGATTTTGGATTTGCGATTTTGGATTGAAATAATCGCAAATCGAAATTCAAAAATCACAAATCCATGGAATCGTTTCTCAAATCGATCGGAGTCGCGGACGAGGTTCTCGAACACCTCGACCAAACCCAATTGGCGTTTCAACGGCCTGCCGTTTTGTGGGGCGGGTTGTTGTTGCTGATCCCAGTCGCGTGGTTCATTTATGTCCGCCAGCGCGACAATCTTAGCACGGTGCCGAGGAAGTTTCGCATCACGCTCAGCGTCACGCGAGTTTCGATTTTGGCACTGCTGATCTGCATTTTGGCCGGCCCCTACCTGAAGATCGACCACCGGATTGCAAAGAAGCCGATCGTTGCCGTGCTGTTCGATACGTCGCAGAGTATGCAGTTGCCGGCGGGTCCGTATGAATCGGACGAGGAATTGGTCGCGATCGCGCAAGCCGCGGGATACGAAGCAAGTGAAGGCGAAATCGATTCGGACACGCGAAAGGCTCTGAATCGAATCGGACGGGCCGAGTTGGCTCAGACCGTTGTCCGTGCGGCGAAAGAGTCGTTCTTGGAACCGCTGAAAGATGATTACGAATTGCGCGTCTATTCGTTTTCCCGCGAATTGACTCCGATTGTTTTTGATGCCGAAGACACCGAAACCGCCGCCGTTATTTCCGATGGCGGCACTTCGTCGCGGATCGGCGAAGCAATCTTTCGCGTGTTGGAAGAGGCGGCTGGTCAGCAGGTTGCCGGTATTTTGTTGATGTCCGACGGTCAGAACACCGGCGGACGTTCGCCGTCACAGGCGGCACGCGCGGCGGCCGATGCCAAAACGCCGTTGTTCGTCGCTCCGCTGGGTTCCAGCCAGCGCGTGCAAGATGTGTCGATTATCGACGTCTACACGTCCGGATTGGTTGCGGTTGGTGACACCGTTCGAGTTCACGTCACGCTGCAATCGCAGGGCTTCGACGGACGTCCCGTGAAGATTGAATTGAAGGACGGCGACGAAGTGCTCGACACCAAGGAACGCGTCGTCCGCGATGCCGAGCAACAGCAGATTGAATTAACGTACGAAGCCAAACACGCGGGATCTCATTACTTGACCGTCGACGTGCCGGCACTCGAAGAGGAATCCGAAGAACTGCGAGCCAACAATACCGACACGGCATTCGTCCGCATCAGCGAAGAGAAGTTGAAGGTGCTGTTCATCGACGGCCTGCCGCGTTGGGACTTTCGTTTCATCAAGAATGCAATTCGCCGCGACAACGGACTGGCGGGCCGAACCGAGGAAACTCCCGATGTCATTGTCGAGACGGAGTGGCGGCGCTTGTCGGACGAATTGAAAGCGGCCGCGTTGCCGCGCACTCCTGAAGACATCGCGAAGTACCACACAATCATCATCGGCGACGCATCGCCCGAATTGATCGACGCGGACTTTCGTGAATTGCTGAGCGAAGCGGTGCGGGAAAAGGGAGTCGGACTGATCGTCTCGGCGGGCACGCAGGCAATGCCGCATCGGTTTGATAAGGCGTTTCAAGATTTGTTGCCGGTCAAGGTCAAGAGTAACGCCGCGGGAATGGAAGCTCCGGCTTACAAGCCGTTCCGCCTGGAAATCAGCCCGGCTGGCGTGATCCACGAAACCATGCGATTGTACGACGACCCCGGCCGCAACCAGAACGTGTGGCAGCGGATGCCTCCTTATTATTGGTGCGCGGCGGTCGAACGTCCCGCGGCGGGGGCCACAGTGTTGGCCTACAATTCGAGCGTCGAAGGCCGCTACGGAAAACTGCCACTGGTTGCGTATCACTATGCCGGCGACGGCAAGGTGATGTTTGTCGGCACTGATTCGACATGGTTATGGCGACAAAATGTTGGCGACCGGTTCTTCTACAAATTCTGGGGACAGAGCATTCGTTTCGTCGCCCGTCGCGATGAATCGGCGGGCAAGAAGAGCCGGATCGAGGTGCGTCCGGTGCGGGCTCAGCCGGGAGAAGAGGCCGAGATTGAACTGTTCGCCTTCAAAGCCGATGGAACTCCGGAGGACACCGAAAATCGCAAGGTCACACTGTTCGGTCCTGACTCACGCGAGACGGTCGAATTGACGGCCGACAAGTCGATGAAGGGGCGTTACACCGGCAAGTTCACTCCTGAAAAGCCTGGCAAGCATGGTTTGGCGTACCAGCCATCCGACGGGAGCACGGCCGTCGAAGCGACCATTCGAGTACTGATCGCTCCGGAAGAGTTCCGGCACCCGAATCTCAACCGGCCAACGTTAGAGTTGCTGGCCAGCACATCCGGCGGCGCGGTTGTCGGCCTTGCCGATTTGGGTTCGATCCCCGAACGCTTGAAAGGCGAAACGGAATTAAAAGACCTGCACCGCGAGGCAACCATTTGGGACAACTGGCTGACGTTGCTGGTCTTGATTCTGCTCTATTCAGTCGATGTCGGTCTGCGTCGGCTGATGGGACTCTCTTGATTTGCGATTTTGGATTTTGGATTTTGGATTGAGTTTAGAATTGGGAATGAAGTAATGGATGGAAACAGTCAAAAATCAAGAATCAAAAATCGCAAATTCCATTGGTTTGCGATCGTGTGTGTCGTGGTCGTAATGGCGTTGTTGATTCCAACGTCATCTCCAACCCGCACGGTTGCTCAGGAAAAGACACCTGCGCCAAAAGCCAAATCGGCGACGGCTGAAATCCTGACGGAAACACGGATCGTCGAACGGGTTACCGAGGCGACTGATCGGGCGTTGGAGTATCTGGCCAGTCAGCAGCGGCCCGACGGGGCGTGGGATGGCAATAATGCTCCCAACGCGCTGGCGTTGTTGGCGTTTATGGGAAGCGGACATGTCCCAGGCCGGGGTCGGTACAGCGACGTGCTGGAAAAGGGCAAGAAGTTCATCTTGCGCACGCAGAATGACAAAGGTGTCTTCGTGCCTCAGCGCGCGGCCGGTTCGGGGCCGATGTATCAACAAGGACTGGCCACGTTGGCGATGGCCGAAATGTACGGCATGGATCCCGATCCGGAACTGGAAGAAAAGCTCCGCAAGGCAGTCGACTTGCTCGTCAAGTGCCAATCACCAAAGGGAGGCTGGCGATACCAACCGAATCCCGGCGATCAGGACCTCAGCGTGACGGTCATGCAAATCGT
>Ga0310122_10002044_pt1 | contig 12858 bp, 9 predicted proteins | sample CB6_Bottom_1051__FD_203503 | JGI IMG/M metagenome (GOLD analysis project Ga0310122, IMG submission 203503) | Marine microbial communities from Western Arctic Ocean, Canada - CB6_Bottom_1051 | ecosystem: Environmental > Aquatic > Marine > Oceanic | place: Canada: Western Arctic Ocean | collected...
CCAGCGTGGTCTTTCCCGATCCGACAGTGCCTGCCAGCAGGGTAGTGTTACCGATGGGGATGCCGCCGTTGAGGATACGGTCCAGTCCCTCAATGTGGGTCTTGGACTTCTCGCGTGGCCGGCCGCCACGGGGGTCCAGCATCACCCTCTTCGGTTTTACGTTTTCTTCCGCCACGATCATTCCTCGATAATGTACTGGTCGATAAGGTACTGGCGGACCCGCTTTTTCAACGTTCTCTCAGTAATCCCTTCTTCCTGAGCAGTGTCATGGACATTTTGTAGTTCTCGCTGCACTTCCACCGGGAGCTCGGCCCACTCGACCGGAGGCTTCTTCGGCAGCAGCCCGCGCAGGTCAACCGGGTTGGCGTCAGCGAAGACCGAGGCGAAGCGCTCGCGCACGCGTTCCTCGAAGTATTTTTCCGCCTCCCGCTCGCACTCGTTATAGGTCTTGACCAGCTGCTCCTCGATGACTGGCCCGAGGTCTTCCATGAAGACTCCCTCGGGCAGGAAAGAATGGTACCAGCTACCATCCTCGTGCAGCACATCCAGATGCGTGCGGTTGTACGCGTCAATCAGCGGCGTCTCGTATTCTTCCTTTGCCATGCCTCGTCCCGGAGCCCGTCGAGGACCGCGCTATATATGAGGATTAGCCTCCGCCCAGCAGCGGCAGTACATAGTAGATGGCGAGCACGGTCCCCATCAGTGCTTCGCCCACAATCAGCCCGGTCGCAATCATGTAGGTATTGAGCAGCTTCAGTGTGCGCCCCTTCTCGTCGAGGCCGTCGCGCTCGACCGCCGGCTCCAGCACTTTCAGCTCCCACAAGTCGCGCATTGCTCCGCCGACAACCATTGGCAGTGTCACCACCATTGGCAGGTACATTCCCAGCCCGAAAGCGGTCCCCATCCCAGTCAGCAGCTCCATGAAGATGCCGATGCCGAAACCGAGCCCCAGCAGCTGCCACGGCGTCTCGCCGCCGAGCATGATTTGCGCGAAAGCGGCGAATGCGTTCGCCTGCGGTGCGTAGAGCACCAGTTCGCCGCGCGCCAGCGCCAGCGAGAGGATGCCGGCAAACAGTGCCGAGACGATGGTGCCAGGGATGATGCCGACCAGTTCGGTCTTCATGATGTGCATCGGCCGGTTGCCGACGTAGAGCGCCGCCTTGTAGTCGCCAATCACGGTTCCTGACATCGAGATGGCGCCGCCGAAGACGGTCGTGCCGACCAGCGAAAGCAGTGCCGCGTCACTCGCCGCGAGTCCCAGCAGGTTCTTGAAAATCAGCACCAGCATTAGCAGCACGATGAACGAAGTGCCCGATACGGGCTCGATGCTGGTCTCACCCATCACCTTCACGGCAATCGCGCCAAGCGCGAAAGTCGTCAGGCAGAGTACCAGCGCAAAGACGAAGGAGGGGATGAAGCCGAACTCGGTCGCGAACACTAGCGTGATGCCGACCAGCGTCACCACCAGCATTACGGGAATATGCGTTACCGGCCACTCATACCAGCCTTTGCCCTCGACGTAGTCGCGCCGCGCGACATCGTCGCCACCGGTAAAGATGGCAATAACGTCCGCCGCAGTGGTGCGGAAGACCGGCGCCATCTTCAGTAGCGCGGTGATGCCGCCGCCCAGGATGGCGCCAATCGCCATCGGGCGCGCGACGTAGGCGTACGATTTCAACGACGCCGCGGGGTAGGCGGAGACGGCGTGGTAGAGCCCGTCGACCGGGTAATAAAAGGGATAATCGAGTGCATACGCCATTGGCGTCACGATGAACCATGTGAAAAACGTCCCGAGGCTCACCAGCATTGCGACACGGAATTTCATGAACCAGCCGATGGCGCCCATCAGCGGCGTGAACTCGAAGCCGAGCCAGGTGTAGTTGGTGATTCCTGAGTCGAACGGCACCATCAGGTCGCCGCCTTCGTAATAGCGCTCAATCCCCAGTCCGTGCGCCCCCTTGTCGAGCACCGAGGTGCGAATCGGGTCACCCGCCGCGTCAACCGCGCCGGTGGCGAAGACCGGAAAGTCGCGCAGGAATGTGAAGATTGCGACCAGCAGGGTCGAGATTCCGACCAGCCAGATTGAGTGGCGGGCGCTCTCGACCGACCCGGTCGAGGTCTCGCGCGCGATGTCCATCAGCTTGACGTTGGCTTCGAAGCCCGGCAGCGGCAACGGGTCTTCGACCAGCCATACTCTCCGAAAGATGATGAAGTAGAGCACGCCCAGCATCCCGCCCAGGATTGAAGCCACCAGCGCCACCCCCGCCAGTACCCACGACTCGGGCAGCAGTAGCGAAGCGTCGACGAGATGGCTGCCGTCCGCCATGCGGTATTTCGAGGAGTAGGCGAGCAGATAGATGGCGGGATACGTAAACACGAAACCGGTGCAGACCATTGAGGCGCCGGTCGAGGCAGAGGCGGAGAGGTTCACTTCGCCCGGGGTCCAGCGCAGCGCCATCGCCGTAAGGTAGGCGACGTACCACGAGCCGGAGACAATCATCCCGACTTTGAGCCCGACGTACTGGTTGATGACCGCGAACAGGATGCCGATGACCAGCCCCAGCAGGATCTGGTCCCATTTCCAGGTCGTCGAACCAAAGCCTTCGGTGCGCGTCTTCTCCTCGAGATACTCCTCCAGCACCTCGGTGTTGAAGTTGGAGTACATCTCGGGGTCGAAGTAATCGAGCGTCCCCTCTTCGATAGCGCGCAGCCCTTCGGGGGTCGGCGGCTGCCGATATGGGGAAGTCCTTACTTTTGCCATGCGGGAACGGCTCCGCACGCGGTGGAGCGGTTAAACCGGTTTGGGGGCCGGTTCGACCAGTTCGAGCAGCACCCCGCCGGTGTCGCGCGGGTGGAAGAACGCGATGCGCGTCCCTTCGGCGCCGTCCCGTGCCTCGCCGCCCAGCGGCTCTAACCCGGCGGCGCTACAGCGTTGCAGCGCCGCCGTCAAGTCAGGAACCTCGAGCGCGACGTGGTGCAATCCGGGCCCCTGCCGTTCTAGGAAGCGGCCGACAGGCGTATCGCCAGCGAGCGGCTCGAGCAGCTCTACCTCACTCCCACCGGCTGCTAGGTGCGCGGTGCGCACTCCCTCGGATGGAACGTCCTCGGTATGCCGCAGCTCGAGGCCCAGAGCTTTCCACAGCGGCAGCGCCGCGTCAATGGATTCGACCGCTACCGCCACATGCCGTAGCCGCGTTTCTTCGCCCACGCGGCGCGAAGGTCGCGGCTAAATAGGTGTTTGCCGCATCCACTGGCGTGCTCAGGACTAGATATTTTCAGCGGGACTTGAATACTTCAAACACACGTGGCTAAATTATGGGGTCGCGAAACTACTCCCCCAGCTTCAACCTTATCCTGATTTTATCGATGATATTTTCCGGGTTTTACTACTTGCCTCATAATGCTGAAGCACAAGGTACCCCAGAGTACAATGATGTTAGCAATGGTCTACCCACGCAAGGCCTTTGGGTTTCCAAGGTCCGGTTTCATGATATTGACGAAGATGGGATTGATGAGGCTTTCTTTTTCGGCCCGCGCAAGGGACAGGGGGACCGTTCTCTCCACGTAATGCAATGGGATGGCAACACGTGGTCGAATGTTTCATCCACGTTTGGAACGGAAGTGATCAACCATCACTCTTACGGTGGATTTGATTTTGGCGACCTTGACAATGACGGTAACGTGGATGTGGTGGCTGGTAGCCATGGCAAATATAACGTCAGTACTTTCTACCGAGGCTCTGGAGGAAATTGGGACGAGAGCGTAGTAGAGAAAGAGTGTGAGAGTTGTGACAGTCAGGATGCTTGGTCTATTGATGTTGGAGACTATAATGCCGACGGGCGTCTGGATGTTTTGATAGGGGGTCAGATGGATATGGTTCTTACTCCTTTTGCAAACTCGGGTGACGGTAATTGGATTCAACAGGACGACGGGATAATCATGGGCAGAGCCAGCACTTTACAGGGCTATTTCGTTGATATCAACCGAGACGGATTCCTGGACCTGACAGCCAATCTTCGTGACGGCGTCTGGGTATACCTTGGTGACGGAAACGGAGGCTGGACAAACTCCAGCGCAGGCCTGCCGGTCGAATCAGGCACAAATGACAGTCCGTTCTCGCTCGACTGGGGGGATTTCAACAATGACGGATTCGTGGATCTAGCGTTATGCACGGTTGGTAACAGCGATAGTCGCATCTACGCATTTGCGGGAGATGGAACCGGCAACTGGACGGACAGTTCGGAGGGCCTGCCAACTTCAGGGACCGCGTACCGTGCAATCAGATTGGCAGATATGAATCAGGATAAGTACGATGATATTGTGGGCCTCACTCCCAGTGGCACGGTCGAAACCTACCTTGCAACCGAAACCGGTGGATGGGTAAAGTCCCAGAACACGTTGCAGGGAAACGCACGAGGGTACCGCATAGAGGTAGGGGATTTCGATCACAATGGACACCGTGATATCATCGCCGGTTTTGGAACGGACCAGGCTGGCTACCCGGGTAGCGTGAAGGTCTGGCGTGAAAGCACGGCCGTGTCGTCACTAGGCGTGGACATGGACTATCCTGACGGCATGGAAACCTTCCGTGGTGGGTCTATCAGGTTCATCCACTGGCTCTCGGAAATTCCGTCGACCACTGGGTCCCGTAGCGTAAAACTGGAATATTCAACGGACGGCCCGGATGGAGATTGGACAACCATCGCCGAAGGTTTGCCTGATACGGGTACCTTCCAATGGGAAGTACCTTTCGAGAATTCTGCTGATAGTTTTCTGAAAGTAACGTTGACTGACGGGCTAGGTACTTCAGTTGACGACATCAGTGACAATAGTTTTGCGATTATTTCACCATCTAATTATCCACCAGATATAGAATTGGGGGAGCCGGGGGAGGCTATCGCTGATGGAAGCTATTCCATCACGTGGGTGGCTTCTGACCCTGATGGCGATCAAGTCGCAATCGACCTGTATTATGACACAGACACACAACCCAATGAGAAGCAACTGATCGCGGCTGACCTCGAAAATTCGGGAGAATATGAATGGGATACCTCTGGAATAGCGGAAGGTGATTACCACTTGATGGGTGTGGCCACCGACTCCAGCTCACAGGAGGAAACTGACTATACTTCTGAGACACTCCGGATAGAGCACAACGATTTACCAGAAATCACCATCAATACACCTAGTTCACAGGGCGACATCGCCGATGATAGCTACGTCATTCGATGGGAGGCCACCGACCCAGACAGTGACGAGTTGGCGATTGAACTTCTCTATTCCATGACGGAGAATTTAGATGATGCTGTTATCATAGAAACGGACCTTGTAAACAACGGAGAATACGAATGGGACACTTCCCAGATTGGAGATGGTGAGTGGTTTGTATGCGGAACGGCCAGTGACGGTAATTTGAGGAGTGAAGACTGTAGTGATTATACTCTTGAAATCAATCATACACAACCGAACAACGCCCCTGAAATTTTCATCTATTCACCAGCCCCCTTCAGACTTATTGACGATGGCGTGGATGTGCAATGGTCTGTGGCGGATGCGGACGGCGATCTCCTCGAAATAGACGTTCTTTTCAGACATTCCTCGAATACGGAACTTGCCACGATATCTTCAGGTTTGGCACCATCCGGTAGCTTGTTCTGGGACACCAGTGCATTGGATGAAGGTGATTACTACCTCGCCATAAGCGCCAGTGATGGGCGGGCCACTACATGGAGAAATGTAAGCGTGTCTATTGTGCATCCAGAATTCTCGGTGATACTGGCCTCGATTCAAGTTATTCCCCCAGACCTGAGTGAGGGTGACAACGTGGTTTTCTTCGTGATAGTAAGTAGTGCAGGGGGCCTTGACGGAATTGCAGAACTGACATGGAGTGTGGATGGCGAGGCAGCCTCAACAGCCTTGGTTGATTTGGTCGCGGGCACTGACGGCTTCTCGCAATTCGACTGGATAGCGACAAGCGGCGACCATACCATCACCGTCTCTGCTGGTGAAGCGTCACAAAGTGTTATGGTTTCTGTATCCTCAGCTCCTGAAGTAGAAGTGGAGGAAGGTTTGAATCCATGGATTATTTATTCAATATCCATAACAGCCGTGGTTGGAGTAATCGCAATCTTGCTCAGGAGAATGCGAGGAAGTGGCGGCGACGACCAGGATGAGTTTGAGTGGGAATAGTCCGAGCAAAATGGTGCTCCCGCCGGGATTCGAACCCGGGTGTTCGGCTCGAGAGGCCGAGATGATGGGCCGGACTACACCACGGGAGCGCCGGCCCGGCTGCGGGCTTTCACCTTAATAGCTTTCGTCGGAGCGTGCGTCGGCGTGCACGCCGGCACGCGCTCACTCGGCGATGAGCACCGCGCGCACCGGCGAGGCGTCGGCGCCCTCCAGCCGCAGCGGGAAGGCTGCCAGCGTGTAGCGGCCGGGGGCAACGTGCTCCAGCACCAGCCCCTCGAGGATGGCGATGTCGTGGTCGGCGGCCGCGCGGTGCGCCGGGAGGTTACCCGACTCCTGCGGGTCGATGGATGGCGTGTCGATGCCGACCAGCCGCACCCCCTGTGCGTGGAGCGACTCGATGAGTTCGGCGGAGAGGCTGGCAAAGTCCGGGGTCCACCGCTCGGGGTCGGGGAACGACCCGGTGCGGAAGAGCACGCGCGGCGCCTCCACCGGCACGTCGAGGTCATCGGGGCGGATGCGGCCGCTGGGCTTCGCGAGCGTGATGACTTGGCAGGCACCATAGCAGGTTTCCAGTTCCATCGCATCGATTCCCGGCGCGTCGGCGGCGCAATGGCTCGGCGCGTCAAGGTGTGCGCCGAGGTGCAGGGTGGTGCGCAGCGCGCTCAGGCTGACGCTGTCGCCCGCCTCGCGGTTGGTACTGTCGGTACGGGAGTAGGGAATGTCGCCGGGCCAGACGCGGATGCGCTCGGAGACCAGCGGCGAGATGTCGATGAGGCGAACCATGCCGCCCGCCCGGCGTTTGCGGTCGTTAATAGTTTTCGTCGAGCCAGCGCGCCGTGTCAACGATGGCGGCGCGGCTGCCGAACTGCGGCCTCCAGCCGAATTCACGCAGCCGCTCGACCGCCAGCAGCATCCGCTTCACGTCGCCCTCCCAGCCGCGTCCACCGTCGACGCCGCCGGTGAAGTGGTATTGCACGTCGGGGAGGCCGAGCGCCTCGCAGACCGCGTCCGCCACCGTCACGACGTCGATGCCGTTCAGCGAGCCGACGTTGAGCGCGGCGAAGCCGCCACCGGCGCACGCTTCGGCGGGCGCGACCGCGAGCATCCCGGCGATGCAGTCGGCGACGTGGAAGTAGGACTTGAACTGCTTGCCGTCGCCCAGGATTTCCAGTGCCCCGGAATCGGCGCGTAGCTTGTGGAAGAAGTCGAAAGTGACGCCGTGGTTGCTGCGCGGGCCGACGCAGTTGGCGAAGCGGAACGAGATGGCGCGGCCATCCTCCTCCTTGCAGAAGCGCTCGATGAGCTGCTCCGCCTCGAGCTTGCTCTGGCCGTAGGCCGAGATGGGCGCCAGCGGCTCGTATTCCTCAGGAGTCGGCACGACGCTCGCCTCGCCGTAGACGGTCGAGGTCGAGGTGAAAACGAGGTCGCGCACTCCACAGCGCGCCATCGCCGCCAGCACGCAGCGCGTCGCGTCGACGTTCTGCCGGAACATGACTTCCGGTGCGTCGATGCCGGTGCGCACCTCGGGGTTGGCCGAGAGGTGCCAGATGATGTCGACGTCCGCCAGATGCACGTCGAAATCCTCGTCGAGCAGGTCCAGCTCGTGGAACTCAATGGAGCCGCGCACGCCCGCGAGGAAGTCGAGGCTTCCCGACGAGAGGTTGTCGAGCACGCTGACGCGGTCACCCCGCGCGACCAGCGCGTCGACCAGGTGCGAGCCGATGAAGCCGGCACCGCCGGTGACCAGTGAATGCATCATTCCTCGTCCTTCGTATCGCCTTCGGGCTTGTTGGCGGGCGGTTGATCCTGCGCGCCTTCGGGCATGAATGCATCGAGCACGGTCGCGGTGGTCTTCGAAATCACTTGCCCTGTTCCCTCGACGGCGCGGAAAACGCCGAGGGTCGCCGCGCCTGCCAGGTCGGCTGCGGCGCCGACCGGGGCGCCGATGATACCCTCACGGTGGAGCCCCAGCACCTCTTGGAATTCATCTAGGCTCAGCTCGTCCCAGTGGCGGAAGGTGTACCAGAGGGTGACGATAATCAGCGCCACCACCAGCGCAATCAACAGTCCGTAGGTCCCCATCTGCCCGGCGAGGCCGAGGCCGAATACAATTGAGGCGGAGATGATGAACGACCCGAGGACGCCACCAATCGCCACGGCCGAGAGGATGCGGTTGGGGGACATCGACATCGAGCGGCCGAGCAGCGTGCCGCCGACCGACCCGGAGCCCTGAAACGGAAACATCACGAAGAGCATGATGCCGGTGAACGCCAGCCGCTCAATCCACGGCTGCGCAGTCATGATTTCGTGGCCCTTGGCCTGCACTCGTCGGATGGCGCCACCGACGAACGGAATTTTGCGCGCAAGGTCGAAGTTCCACGCCAGGAAGACGCCGACCATGATGTCGACGAAGGCGGTCGCCAGCGCTAGCACCCACGGGTTGATTCCGGCCGCAATCCCGAGCGGGATGACGGTCCCCTTGCCGAGTGGCGGGACGAAATAGAGCAGCATCAGCTGCGAAACCAGCAGGAAGTCGCGGGTGGGGATGGCGAGGAACAGCAGCAGGAATCCGCCCGCGGTGGCGAGTATTGGCATACTGAAGCGCGTCACCGCCAGGATTACCGCGGGGCCACCGACAGCGTAAGCCAGCAGCATCGCGCCCGCCAGCACGAAAGTGTTGAAGCCGACCGACCACCAGAAAGTGGGCTGCACCACCTTGGGCTCGACCACCAGCAGCTCGCGGCTGAGGTTGACCGGCTGCTCGCCGAAGGGAGTCGTGAAGCCAGCCCCCGTTACATTGCCGGCAACCCAGGTCGAGTTGGCGACCGACCCGGCACCGCCACCTTCAGCGATGACCGTGATGTCCATGTAGATTGAGGCGCCGACCGGCAGCCGCTGCTCCAGGTTTCCCGCCGCGCGAACCGTGGCGCCGCGGAGGACCATGTAGGTGTAGCCGAGGTCTTCTCCGTCGACGACGTTGGTAACCGGGGTGTTGAGCAGCGTGAAGTTGGTGACGCGCGTCTGCTGGAACAGCACCACGTCCAGCTGCGACCGCTGGAAGCTGCCGTTGGTCAGCTGCGCGTGGTCGAACTTGATTCCGCGCAGGCTGCTCTGTAGCGCGCTGGTGCCTTCCCAGACCGTACTGCGCACCACCATCCGGTCGACGGCGGCGTGTTCCAGCCGCGCCTCTTCGAGGACCGAGTTCTGCAACAGGACCTCGGAGAGCATGACGTGCGTGAGCACCGAGCCGCGAATCGTAACATTGTGGAAGGCGACACGCTCGAAGTCGCAGTTGATGAAGAAGCCATATTCGAAGACGACGTTCTCGAAGATGACATCCTCGAAGTCCACCTCGTTGAACAGGAAACCGTTGATGGAGAGGTTGCTGAAGTATTGCTGCCGCACCAGTCGCGCACTCGAGTAATTAGCCGCCGCATTCGATGACTGCCCGAAGAGCGACTCGAGCGACCCGTTCGCCAGCAACGTGCCGTCGGCCGCTTGCGGCGCCGGGACCAGCAGCGGCCAGCCCGATTCCTCGAGAGGGGCGTAATATTCAATAGACTCGATGTTGCCCTGTAGCAGGAAAGTGTCGCCGGGCGCGAAGTCGGGATAGTCGCCGTCGGTGGTGTAGCGCGCCAGGCTGCCATGGTCTACCGCAGCCACATACCAGTAGCCGCTGCGGTCCTGCCCGAGCGCCGCCTGTGGCCAGCCTGCGAGGCTGACGCCGAGCAGGATTAGCAGCACTCCCAGCGCCAGCAGCGGCCGCGAGGCGGCGCGGACGCGCGCGACGAAGATTCGCATGGCGTCGATAACGAAGTCGATTTCGTCCTTCTCGCGCCGGCTGACCTTGACCAGCACCTCTTCCTGCCGGGCGCGCCATGCTATTGGCCTCTCGCCCAGCTCGTGACCCGGCAGCGGCGCCTGCGCCTCGGGGTCGACCGGGGCGGGCGATTCGGTTTCCGGCGGCTGCTCCTCGCTGGACATTCGCCCCCGCACCCCTTCCGAGCGTTTAATCCTTGCCTTCAGCCGCCCGACGCCACCAGCACCACGCGTACGCCCCCTTTCGGGAGCGGTGAATTGAGCGCGACCGGCCGCAGCGGCTCCCCCTCGGCGAGCACCAGCACGCCGTCCGGGTGTAGTTCCAGCGCCGCGACCAGCTCGCCCGCGGTCGCCCCCTCCGGGAGCTCGACCTCGCGCTCTTCGCCGCCGACAGTCACGCGCCGCTTCATGCGCAGCCAGCGGTGGACGGGATTAACGGTTGGCGGCTGCAGCTAATTGCTGCCGCCGCCCCGGCTTAATGCTTATCATCCCGCTACAATGGCGCCTGCGCGCCAGGATCGCCTAGTCCGGTAGGGCGGTGGTCTCGAAAACCACTGGGGTCTCCCCACGGGGGTTCGAATCCCTCTCCTGGCGCCATGTTACTGGATTGATGGTGGTTCGACCAGAACCGGGGACGTCTCATTCAGGATTCGTTTGTACTCGACCCTGTCTCCCATAGCTTTCGCGCGCTTTGCAGCTTCATTCAGGTCCCGTTGCCGAGTATGGTCATCTGCCTCAGGGAGAGGCTCCCTGGCTTTAATTTCGCTTTCTGGCAGGAGATAAAAAGCCCCTCCATCAACACGCAACATCGCGTTTCGGCTATAATCGTAAATTCTGGAACCACCCGTAATGTTGCCCTCAGCGGCCTGATTCACATAGATGTGCAAACTGAAGAAATTACTATCCCCCGGGTTTCCCATTTGATGAATCAGTGCTGGAGCCACTTCCAGCGTTGTTCCTGCTTCAATAATAGTACGTCCTAGAGTGATAAGTTTCTGATTAACTATTTCGAATGCGGCGTGTTCGGTATCTCCAAAGACCTTGACCACGCCAAATTCAGCTTCCCCATGATCGTGTATGGCGCTATAATCTCCAGGCTTCCAGCACATTACCATCACTTCGAAAAAACCGCCGTCATGCACCATTTTTCGACCGTAAGAATCAGAGGCAGGATAGTTGTAATCAATCCAGTTCTCAAGGTCCTTGAACCCCACAGTAGATTTTGATACAGCCTCATAGACGCCTTCTAGCGTGAATACACTCAAGCCCTCCAAGGAGTCTATCAGACCATCCAGAGCCATTTGTAGCCTGAGCCCCCATTGTTTTTAAGGTTTGCAGGCACAATAGTGATGTTCACTGAAAATAAGACAGGACCTCTGCTAGGCTGAAAAATCTGCAACCATCTTCAGATACACGTCGAAAAACAGAAACACAGCCAAAATCACAAAGAAAATTGACTTGGGAACAATAAATTTTAACATTCCCGCAAGATTCGTATTATGTCTGTATTTCAACCATTCCTTGTCCAAGACAACTACCGAACCGGTGAATATAATCAGCATCAACCAGGTCAACCATTGGAATTTGGGAAACAGTATTCCTCTCGAACCGGCAAAAAAGAGGTCTAATACTACGAATATGATTGAAAGGGTTGCCAAAAAACCCACAAAGACCGTGTAGGCCGACAATCCCAAAGAGGTCAGGACAATATCCCGGTCTTTGCCTTCAGAGGATATCCTTTGGTTGATTCCATACTTTAGGAAAGCGAAATTGATTGTTGCGAAAAACAGAAGAAGCAAAACTAGGTAGGGCGCAGATCTCTTGTAAAAATCCGTCATAGGCTCTTCCCAACCTGCGAAATCCCCTTCAAGCAATGCCATATGAAGGTTATCGCCCCCCTCTTGTGTCATGTCAAGTGAAGTGAAGACCACGACGTATTCGCTAATAGGATTGACTATTATCCGTTGCCCGTGCAAGCCTGAGGCAGTGTAAAAACTGTCATAGGTCCACCATAGGTAGCCATAGCCTCCTGAGGGCTTTACTGAATAAACAAAGTGGACGTCGTCCGGCATATGGTCCAATGTTGATTCCCGGACCCATTCCTTTGATATTATTTCTTCGTCGTTCCACATTCCTTCCTGCAGGAACAATTGGCCAAACTTTGCCATCTCCCTGGAGGTTAGATACAGGCTAAAGCCGCCGTATGCCAGTCCCGAGTCATCCGTACCCCATGATACTTCCTGAATTCCTAGGGAATCGAATAGATATTCATTCGCAAAATCTAGTAATGACATATTTGATTGAATCTCAATAATCCTGGTGAGTATGGATGGTGCTTGTGAGTCGTAGACCCATGAAGTACCCGGTTCGCGCGTCACAGGACTGTTGAGGACATGCGTGGCTACTGACCCCTCAACAGGAGGCGCTAGCGTCGGGTCCTCACCATAATCAAACCCAGATGTCATGGTCAATACATGCCTTATCGTAACGCTCTGTTTTTCAGGAGAATCATGGTCAAATGTTGCGTTCGGAAAATAACTCACGACTGGATCGTCAACGCTGCCAATGATTCCCTGGTCTATCGCGATTCCCACCAGTGCTGAAGTGAAACTTTTGGTGACCGAATAAGTGTTGAATTGCGTACTGTAACTGAAATCATTGTAATATATTTCCCGAACTATGGTTCCCTGATTGACGACGATCACACTATTTGCCGGGTATTCGTAATCATCTATATTTTTCAGCATCAAATTGAATTCATCTGCCATCTCGAACGGGGCATCCAAATCCACAGACCAACCGTCATTATCCGGGTCATACGATTTATCTCCAGCGTGCTCATAATACGAG
>Ga0310122_10002045_pt1 | contig 12851 bp, 5 predicted proteins | sample CB6_Bottom_1051__FD_203503 | JGI IMG/M metagenome (GOLD analysis project Ga0310122, IMG submission 203503) | Marine microbial communities from Western Arctic Ocean, Canada - CB6_Bottom_1051 | ecosystem: Environmental > Aquatic > Marine > Oceanic | place: Canada: Western Arctic Ocean | collected...
CGAGCCAGTCATGCAAACGATCACCTTGGGAGAATCGAGTTTGGAATGCAGCCGGCTGGCCTACGGCTGCTGGCGCATTACGGGTGTGATCACTCATCCGCCCATCGACGACGAGCACGAGAAAAAAGGCCACGACGCCATCACCGCCGCCTACGAGGCCGGCTTCACGCTGTTCGATCTCGCGGACATTTACAGCGACGGGCTCGTCGAGGAGGTGTTCGGCCGCACGCTCAAGGAAGTTTCTGGCATGCGCGACCACATCGTCGTCACGACCAAGTGCGGCATCCGCCAAAAGGGCGATCCCGACAAAGGCTCACCGCACCGTTACGACCTCTCGCGCGAGCATATTGTCAGTTCATGTGAGGCATCGCTCAAGCGCATCGGCATCGACTGCATCGACCTGTACCTGCTGCACCGGCCGGATTACCTGATGGAGCAGGAAGAAATCGCCAAGGCGTTCGATGAGTTGAAACAAGCCGGCAAAGTGCGTGAGTTCGGCGTGAGCAATTTCACGGTGGATCAGCTCGACCATCTGCAGGCGGCGTGCCCGATGAAGCTGACTTGCAATCAGGTCGAGATCAGTCTCTTCCACTACGACGCACTCGAGGACGGGTCGCTCGACTACTACCAGCGGCACGGCGTCACGCCGCTCGCGTGGAGCCCGCTCGCGCAGGGCAAGCTCGGCAGAGAGGCCCCCGTCTCGCTCCGCAAAGCCAACCATTCGCAGGAGCAAACCGTGCGCGACGCGCTGCACGTCGTGGCCATGCAGGAGGACTGCTGCCCAACCGCCATCGCGCTGGCATGGCTGATGCGGCACCCGGCCGGCATCGTCCCGATCATCGGCAGCACCAACCCCGACCACATTCGCGAAGCCACCAAGGCGGCCGATCTGCTGTTGTCGCGCGAGGAATGGTATCGGCTGACGGTGGCTGCTGCCGGAAAACCCCTGCCCTGACTTGGGTGCCAACGACTCCAAAAACATCCCCGACGCTGCGGCCAGACGAGCGCTGGGCCTCCTGCGCGACTGCTTCGCCGGGCGGCCGGGCATTGGCCTCGACTCGACCGATCTGATCCGGGGCCTCGGCTCGTTTCACTGCCTCACCCAGCGGGAACCGGCGGGATAATGACAACATTCGAGACCTGTTCTTTGTTCACATATCGCCATTCGAGGGCGGCAAACCGGGATTTAGCTCGACTATTATCAACAGAAAAATATCCTCCGTCCCGACACAGGTAACACTAGGCAAACAACCGTGAAACAGAAAGCCGACACCGACACGCCGCCTTTCGGGTTCAATGGCAAGCCCACCAACAAGGTGACGCCGCCGCGCGGGTACGCGCTGAAAGACGTTCGTCGCCGCGTGGAATGGCTGGCCGACCAGACGGGGCATCAGTTGGATGAATTCGCACTGGAGGACCCGGAGAACTTCAAGGGGCTCTCTGAGAACCAGATTGGCTACATTGGGCTCCCACTCTCGATCGCCGGTCCGCTTCGCATTGACGGCAGCTATGCGAAGGGCGATTTTCACGTGCCGCTCTGTACGCTTGAGGGAACCTTGTCGCTCTCGATGACGCGCGGTTTTTACCTCACCTATCTCGCCGGTGGCATCACGAGCCGGCATATCAAGCAGCAGCTCTCGCGCAGCCCGGTGTTCATTTTTGAAACACTCGATGAGGCGTGCGACTTTCTGCCGTGGGTCGATGAGCACGCGGAGAAAATCCAAGCCGCTGCTGAGAGCACCACGCGCCACGGCAAACTGCTGCGCATTCAGAATCGCCCCATCCACAACCGCGTGTTGATGGAGTTCAACTACGACACCGCCGAGGCCGCCGGCCAGAACATGGTAACGATGGCCACCGACACCGCCTGCCGTTGGATCATGGAGCACTACCAATCGCGCAAGCCGTTCCGCTACCTCGTGGAGAGTAATTTTTGCGGTGACAAGAATCCCTCCTACAAGACCATGATAGATGGACGCGGCCACCACGTCATCTGCAGCTTCTCCGTGCCGGATCGCCTGCTGCACAAGCTGCTGCGCGTCGGTGTGGACGACATCGTGCGCTGCATCATCGACAAGCACCTTGGCTCACAAATGGCCGGCGTGGTCGGCCTGAACCTGCATACCTCCAACGCGCTCGCCGCACTGTATCTGGCGCTGGGCCAGGATGTGGCCTGCGTCGCTGAGAACTGTGTCGGCATCACCACCTACGAGAAACAGGGCGACAACCTTTACGCCACACTCAGCATGCCGTCCATCACCGTGGGGACTGTTGGTGGCGCCACGCGGCTCAACCAGCAAAGGCGCAATCTCGAGCTTTTGGAATGCACCGGGGACAAGAGTTCACGTAAGCTGGCGGAGATCATTTGCGCCGCCGCACTTGCGCTGGAAATCTCGCTGGTCGGCGCCATTGTCAGTAACGAGTTCGCGCGTGCCCATGCCAAGTTCGGAAGGTAACCGCACATCGGCTTTCCAGGAGCTGCTCAAGGACACGGATCTCTGGGAGGAATTCGCGTATCTTCGCGAGCAGCCGCACGGCAGGGCGCGGCTGTTACATGGTATATTCGCACTGTTTGGGACGGCGCTGTTCAACCTCTGGTGCCGGCTCAGCACACACGGCCGTAAGAATTTGCCCGAGCCGCCGTTCATGGTCTGCAGCAACCACTGCAGCCACATGGACAGCGCCGCGTTGATGTATGCCAGCGGGATGGGTTTCAACCAGTTTGGCATGGTCGCCGCAAAGGACTATTTTTTCGAAAACAAGAAACGCAAAAACTCCCTGCCGCTGCTGATGAACCTCATTCCCGCCGACCGGAAGTCTAACCGGCAGACCATCGTCCGACTGATGGCAGCCTGCCGGGAATTTCTGCAACCGGGAGGTCGCGCCATCATCATCTATCCCGAGGGCACGCGCTCGCTCGACGGGGAAATGGCGCCGCTGAAAAAAGGTGCCGCAATGATTGCAATCGAGTTGAACATCCCCATCGTACCCGCTTACATGCATGGCACGTTTGCCTCGCTGCCCAAGTTCGGAAAATTCCCCAAGCCCAAGCGCATCCATGTTTACTTTGGCGAATCCGTCCATCCGCAGCGCCTGGCCAAGCAGGACGAGACCAGCCGGCTGATTTATACCGGGGTCACCAACGAACTGGCCAAGCGTATCCAGACACTACACGATCGACACCATGGCCGCTGAAATCCGACACATGAAATGGTGGGGCTGGGGTTACGAGGATGTGACCTTCGATGACTCGAACAAGCCCGAGCTTTGGCCCTACTTCGAACGCGAACTTAAGATCGGAGAGATCGAGTGGACTCGACCGGTGGCATTTGAGGACATTGATCTGCCGAAACAGAAATGGAACGAGCCGTTTTTTGGCGCGATCAGGCGCACGGTCGATGAAGATCAGATTGCCGACGACAAAAAGACGCGACTCATCCACGCCGCCGGCAAAAGTTTCCGGGATCTGTGGTTGCTGCGACACGGCATCGTCAAGCATGCCCCCGACTGCGTGGTGTTCCCTGAGAGCGAGGAGGATGTCGCCGCGATTGTTCGCGCCGCGCACGGGCATGGCGTGGTGCTAATTCCCTTCGGCGGCGGCTCAAACATCGTCGGCTGCCTCGATCCCCGCGACCGCAATGGCCGCATGGTCATCAGCCTGGACCTGTGCCGCATGCACAGGGTGTTGGAAGTCGACCAACACTCGCTCACCGCACGAATCCAGCCCGGCGTTTACGGCCAGCACCTCGAGGATCAACTTGCTGAACACGGCGTCACGCTTGGCCACTTTCCGGATTCCTTTTTGCACAGCACACTTGGCGGCTGGGTGGCGACACGATCTGCAGGGATGCAGAGTGACCGGTACGGCAAAATTGAGGACATGGTCATCAGCCTACGAATGGTCACGCCCAGCGGGACCATTGTCACCCGCACCGTGCCCAAGAGCAGCAACGGCATAGATGTACGCCATCTTTGCATCGGCAGCGAAGGCATCCTGGGCGTGATCACGGAGATCGTTGTGCAGGTGCACCGAAAGCCATCCCACGAGGACTGGTACGGCTGGCTGTTCCCCGACTTCGAAAGCGGCGTCACTGCCATTCATGATTGCCAGCGCCATGACTGCATGCCCACCGTCACGCGCTTGAATGATCCAAAAAAGACCGCGCTGTCCTTCGCCTTTAAAAGCCCAAAAAGCGGCTTCAAGGCATCCGTCGCCAAGGGGCTCAAGTGGTACATCGGAAAGGTGAAGGGTATCGACTTCAGCCGCTGCTGCCTGATGGTGGTCAAGCACGAAGGCGACCGTGAGTCGTTCCGTAAAATTCGCCGAGGCGTCTCGGCCATCTACCGTAAACACGACGGTGTCTTTCTTGGCGCGGAGCCAGGGCGATCGTTTGCCAAGGCAAAATTCGACTTTCCTCATTTGCGAGATTACGTGATGGATCGCAACATGATGGCTGACGTCAGCGAAACGGCGACGACTTGGTCGAACTTGTTGCCCCTTTACGAAAACAGCTTGGCTGACATCGAACGCGCCATTCGCGACACCGGCGTGGCGTCGTGGGTCGGTTGTCACATCAGCCACAGCTACCACACCGGCGCCAGCCTCTATTTCACCTTCGGCTGTCTCCAACAGGCTGGCCGCGAGATCGAGCAGTATCTCCACGTCAAGAAGGCCGCCGAGGATGCCTTCATGAAAAACGGCGGCACTCTCTCCCACCATCATGCCGTGGGTACCGAACACCTGCCGTGGGTGGAGGAGGATATTTCACCAACCGGTCTCAAGGCTGTGCAAGCGATCAAGGATGGCCTTGATCCGCACGGCATTATGAACCCCGGCAAAATCATCCCGGCCGTTGAAACACTGAAGGAATGGGGCCTTGGCGAGGATGATATTCAGACGACTGGCACCGACCAATGAGTTTCGCCGGGCAGACCATCGCCATTACCGGCGCTTCAAGAGGCCTTGGCTTGCAACTCGCCCGCGACCTCGCCACGCACGGCGCGCGCCTGGCCCTCATGGCCCGCGACGAGGGGCGGCTGAAGGAAGCCGCTGGTGAGCTTGGCGATAACACGCTCATCTTCCCTGGGGATGTGACTGTAGAAAACGACTGCAAACAATTCATTGGAAAAGTTATTGCTGAGTATGGCGCTCTCGACCACCTCGTTGCCAACGCCGGCCAAAGTATGTGGGCACGGTTTGAGGATATCGAAAATTTTGAGTTGTTTCGCCGCCTGATGGAAATCAATTTTCTTGGCGTCGCCCACTGTGTTCATTCTGCGCTGGCCGCACTCAGACAAAGCCGCGGGCAGGTCGTGGTCATCTCCTCTATTCAGGCCAAGGTCGGCGTGCCGTTCCACTCGGGCTATAGCGCAAGCAAACACGCGCTCGAAGGTCTGATCGACACGCTCCGCTACGAGTTGGGTGGCACGGGCATCAACTTTTTGCAGGTCTACCCGGACTGGATTCGCGGCACCGAGATGCGCCGACACGCCCTCGGGCTGGATGGTCAACCGGTGGGCGATCGCAAGCTCGCCCACAGCGATTCCGGCGTGAGCATCGACGAATGTTCCCGCGCCATCCTTCAAGCTATGGCCAGGGGCCAGTCAACGCTCTATATTCCCCGGAAACTTCGGTACATACAGTTCCTGAAAATGTTCTTCCCCGGGCTTCTAAGGTGGGGCATTCGCCGCCGGCTCAGTGCCCAGAAATGAGAGCCTGAGATGATGCCAAGCCGAGCTTGGCGACCCCTGCAAAGCTTTCACTCGCCAACACTTTGAACGCGGAGTAGCTTGGCAAAGCGCTTGGCTTGCACCAAATCAAACGACGAGCATCCATTCTACAGGAAAAAAAGTCAATTGACCCAGTCACCAGCAAGGGATCGTACCGCCGACCCCAGACTCCTGCGCAGCGCGGGTGTCCTGGCGATTGTCGTGGGCGTAGTTTTGCCCGCGCAACTGTCGGCAGGCGTGGTGATCAATGAAATTTATTACAAGCCGGCCGACAAGACGTCCCCGGAGGAGTTTGTTGAAATTCACAACCGCAACCCGACGCCGGTGAACCTGTCCGGCTGGCGCTTCACCCGGGGCATCGACTACACGTTTCCGGAAGGAACCGTGCTGGAGGCGGGCGGGTACCTGGTGTTGTCCGAGTATCCCGCGACGCTGCAATCGGTGTTTTCGGTCGCGGCGCTTGGCCCGTACAGCGGACGTTTGGCCAATGACGGGGAGAGGCTGGTCTTGAGGGATCGGCAGGATCGAACGGTCGATGAGGTGGAGTTTGGCGGAGAGTTTCCCTGGCCGGTGGGGGGAGGGGACGGCGGCTCGATTGAACTGATCCACCCCGCCCTCGACAACAACCTCGGCGGGAGCTGGAGGGTCTCGACCGTTGGCACCGCACCGGGCGGAACCCCCTGGAAACAAGTCGTCTTCATCGACCACAACGACCGGAGGTGGCGTTATAAAAAGGGCGACTCGCCGCCGGCCGGGGGCACCGCCGCATGGCGGGAAGTGGACTACAGTGAAAACAAGGAATGGAAAACCGGCCGCACCAGCATCGGTTACGGAGACAACGACGACCAAACGCGCCTTGACGACATGCGGAACAATTACTCCACCGTTTACCTGCGCCACAAATTTCGCGTGCCTGATCCCGGCGCGGTTCCGGCGTTGCGGCTGAAACTCTATGTGGATGACGGCTGCATCGTCTGGATCAATGGCGAGGAAGTGATCCGCCGACACGTCGCCGACGGCGCGATGGCGCACGACTCAACCAGCGGCGTCGCCGACCACGAGCGGGAGTGGGAGCTGATCGATTTGCCCGACCCCGGCTCCCTCCTGAAAAAGGGCAACAACGTCATTGCCATCCATGTCATCAACGCGACGCTGGGCAGCAGCGACCTGTCGATCGACGCGGTGCTGCTCGTTCCGCCTCCGCCCTCGGCGGCGCCCAGCCCGACTCCCGGCAAGCGCAACTCCGTCTTTGCCACAAATGCCCCTCCGCAAATCCGGCAGGTTGCAACCGCCCCCCGTCAGCCGCCTGCGAAACAGCCGTTTCGAGTCACCGCGAAGATTACGGATCCCGACGGAGTGGCGGCGGTTCAACTGCATTACCAAGTGGTGGTGCCGGGGAAATATCTCCCGGCCTTTTTCCCCCTGTCCCACTCGAAACTGCTCTCGAAGCCCAACCAACCGCTCCCCGCCAACCCGGAGTTTGAAGCCGGGGAAAACTGGCGCACCCTCTCCATGCGCGATGACGGGCTGGAAGAGGACACCACGGCGGGGGACGGGGTTTATTCGGCGCAGCTTCCGGGGCAGGAAAACCGCACGCTTTTCAGATATCGGATCACCGCCACCGATGGGACGACGTTGGTGCGGGTTCCCTACCGGGACGACCCGTCGCTGAACTTTGCGGCTTTCATTTACAACGGAGTGCCCGCCTTCAAGCCGGCAAAGCGCACCGTGCACCCGGACGGCCTGGGCCATGCCTATCCGGCGGATGTCATGAACTCGCTGCCGGTCTACACGCTGATCACACGCGGACGGGATCTCGACCAGTGCAACGCCCACAACTCGGCCTACCAGATTCCCAAGGCCAAGACCGAGGCACGCAGCAGGTTCAACTGGGAGGGCGCGTTTATTTACGACGGGGTGGTTCACGACCATATCCGTTACCGGCTGCGCCAAGCCAACGACCGCTACGGGGGAGGCGGGAAACGGTCGATGCGTTTCAGGTTCAACCGGGGACATTATCTGCAAGCGAAAGACAATTACGACCGGGACTATCCGGTCAAGTGGCGCACGCTCAACACAGGGAAAATGTTCGACAACAAGCGCGTCGGCAACTTTGGGCTGACCGAGGGGATCAACACACTTCTCTGGAACCTGCTGGGTGTGCCCTCGCCCTACACGCACTTGTTTCATTTTCGCGCCATGACCGGCCCGACAGAGGCTCCGGCAAATCCGAACGGCCAGTACACCGGCGACTTCTGGGGCATGCACCTTGCCATGGAGGATTATGACGCACGGTTTTTGGAGACCCACCAACTGGTGGACGGCAACCTGTACAAGCTCAAGGACGCGATTTTCGACGGCAACAAGATCAAGCGCAACCAGGGACGCTACGCCGTCACCGATGACCGGGATTTTCAAAACATCCGGCAGCAACTACGGCCGACGCGATCCGTGGATTGGCTGCGCTCACACGTGAACTGGGATCTCTGGTACCGCTACCACACCGTCTGCGAGGCCATCCGGCATTACGACTACTGGCCGCGCGACTCGCATTCCAAGAACCGGGCCTGGTATTTCGAGCCCAGCACGGAGTCGCCGCTTGGCCGCCTAGCCGTGCTGCCGTGGGATGCCGATGCGTCGTGGGGGCCGAACTGGGGCCAAGGCATCGACTACCCGAAAAACGCCATCACTTCCGGGAGGGCCACTGCGGCCTTCCGGCAGGAGTATCGCAATTTCGTCCGGGAGTTTCGCGACTTGGTTTGGAGAGAGGAGGTCATCAACCCCGTGATCGACCACATGGCCGGCCTCATAGGCGAGATCTCGATGGCGGACCGGGATCGCTGGCGCTCCGCCCCCAACGGCCGTGATTTCGGCCCCATGGAGACCAAGGTCAGGGACATGAAAAACTTTGCCTTTCGGGGTTGGTTCGGCAGCACGGGTCCCACTGTGCCAAGCGGAGGGCGGGCGGCCTATCTGGATCAACTGGCAAAAGCCGGGGGGGATTCAGTCCGCATCCCCAAAACGCCGGAGGTCACATACAAAGGCCCCGATGGGCATCCGGTCAACGCCCTGTTTTTTGAAACGAGCCCCTTCAGCGACCGCCAGGGCGACGACACGTTTGCCTCGATGCGATGGCGCATCGCCGCAGTGGACGCCGGTTACGATCCAGCCGCGCAACCGGCCCGTCTGCCGCTCTTCGAGTGGCGCGCCGCGTGGGACTCGGGTGAGTTGGCCGCGTTCACGCCGCAGGTGCACGTCCCCCCGGCCGCGGTGGAGCCGGGCAAAACCTACCGCGTGCGGGCGCGGTTCAAGGACAACACCGGCCGCACCAGCCACTGGTCGGCCCCTGTGGAGTTCACCGCCTCCGCCCCGTCGATCCAGCCGCTCCGGGATGCCCTTCGCATCACGGAAATCATGTATCACCCGGCCGACAATCCGGACGCGGAATTCATCGAGTTTCAAAACAAAGGCTGGAGCAGCCTGGCTCTAGGCAACCTGCGTCTGGCGGGCGGGATGACTTACGATTTCGCAGAGGCCGGCCTCGAGCAACTGCCGCCCGGCGGGCGGCTAATCATCGCCAAGAACCCCGGACTGATCCGGGCAACGCCGGGAGGACGGCAGGCAATCGTGCTTGGCCCGTGGAGCGGAAAACTGTCGAACAGCGGCGAGGCCATCCGGCTCGAAACCGCTTGGGGCGAAACGGTGTTTTCCGTCGCGTACAAGGGAAGCTGGCACCGCCAGACCGATGGCCAAGGGCTGTCGCTCGTCCTGCGCGATCCCACCAGCGCGGCGGCGGTGTGGTCGTCAAAAGCCGGCTGGATGCCCGGCCTGTTTCTCGGCGGCTCCCCGGGCAGGGCCGAGAACGAGCTGGCCCCGCTTGAGCCGCCACTGTGGATCAACGAAGTGATGAGCGGCGACAACGGCTGGATCGAGCTGTTCAACCCGGCCGGCCAAGCGGTGAACATCGGCGGCTGGTTCCTGAGCAATCGCTCGACGCGCTTGGCCATGTTCCGGCTACCAACCGGCCTGGTCGTCCCGCCCGCTGGTTTTCTTGTTCTCGAGGCCAAGCGGCATTACAGCCGGCCGGGCGCTCCCGGGCGTTTTGAAATCAGGCGGGCGGGCGGCTCGCTTTTTCTCTCGCAGATCGACAGCGGCTATTTGACCGGCTTGGGGACGATGGCTAGCTTTGCCCACTTTGAGGGCATCGCGTCCCGGGGTCTGAAACATACAGAAAACAACGACGGCATCATGGTGTCCCTCACGATCCCCACCCCTGGTAAGCCCAATGAATCGCAGGCCGACAGCGATTCGGACGGACTGCCGAACGAGTGGGAATTGGCGCATGGCCTCGACCCGGAATCCAACGACGGCGGCGCCGACCCGGACGGGGACGGGCTCACCAACCTGCAGGAATTCATTTGTGGCACGAATCCCCGCGACCAAGCCAGCCGGCTTGAGTTGGCGGTGGTTCGCGACAACGACCAGCTGGAACTGCGTTTTCAGGCACAACCCAACCGGACTTACTCCATTGAGTCGCGCGAACACCTTGAACACGACAAATGGAAAACGGTTCGCACCCTGGCCCCGGGAGCGAGCGGCGAGGTGGTGGTGCGCGAACTCATCGAGCGGGATCAGCCGGCGCGCTACTTCCGGCTGCTGGTTTTCCCATACTGAGGGAGTTGTTTTATGCGACCAAATCCACCTGCATCACAATTTTGTTTTGCCCTAGCGCTGGCGCTCCTGCTGGCTGCGCTTGGCCAAGCGCGGGTGAGCGGCGGGATCGTCGTCGAGGGGATCTCGGACAAGCAGGTCGCCAATGGCTCCGTCCGCATCCGCGTCAACAAAACCGGCAGCGCCCCGGCGAAACATTGGCTCGACAGCCAACGCATCCCTGCGGGAACCTGGTTTGACGTGTCCCGCCCCGGCTTTCACGAGTTGAACTCGGTCGAGCAACGGCCCGGACCGGAAGGGGAGCAATTCCACTTGGTTCGTTTCGTGATCCAGTCTGCTCGTGGCCAAGCGGAGTGGGCACTGCCGCCGTGGACACCGCTGCCCCCGGTCGCCTCCGGCCAAGCGCTGAACGCGAACGCCGCAGGCACCGTCCGGCTGGAACTGTTCATGCCCACGAGCTTCCCCGCCGGGCTGCCGATGCCCATGGTTGCCATGATGATGGATTCGCAAAACCGGCGCGTGAACTTCAACGGCCAACTCGAGGGTGAGCACAGCATCGCAATGAAGCGGGGGGTCGGCTCAGGATTGCTGGATCAAGTTGAAGCGAAAAAACTTGTCTTCAAGGCCGGGCCGTTGTCCGCAGACAAAACGATCACCATCGGCAATGCCAAGTGGCAGGCAGTGCAAGGCGCCGTCACAAAATCAACGACGTGGAAGGAGGGATCCAGAATCCATGTGACCTCCAATTTGACCGTCGCAAAGGGTGCCACCCTCATTATAAAGCAGGGTTGCGTCATCAAGCTCGCGCCGAAGACCGAGGTGACCGTGCTGGGCAAGCTCATCGTCGAGGGGACGAAGGAAGCGCCGGTCGTTTTTTGCCCGGAAACGCCGGACGCGCCGTGGGGCGGGATCACGCTGAAGGGCAGCGCAGCGTCAGCCGAAGCGAGTTGGGCTTTTGTCACCGGCAGCGGCGGCAACTCGTGGTGGTTCGTGGCCAACAATGTTCCCGGCACGCACCGAAACGAGCAGGCCGCATTTTTCCTCGGCGAAGGGGCCAAGGGAGCGTTCGCGGACTGCTTTTTCATCGACAACGCCGGGCAGGCGTTCCACGGCGAATCCGCCCAACTCACGCTGGACCGCTGTGTGGTGCAGCGGTGCCAAACCGTTGGACAGTTCAACGGCGGCTCCGTGACGATCCGTGACAGCGCGCTGCTCGATTTCCCAAGCGACAGCGCCACCTACGAGGACGGCGACAATGACGCGCTGTATTTCACCCTCGGCGAACACGAGATCTCCGGGACGCTCATCGGCTGGTGCAAGGACGACGGCATCGATGCCGGCGGGAATTCACCGGGCACGGTGACCGTTTCCGGTTGTTGGATTGAGAGCTGCTTTCATGAGGGCTTGGCACTGTCCGGCGCTGACAAAATCGTGCGCGTGCTCGACTCGGTCATTATCAACTGCGGGCAGGCTGTCGAGGTGGGCTACCTCTCGCCGAATGTCACCCTGGAGCGTTGCCTCCTCACCGGCAACGGGGTCGGCGCGCGCTTTGGCGATAATTACGGCGGCGGCCACCTCGGTTTTCTTTCCATGACCGGCACCCTTTCCATATTCAATCAACGGGATGTCTGGGGCATGAGCCGGGATTTGTGGGCAGAAAAAATCTCCCGAATGAAAATCGAGCGCAATTATCTTTCCAAGCCCCATGAATCGTTTCCTGACAACTGGGTCTGGGAGCCCACCGCACACTCCGGGTTGCTTTCGCCCTTTTTATCTGAATCCCCGTTTGTGCCCGGCATTGGGTTCAGGGGCTGGGATCGGCTCGTCGCCCCAAGCCGGATTTCCGTCGGCCTGAGCCGGCCCTCGACCCGACCGGTGCAGGCTCGTTTCAAGGTTCGGGTTATGAATAAAAATGGGGAGGCCGGCAAAGTGGTTGCAGATGGCAAACTTGTTTTTCAAGCGGGAGAAACGGCGAAGAATGTTTCGCTGAAAATACCCGACCTTGCAGGGGCGGATGCCTTCAAGGTTGAATTGTTGGAGGCGGTAAACGGTGAATTGTCCGGCCTAAAGTCCGTGCTTTTCCAAGCACAGGAAACAGGGACATTCCAAACTTGGATTGCGGCAAAATCAGGCCAATGGAAATGGCTCAAGGGCATAAAGGAGGCCTCGGAGCCAAGGAATGAATGGCAAAAACAGGGCTTCAGCGACGCCCCATGGACAACCGGCACCGCCCCCTTCGGCTACGGCCGGGAGGGTGTCCAAACCGCGCTGAACGACATGCGCAACAATTACACCACCGTCTATTTGCGACATGAGATTGAACTGGACTCGCCGGACTCCATGGGTTCGTTGCAGTTTCACGCAACGTACGACGACGGCTTTGCCATTTGGATCAACGGATTCGAACTGGCCCGCGTCGGGCTACCGGCCGGTGAACTGCCGTTCAACGG
>Ga0310122_10002047_pt1 | contig 12850 bp, 13 predicted proteins | sample CB6_Bottom_1051__FD_203503 | JGI IMG/M metagenome (GOLD analysis project Ga0310122, IMG submission 203503) | Marine microbial communities from Western Arctic Ocean, Canada - CB6_Bottom_1051 | ecosystem: Environmental > Aquatic > Marine > Oceanic | place: Canada: Western Arctic Ocean | collected...
ATAGAGTTTCGTATGATTGCGGTCTCTCAGTGTATTCTCTGGGAACTAGAACGGGCGTTCCGAGGATCGCTGGCTCCTCTTGTGCTGTGCCAGAGTCGGATATTATAAATAAAGAATCATAGACCGACTCTATATACTCTTTATAAGGCATTAAACCTGTGTGCTCAACGTGATACGTATTTATCCCGTATCTATCTATATACGAGTAAGTTCTGGGAAATTCTAGGGAGAAACAAGGAGTGTTAAATTCTACAGAGAGATCTCTAGCCCAGTTAAATATAGCCTGTAATCTTTCTGGGTCTTTGAAATTTTCCGGCCTGTGGATATCAAGGATTATTATATCATTTTTCTTTGGTCTCAGTAGCATGTCTTTTGCGTGTTTCTTTGCTACTTCTACTATCGTGTTGCCTACGTTTACAACCTTGCTGCTTGGTATGTTTTCTTGGAATAGGTTGTCAGAGTAGTCGTCGTGATACGTGAAAAGCAATTCACTAGAATGGTCACAGACTATCCGGTTGACTTCTTCTAGCATTCTTCTGTCTCCAGACCTCATGCCAGCTTCAATATGGGCTACGTTGATACCTTCTTTTTTGAGGGATGGCGCCACTAGTACTGAATTTGAATCACCCAAGAATATAACCCAGTCTGGCTCTAAGCACTCACTTCTTATAAGCTCTATTAACTTAACTGTAAGCTCTGCGTTCTGGTGAAAATGCTCTTTTCCCTCGCCTCCTATCTCAAGGTTGTAGTCGGGCTTTCTTATCTCCAGCTCTTGAAAGAAAACGTCAGACAGCAGCTTATCATAGTGTTGACCTGTGTGAATCAAGATATGATTTATGTTAGGGTCAGAATCTAGAGCCCTGAACACTTCCGACATTCTTATAAAGTCTGGTCTAATTCCAGTTACAGTTATAATATTCATTTGCTGGAGCCTTATGCGAGGTTTCTGCCGAGGTAAACTTTACGTATGTATTAAAGTTTATTGTTCTTAAATCGTGCTGTGTCATGTATCGTTGATTCACTATAGCTCCGCCATATGTGCTTGTGTGATATTGATGGATTGAAAACGGATCGTCTATGTTCACAATCTCCAACCCCTTTCTTATCACTCGTGTTCTAAACTCGTCGTCGTCATACTCCATGCCAAACTTAAACCTTTCGTCAAAACCACTTAAAGATTCTAGGTTTTTTCTAGTGATAGCAGTCGTAAAATGAAAGTCTACCTTTCTATACTTGGAATGATTATACCAAGTTATAGCATCTTGTTCAGGGTCAAAGTCTTGAGGTAGAGAAAGTATGAACTCTTTTTTATCTTCTGCATTATATAGTTTATCTAGGTTGTCTTTAGTCACATTATAACACGCATAAGACAAATACTTACTATCGTCTATGTTATCTACAACAGATTGTATTAATTCGCCTACGTGTAGACACTCAGGGTTTTGTATTATTACAACCTCGCCTGAGCACAGAGAAAAGGCAGCGTTGTACACTATGCAGGGGTTTTTATATGGATTGTCATTAATCACGGCCACTGTAACAAACGGAAATTTTGATTTTAAGTCTGTTATTTTATGTTCTTCATCGCTCCCGTCATCAACGACTATCACTTCTATATCCCCGTGTGACTGCGACTCAATAGACTCCAACGTCTTGATTAGCTGAGGTCTTCTGTTTTTGTAGGCCATCGCTATAGAAATCATTACGGACTTCCTTCGAGGTCAAAGGGGTCAAAGGTGCATCGTAAGTTCGCAAAGTAGGTGTTTGGGTCTTGATAGGGTCGAGTCATTACACCTTTAGTGAACACATCAAGAGGCGAACCAATGTCTAGGTATGTATTGTTAGGATTGTATTCATAAAGTTTATCCACCATTATATTAGCAAGAGGGCCTGCGGCCACTAAAAACAAAGTGTCGCTATGTTTCTCGGAAATATCTTTTAAGGATGCTAGTATATCCTTCTTGTGGCCGTTGTACCATTCTATGCATTCTTCTTTTACCCATATCGCGTCAACCACATTAAACGGATACTCTTTGTCGCGACCCTTTTCGTTGGCGATTAACACCACTTCTCTTTCTAAACCGCTAAGTAGGTAACCTACAAACTGTCTGAAGTTAGCATTTACTAACAGGTTGGCAAATAGTATATTATCGTTATTTATCATCTCAATATACTTATTTTTGTTCTCTTCACCGTGGCAACAAACACAAGGAATACCATAGAAAAAGTTTTCTTCTTCTCTATTTAGCGAGGCTCTTAAGTCTTCTGCGAACACGCCTGCGTTACCGTCAGTGTGCCACCCATCTACCTCGTAAGCCTGAGTTTCCTTTCCTATTTCCCTGCCCTCTATGATGGCAAGCTCTCCGTCTCCATAGCGTGAAAGAGAAAAGTTTTCCCCACTGGCTACTTTGTTTATAATAAAATCAAGTTGTTCCTTGAATGATAGTCCCATCATCATGCCTCTTCTCCCATTAATTTGTACCCTCTGTCTCGTATAAAGTTCCAATAGCTATTCATGCCTTGGTTATTCACGTTATTCTTTGATATGGCGTTAGCGTCTTCTCCTAGACTGCGACCTGTCTCTGGCTGAGAGCCCCACATTTCCTTGTCATCGACTGGATGTGGAGGAACATAGCTATGAAGCCCAGCGTGTTTTTTAATCGCATAAGAAAGATGCATGTCTTCTCCAAAATGATGAGGAGCTGGAATAGGAGCTTCTGCCCAGAAGAACCTAAGCCAGTCTGTCTCAAAAAACCAAGAGTGACATAGCATATCTACTCTCTCTGCGTTTTCATTAGGATTTCCCCACCCATGAGTCTCGTATCCATTGTAAGGATATTTTCGGTCATCCTCCGGGTTCATGATAATGCCCCTTGTTCCTAGGGGCCCTCTATGGGTCTCCATTGTCATTAAGCAGTTTTCTAACCACTTCCTTCCGGGGATAGTGTCATCATCTATGATGTTTACATATTTTGTGCTAGCATTTAAGGCTAGAGCAAACCTTCCCCAAACACCGTAGTTGCTGTTAGACATTGTGGATTCACAATTCTGAACAACTTCTTTTGGAAAGTCCTGCATCTCTCCGTCGGGGCTATTAGTCCATAGCCAGATGTTTACATCGTCAACTGTTTGGTTTTTGATTGCGTCGTACTGTTGCTTTAGGGCATGAGGTCTTTTATACCCGCTTAGTATTACAGTTATCATTCTAACTCTCCAATCTTTTCGTCAAACTTGGCTTTGATTTCATGTAGGCCCAACTTAGCCGAAAGTTTTTGAGCCCTATTATAGCAGGTGTGATTTTTTAACAAGTTTTTTCTTACTTTCTTGCTGTCAAATTCACTGTCTGGATCGAAGGAGCCCTTGACCTTAAATAGGTTTTGTATCGACTTTAGAGTAATCTCGTTCTGTGTTTCATATTTAGCCTTATAATAAACTTTGTCGCTGTGGTATACGGCTGAGAACATGGACTGTGGGATAACTTGGTCGTCTCTTGCTATAAGTATCTTTTTATATTTGGGATATAAAGCCTGAAGTTGTAGCTCTGGGGCGGTTATGTCAAGCTCTCCTGTGAGACCCTTGTCTGTAGACAAGAAGTGATACCCATCGCAACCATCAAACATAGACGAAAGTCTGCTCTTACAATCGTAGTTGGTAATAATCCCAAAGTCTAGATTAAACTCCGGTATGTCGTGCTTCATTCCTATTGAGAAAACATCAAGCGCTGGAATAAGGTCTGTTAACTCGACTACGGAGGACTGTAGTTTATTCATATCCTTCGTGGTGTTAGTGAACACAAAGGGGCAGCTAATATTTGACTGTTTGATCATATCATCTAACTGGTCTACATGCCCCTGTTGAGCACCAGTCATATTAAAGATAATTTTTATCTCTGGTGTTTGTGTTAAGTATTTTACGATGTCATTAGTCACCTTGGAAAAGTGAGTTATCAGAACTTGCGGAGAAAAAGCATCGAATACATCGTATGCGCTGGTTACGTCGGAGTTCCAAAGGGTTGACTCTACACCTATTGAATTGAATGATTGACAGAGATACATCGCCTCTGTGCTATCAGGATTTGAGTAGTCTTGTATTAGTACGCGCATAAGTCTTACGAACCTCGTGGTATGTTTTAATGTTGTCTAGTTTTAATATTTTTTCCCCGACGTTTTCAATCACAGAGAGTCGGTGTTTGGTTTTGATTATTTCATTAAGTGCTTCAAATACGAATTTATTTTTGTACTCTATATTTGACACTAATTTTCTCAACTGTTCTACTATAGCTGAGTTGCTTAAGAATAATATCTCAGCCCACTTGTTGTCTATGCCATAGCAAAAGTTTTGAGGCCACCCCTTCTGGTCTATAGTTATTCCAACCTCAAAGTTGGGGTTGTCATTATCATAGATCACAAAGGATTTCCTTATGTCTATAGTTTTTAACAAGGCGTCTTGTAGTATTATCTCTCCGTTGCATATCAATATCTTATCATTGAGAGTATTATTTAATGCGAGCCTCAGGCTTTCGCATGAATTAGTATTTTTATGTATTTGGTTCTCAACAAATCTAGCTGATATTGACCTATACTTATCCCTGATATGCTTTATTACTTTTTCGGCTTCAAATCCCCCACATATGATTAGCTCAAAATTGCTAAATACACGCGAGATGGCTGAAATCTGTAGATCCAGCAACGTTGCGCTTCCTATGCGAGCGAGCGGAGTTGGGCCATATGATTTCATGCGATGGCCAGCGTTTTCGCATAAGAGTATCACAGTCACCAGCGTATCGCTATTCTCTACAGAAACATGCTGAGGAGAAGTTATAAATTGGTTCTTTCTCCTCATTTGATTTCTACAAACATTTCCGTTTCTATCGCTTCTTTTTCTATGGCGTCTTGCATTTTATCATAGTCATTGTGGTCTAAGTATCTGTAGTTAACTGCTTTCATAAGTAATACCACTATACTGCCACCACGAAAAGCTACAGCTTTCTTAAGGTCTTCGTTAATAGCAGTATCTACTCCCAAGAACAGCCGAGACGGCAATACCTGTCCCGGCAAAATTTTGCTAACATAATGGTTCTTGCCGATTATCTTGAAGCACTCGAAATCCCTTAGTGAGTCTATTCCAAACACAACGGCTTTTACAGACAAGAAGGAGGCTTCTTCTAGCATTCTCATCCCCTTTGCCATCATAGACTTTACCTCTGTGTCCATAATCCTGTAAGAGTGATTAATACAAACGGTGATGAGTCCATGATCATAGTCGCAGTCAACTATGGATTGTATTGTTTTTAAAAAATCTTTTTCTGTGACTTTACCGTCTACGTATATGCCTATTCCAAATGTTTTCTTGGAAAACTCTTTCATTTGTCTTAGGGTTACGTCTACGGACTTGTGTATATAGCATGAGCAAAGCGTGCGTATAACATAGAACTCTTTGCTTTTATCATACGCCTCAAAGCACCTGTCCTGCTCCAAATACGTCTCAATCCTGTTGTCTTCGCATCCGGTTTGGGTCTTTCCTTCGTATATTGCAAACTTACAGTCTCTGCAGTTGGTTTCTTGCAGTCTATCTAATTGTTTCGAGCTCATATCTGAATCCTTGAAAACTTGTTGTAGAAATTTTTAGCCCGAGAGACAATAACATATCTTTCACAGAAGACAGGTCTAGGCATGATCTACCCTTATACATAACTCTATTTGCTTCGTCTGCCGCAATGTCACCCCTGACTACTGCTCTGGATAGCAACCTAATGTCTGTTCCTCCTATTACTAGTTTCGACCCCCTCCTCATGTGGCTTTCTAACACCTGAAGAAACTGTGGAATATTGTCTACCTGTACTTCATCTAAAATATCTGAAGCTAAGATGAACTCGCATTCGTTCATGGCGTAGGATGTAAGGTCTGCCACGCCGTTTATTACTTCCACCTTGTCGTATCCGTCAATGCCTTCTGCGCCCTCAGGCACCAAGTGTAGTTTAGTCATTTATTTAACCCTTTTTGTAGAAATTAGTATTTTTCATATTGAAAGCTTCGTCAAACACTCTGTTCCAGTTATCTAGAAAGGACTCTTCGGAAAACTTATCAATTATAGTTTGTCTTGCGTTTTTACCAAGTTCATTTCTCAGTTCTTCATTAGAAAGCAGCTCTTCCACATAAGACCTAAGCTCGTCTTCGTCGTTTGAAATCATACCATTGACTCCGTGCTCCACGACATCAGGTATCATACATGTGGCTGTCGTAACGACCGCACATTCACAAGCCATAGCTTCTAGCAAAGAAGTTGGTATCGGGCTTACGGTGGTGGTATTGAGATACACTTGGGAGTTCGCATATTCATTAACTAGTTCTTCTAAGGAAGACGCTGGCTCTGAGAGCCCATCGGGGCTTGTACCTACTACTTTTGTGTCAATCCCATTTGTTATTCTTTCCCACCCCGAATAATTCAAACAGTAATCCCTATTTTTAAAATCGTTGGCTACCGTTAATACGATAGGCTTTCTTTCGGAATCGTTGGGTTTAAACAATTCTATGTCTACAGCGTGATGGACTACCTGCTGGTTGTCTGATTGTATGTGCCATTGATCCTTTGACCATTCAGATATAAATACATTTATGTTTCCCGACATTGTTTTGATTTCTTCTAACCACTCTGGTTTTAGTACAGACGTGGGAGCTGTGTGCTCTAGAGATATTACCGGCAAATTAAGCTTGTCGTTTATAAGCTGAGAAACCTGAAATTGACCAAACTTACTCTGAGATAATATAAAGTCGAATTTAATACCTCTATATAATGTCTCTTCGGGTAAAACATAGAAGTTGTCTGGCTTTTTGCCGTAATCATCATTCCAAAGCTTGATGCCTTCTGTGACAAACCCATAGAAATTATGTCCCGTTTTTGCCATTAGGGTTTGGTATCGCTCATGTGTGGCAAACGTTAGTATGTTATACTTTCTGTCGCTTCTATCTTCCGTCGCGTCCAGTATCAATCTCGACACATATTCGTTAGGGGGAAGCTCTGGAACTTTTACTCTAAAACTACTAGTCATTTAAAAACTCCTTTATTTTTTCACCGATGGACTCATAAGAGAAATCTTTTGCTCTCCTTAGTCCAGCTTTTCTGTCGATAGAATTTCTGTTCTCATAGTAGTATCTCATAGCTTTCTTTATTCCAACTTCACTTGGGTCAAACCATAACTCTCTACCTGTGAGTATCTCTGGAAAAGACGCATCTGGGCAGTCACAAATCGCTAACTGACCGTCTACCAACGTGCCAGTGTTTTTATCGTCGGCATCTATAAAGTCTACAGGCCCTCCAAAATTGCTACAGATTGGTGTTTTACCAAAAGCCATTGCTTCAAAGGATGGTATAGACCAAGCTTCCCCGTGAGACGGACAAACGAAGCAATCTCCGTATCGGTGTAACGCCTTTATTCCTTCCTCTGGAAGGTTATCTCCGATAATAATTTCGGGTCTATAGTAGCTTTCTTCGCCGTACATTCTAAGCCTTGACTTCACGGCTGCACACGCTGAGTTTACTTCAGCAACGGTGTCTGCTGGAGCCTGACCAAACTTTTTAACTTTGATGATTAAGGAAACATTTTCGTGTGAATCAAATTCAGAATGAAAACACTTGATAACAGAGATTAAATTCTTTCTCTCGTTAAGGTCTCCAATGTAGTAGAATTTAAAGGTTTCGTTTATATTCGGTATGTCAATTTCTCGTTCAGTGTCTCCAAAAAACTTTGTAAGGTCTGACGGATGATGAACAACCTTAATCCCGTTTTTAACAAATAAGCCATCATCTATTAAGCTAGACCAAGAGTGGCTATTGGGAACCCACACTTCGTCCATCTGCGTCAAATGAACCATCCAAGGTTGCATCCCTATATTAATCGTCTCACCCTCAAACCTAGCTACATTTTTTTTGAACCGATGTGTTCCAACTAGATGGTGAGGTAGCAAGTGCTGAATACAGTACTCAGCTCCATTAACGCTGTTTTTTTCTAGTTGAAGTATGGCTTCGGGAACTTCATACTCCAAGCCTGTTAGATTGATATTTCTAGGCACAACTTCTATACCCACCCTATCCATAGCGAGCATAGCGTCAATAGCGGCTTTTGCCCACCCAGTACCCTCTTTATAGTGTCCTAAATATAGTACTTTCATTATGATCCCATCCTCATGTTCATATGTTCCACTCTACGTTGTTCCCAAGCTACCCTTCTTTGATTAAGCTGGCAAAAGTGGTCATATGCCATATCAAAGTTGAAAGGCTGTCTTGTGCTCTTTCCTTCAAATGCTGCTGACTCTTCATTGAAGTACATGCCACCCGTTGTGGCGGTAGCACTGCCATAGACCAAATCTCTAGCGAGCCTAGCTTCAAAGTGTGTGTTTAGGAATCTGGGCTCTCTTAATACTTCCGTAATCAAGAACCTAGCCACTTCCACCTGAGTTACTTTAGAGTAGTCAATATCTGGCTTTTGCGCGGGAGGCTGTAGGTTTGGTTGTGAAAGCCACGTTTCCTCTATGGGGCGTATCTCTACACTATCAAAGTAGTTCTCCCACATCTTGCCGCTTTTGTCCCATTGATAATATTCCTCAAAGGCCTTCCTCGTGTCTGCTCCAATCCCTTCTCTCTCTTTATCGCTTTTGCTAAAGAACTTTGCAAACTCTTTCGCGGTGTTTTTGTTATCTGGTACGGCCCTAAAACAGCCTGTCTCTAGTTCCTTATAGAGAGCCTTTGGTGGAAGAGGAACACCTCCAAGTTTTCTTATGACACTCTCCATAGCAGAGTAGTCTGTAGACATGACTGGCACAGCGCACGCTGCAGCTTCTACTTGAGGGAGCCCAAAGCCTTCTGAGTTTGCATACTGAACATAGAGATCGAATAGATTAATTATATCCGACAGTTGCTCATAAGAGGCGCCGACTTTTACGCTGGATAATTGCGCGTTAAATTGACCAGTATACGGCGATTGAGCAACCGCACCTTTGAATAGAGACACGAAAGGCTGGTTTGTTTCTGGACAAATATATGTGAATAGAACGTGAGCAGCTATTTCATGCTGGTGTAATAGCTCTGGTATATCCCATCCTAAGTCTGGGTAACTAGTGTGACAATAAAGGTATACGTTCTTATTGTCAGATCCGTCTAGGAAGATTTTGAACGCCTCAAACAGATCTGGGTACAGCTTTCTTCTTTGGTTGCGCATTACCGTTCCGATAATCTTGGCATTTGGGTCTAGGTCGTAACGCTTCCTAAGTTCAAGTTTGTTTTTTGGCTGGTACGCTGGGTGCGCTGACGGAGGAGCACTACCCAGATAGTTTATTTTACCACCAGACTGATCTTGGAGCACTCCACCGGCCCAGTCTGAGTAAGTTAGACAGGCATCGGCGTTCATGTATGTACCTATCCACTGTCTTGCTTGCGGTCTAGCGTCAACCGTTGGCATGATGCACCAGTTGAAATAGGGCCTAAATGGAGACCTTTCTGCAAAGTCCAGCATCCAAAAGTCGCGGATGTCGCAAACAATATCAGGCATGAAGTCTAAACACACCCGCTCAAATGCCCACTCGCCAAATTGGTTTGTCGGTTTGGAATTATAATCGTCTATTTCTTGCTGCGAGCTTTTTGGCTCAGAATCCGCGTTTGGCATAGCGCCATAAAACTGCCAAGGGGTTAGGTCTCCCCTTCCGTCGTTCAGCTCTGCATAAGCTGAGAGCTCAGCAAGCTCATATTTACCCGTGCTGTGCAGGTAGTTAAGGGTTTCCCTATTATAAGTTGCATAGCCTGTATTAAGAAACGTAGCTTCGCCACAAAATAAAATCCGTTTTTTTCTCATTACTCTTCCTCTAAACTGTTAGCAAAGTCAAACTCATTAACCCTAAAGATTATGCCTTTTTGACCCTTTGCGGGATTTCTGGCTGACGCATGGACGTGCAGCTTCGATCCTTTTTTAGCAAACCTGTTGATAGTTTCTCCACCAGTATGCCAAGCCTCACAGTTTAGAAAAGTTGGGATTCGGCTTTTTTCTCCAGTGCTTTTAGTTTTTCTGTAGCTATAAACCACAAGGGTGAATTCAACCAAGCTAACCCCATTTAGATTAGACAACTTGGGATCTTCTGTTAGATACCCCGTAAAAGAACATAGGTTCATACTTGTTTCCTTATCAACGCATTGACTCCCACTCTACTATATTAGGTAGTACAATAGCGTTTAAACACATTAAATTTCAAAAATATTACTAACAATGAAAGAATTATCTTGCTCTGACACAGATCCTGAGAATAGAAGGTTATTACCCTCATATATAGAGTACTGGAATTTATCTCTACATTCTGGGAATACGATAACACTGTCTAGTGAGCATGTTTCATCTTCGATTGTTAAAAAGGCCATAGTCTTTCCTTTTGACTTGCCTTTTGTTATCTTATAGTCCGATACTCTTTTTACATTCCCCGCAACCATCAGGTTTTTTCCAGTCTTTCCGTCTAACACCTCTTTACACGTGGTGTTTGCTCCAGACGTGTCGGCAGTTTCTACCTTAGACATTGATACAGGGCATCCGAGATACCTTACCTCTTGGTCAACCACCCAGCTAGGGTCGTCGGATAAGTCATAAGGAGGGTTCTTCAGGAAGTATATCTCGTTTTCGACCGTCTGACTTCTCTCCATCCTGCTGGTTCCTCCACCTTCCTTCTTGGTAGGGGCTAGATCGGCTAAGCATGTTGAGAGTGTTGACCATCTTTTTTTAGGGTAGTTTTCCACAACCCACTTTGTTTCAGCCGCAGTCAAGCCTCTATAGATTTCATACTGATATAAGGCTTCGTTTCTAGTGATCCTGTCCTTGAAGCCTCTAAAGAAACCAACTGAAGCCAAAGCTTTAAATGCTGTTGCGTTTATCTTTTTAGACAGATATACTAATATATCCATCCATTTGAAGTTTTCCGGTTTTTTTTTAAGCTCTTCTGTTAGTTCTTTTACGGCGGCTATCGCCTTATCTCCGGTCTTGCCTGTCAATGATTTAATGTCCTTGATGCCAAAATAAATACATCCCTCACTACTACTGAACTTACTTGAAAAATTGGTTATGTTGGGTGTTTTTGTCTCAATGTTAAACAGCTTTGCGTCACTAACAAGCTCGTATATCTCTTCGTGGGGGTCTTGCTTCTCATTCGCGTGGTACAGGTAGGACAAGAAGAACTCTTCCGTATGATGAACCTTATAATATGCGCTCCAGTAAGAACACATAGCATACGCCACGGCGTGAGACTTGTTGAAAGAATACCTACTAGACTTCTCAATCCACCCAAATATCTCGTCTGCGGTGGTTTCGTCAACCATTTCTACCCTTGCGCACCCCTTGATAAAGTCTTTACGAACCTTTGCCATTAAGCCTGCCTTTTTCTTGCCTATTGCTTTTCTGAGGATGTCGGCTTCCTTTAGGTCAAAGCCAGCAAGCTTCTGGACTATTCTCATAGACTGTTCTTGGTAAACTAGCACTCCATAAGTCGGTTTTAGAATTTCTTCTAGCGACTCATGAAGGTACTCGACATTCTCAACTCCGTTTTTTCTGTCAACATATCTCTGGGTCATGGACTTACCATTGGATATGGCCTTCAAACATCCGGGTCTGATGAGAGCAACCAACGCAGAAAGCTCCTCCATGTTGCTAGGCTTAAGCTTTCTAGACCAAGACTTTCCTAGATTACTTTCAAGCTGGAAGACGCCTTTTGTTCTCCCCTCATGGAATAAGTCCCATGTTTTCCCACAGTTATAGTCTATCTCTTTAGACATATAGTTCCCCGTCCGCAAAGGCTTGGTCAATTTTTAGGTTTCTATATACGGCTCTGTGAGTCTTCATAAATTTAATCATGATATTGGCAGTGTCTTTTACGTCCTGAAGGGCGTCGTGTGCGTTCTCCTTACTGAGGCCCATTCTGTCTCTCAGAGAATCCATACTGATGGACTTGATTGATGGATCTCCCTCAGTCCACATGAACATATTATCCATCATGTCTACTTTGTAAATCTTGTTGAATAGCTTTTGTTGCCCACGCTCTTTGTCGTATGGGCCATACGCTTGACACAACCTGTCTACAATTATCATATCAAATCCGATAATATTGAAACCGGCAGGAATGGGAGCAAACCACTGCGTGCCTTTCCAGTTGTGCTGGTTCACAAAGTCACAGAACTTTTTCCATACCGTCTTAGGCATGGGAGCCTTTGCTAGACTCTCCCTATCTTTACCTGTGATACGTAGGGCTTCATCCTCTAATGGGTCAAAGCCCATCTCAATGGCCTTTTCATCATCCAGAATTGGTCTGATTTCGCTATTAAAAGTACCTTTTAGTTTGAAGTTTCTCCCGTCAAGAGCTATAGCCGCTAATTGTGTAGGCTGAGTCTTTCTTGGGTTTCTACTGCCAGTTTCAAAGTCAAAAACAATAAAATCTCTAATTGCCATTTAATATTTCCTCAATTTTCATAATTTTGTCTAAAAGATTAATTCCTAGTACATCGAACTTTACGTGGCCAAGATCCTCTAAATCTGCCATTTCGAGTCCTGCTATCTTCTCGCCTCCGCTTCGTTGTTCAACCATAGGGCATACGTCATGTAGCCTGTCAGACGATATCACAACTCCGGCAGCGTGCTTGCCTTGTGTTTTAAATGTTCCTTCAAGCCTAATTGCTTGTTCAAAATACTCTGCATAATCGCCTTCTAGATGTCCAGAGTCATTTATGTAGCAATAATCTCTTAATTCATCCGAGCTATTGATAAGCGCGAATCTAATAATAGACCGATCTTCTTCGTCCATAGCCTGTAGCTGGTCTGAGACATCGGCTT
>Ga0310122_10002049_pt1 | contig 12838 bp, 7 predicted proteins | sample CB6_Bottom_1051__FD_203503 | JGI IMG/M metagenome (GOLD analysis project Ga0310122, IMG submission 203503) | Marine microbial communities from Western Arctic Ocean, Canada - CB6_Bottom_1051 | ecosystem: Environmental > Aquatic > Marine > Oceanic | place: Canada: Western Arctic Ocean | collected...
CCGTCGCAGAACTGACCGGACTGGACGTCACCGCCGACTCGCTGCGTGACATGACCGTCAGGACCTTCCTGCGAGGCTACCGGCTGGAAAAACTGCAGGGCATGACGATCGACGACTACACCCTGCCTGCCGATGCCTTCCAGGAATACCCCAGCATCGAGCTGCCCGATTTCGTCAGCCAGGAGTTCTTCACCGAGCTCCAGGGTCGAGTCACCGAGATCTTCGACCAGATGCTCGAAGAAACCGACATCGGCGCCCTGCCCGTTTAGCCCCCCCCGGCCAGGAACACCATCGCCAACTCGTCACCCTCGACCAACTCCCGCCCGACAAGATCCTCGGCCGACACCGCCCTGTCGTTGCACAACAGCATCAGGTGCACCTTCAACCGTCCCTCCGCATCAAGCAGACGCGGCCCGACTGAAGGATGAAGCGACACCAGACCCTCGAGGGCGACCAACATCGTCGCCGCCTTGACGCTCACCGTCCGCTCGCCCTCGCAGTACTTTGCCAACCCCTCGGGCAATCGGATCGTTACCATCACGCCCACCTCGCCCACCTCGCCCACCTCGCCCACCTCGCTCTCCCCGCTCATGAACGAAAACGCAGGGAATACACATCCGCGTCGTACAACTCCAGCTTCAACCTCACCACACGCCCGGCCAGTTTCGAAACATCCTTCTTGCCGTCCCAGTGCACCACATGAGCGATCTGGTCGCCGTAGAACTCGTCACTGGACTCGAAGCCCGGGATCACCTGCCCGGTCTTCGCATCGATCAACCCGACACGGACCCCGCCCCCGGCACCGGTTGACACGTTGATCTCCAACTCGCTGCCCGCGAAGATCAGCGGCCGGCTGATCGCCTCGCCGCCGGGATACCGACCCCCGTGCAGCGACACGAACCCGTCCAGCCGCAAAGTGGCCCGCTTCAGGTGCATCGTGGCCTGGTGGTCATGCTGGTGGTAGTAGACGCTCCACTCGTCCGCGGCCGTCCGAACCAGACCCCAGGCAAACATGTTGCCGTGCTTGGTCCAGTTCCGCATGTCCCGCCCGGGAGGCAGAAACGCCTCGTCGGCCAACACGAACCGCTCGCCGTCGCGGCTGTACATCAACCCCGTCTCACTCATCCCGAAACTGCCGCCCCGGAACGGACGCCTGGGCACCGTCAGCAGCGGGAACCCGATCAACAGCTCGGGAGCTCGCGGGTAGGGCTGCAACGATGTCGTGTACAAACCGGTCCGCCATGCCTGTCGAGGCACACCCAGGTCGATCGGCCTGATGTCGCTCCATTGGCGAAAGTCCTTCGACGTGCACATCATCACGCTGCGGACTGTCCCGGCCACCTTACGCCCCGCGCGATCCAACGCAGGCAAATGGGCCCGAAAGAAGAACACGTAGCGACCGCGGGCCGAGTCCCAGAAGGCGAGGTTGTGTGAGTCGAGAATGGCGCGAGGCTTGCCCGGATTGTTGCCCCAGTGGATCGCACCCACCTCGTCAAACCCCTTCTCGGTCCCGTCTACGATCGGCGTCTCGCGGAGCTTCCTCCACTCGAATCCGTCGGCGGACCCAAACACGTACGCCTTCCCGTTGCCTCCCACCGCCTTGTACTTCTCCGAAGCCGGCACGCCGGGACGCGTGTCGATGAACGGCGCAAAGTTGTGTGAAACCGAGCCGCCCTTCAACAGGATGTTGTTCTGCTTGCTGCCCCCGAATGAGACCCGGCCCAGCTTCGGACGGACCCACGTGATCCCGTCACGACTCTCGCAATACCCCGTGAACTGCTGACTCGGATCCGCAGGCTTCAACCGGTGCCCATACCACGACGCGTAGTACATCCGGAATCGCCCCGGTTCACTCAGGATCGTCGCGTACCCGGTGACCGAAAACCCGAACGATCGCCGGCCCTCCCACGGAGCCGTGAAATCGAGAGCCAACTCACGCTCCACCGGACGGTGCTGACGAAAACTGAGCCGGCGGATCGAACTGAACAGGTGGTCGTCCAGCATCAACTCGCGACGACTGCCCAGGTCGATCGGCTCAGACGCCGACAACTCCGACACGCTCAACAGCACGAACACACAAACCAGCACCGCCGAATTCACTCGCAACACAACCCGTCTCCCGAAATCAACTCTGCACCAAACACGCCAGGGACCGCTCCCAGCAGCACCAAACACACAGCCGCGCATTGTGACCAACTGCCAACCGGTTTGCATCACAGCTCAGGTCGCAACTGGAACGCGATCAGCCAGCCAAGTAAACTCAAACCCACACCGCAGCACACCGCAGCACACCGCAGCACACCGCAGCACACCGCAGCACACCGCAGCACACCGCACGAGCTGACCATGTCCATTCTCAGTTCCTTCCGCACTCTCATCCCGGTCACCGTCGCGGTCCTCTCGCTGGCCCTGGCGAACTCTGCGGTCGCATTGGCTGCCAAGACCATCACCGACAAGCAGATCGCCAAGTCGCTGGAGCAGGCCGGATCCAATCGCCCGGCGATCCAGAAAGCACTCGACACGGCACCCAAAAAGCAGCGGCGAGGCATGAGATTCCTGGTGGCCTACATGCCCGAGAGAGATCTCAAGTCCCTGACCTCCGAGTTCCTGCTCGACCAGACCCGCTATGCCTACAAGGCCTTCAGGCAATCGGCCTGGTCCGACCAGGTCCCTGAAGCGGTGTTCTTCAACGACGTGCTGCCCTATGCCAGCATCAACGAGCGACGTGACAACTGGCGAGCCGATTTCTACAAGCGATTCACTCCGGTGGTCAAAGCCGCCAAGACGCCCGGCGAGGCCGCCACCCTGCTCAACCGCGCCATCTTCGGCCAGGTCAAGGTTCGCTACTCGACCGCGCGACCCAAGGCCGACCAGAGCCCCTACGAGTCGATCGAGGCCGGGCTGGCCAGTTGCACCGGGCTCAGCGTGCTGCTGATCGACGCCTGCCGCGCCGTGGGTGTCCCGGCCCGCTTCGTCGGCACACCGCTCTGGGCCGACCGCTCGGGGAACCACTCGTGGATCGAGGTCTACCACGAGGGGGGCTGGCACTTCACCGGAGCCGCCGAACCCACCGGCAACCAGCTCGATCGGGCCTGGTTCCTCGGCCGCGCCTCCAAAGCTCAGCCCGACCACCCACTGCACGCCATCTACGCCACAAGCTACAAGCCGACCGGGCACACGTTTCCCATGCCCTGGCTCCCCAAGGCCACCTACGTCCACGCCGTCAACGTCACCAGCCGCTATCTGCCCAAGTCCAAGACGACCCGGCCCAAACGACCCGACGTCAAGGTCTCAGCCACTGCGATCAAGTCGTTGTACGCCTGGCTCAAACAGCCCCGCGACAAGCGACCGCCTCTGGCCAAACAGGACTTTTCCAAGGTGGCACTGACCAAGCTCTGCTCGGTGCGGGCCCGCGAACTGCTGTGGGACGATCACGTGGCGACCATACGAAAGGATCGTGCCGCGGAGATGAAAGCCCGGGTGCTCACCCACGGCACGCTCAAGATGCCCTTCCACTACACCGTCTACGGCAAGAAACCCAAGAACGGCCGCAGCCTCTACATCTCGCTGCACGGCGGAGGCGGAACACCCAAGGCGGTCAACGACCAGCAGTGGAACAACCAGAAACGACTCTACAAGCCCGCCGAAGGCGTCTACCTCGCACCACGTGCCCCGACCAATACCTGGAACCTCTGGCACCAGGGCCACATCGACCCGCTGTTCGACCGCCTGATCGAAAACCTCGTCGTCTTCGAAGATGTCGACCCCGATCGAGTCTACCTGATGGGCTACTCGGCCGGCGGCGATGGGGTCTACCAGGTCGCACCCAGGATGGCCGACAGGCTCGCCGCCGCCGCCATGATGGCCGGACACCCCAACGAATCGACACCCCACTCGCTGCGGAACATCGGCTTCACCATCCACATGGGCGGTCGCGACAGCGCCTACAACCGCAACAAGGTCGCCGCCTCATGGGGCAAACAACTCGAAGCACTCCGGAAGGCCGACCCCAAGGGGTACTCCCACCTCGTCAAGATCTACCCCGACAAGGGCCACTGGATGGACCGACTCGACGCCGCCGCCGTGCCCTGGATGGCCAAGTTCCGACGTAACGTGCACCCCCAGCGGATCGTCTGGAGACAGGATGACGTGACGCATTCGAGGTTCTACTGGCTGGCCGTCGACAACCAGAACCGCAAGAGCCGCTCGACTCTCGTGGCCAGCCGATCCGGACAGACGATCCGTATCGAATCCAGCTCGCTCAAACGACTCACAGTCCGACTCGATGACGCGATGCTCGATCTCGATCAACCGGTCCGAATCGAGGCCGGTGCGGTCAAACTCCACGACGCCGTCGTGCCCAGGACTCTGGTCGCACTCGCAAAGACGCTCGAAGAACGAGGCGACCCGCGGGGTATGTTTGCGGCGGAAGTCACCGTCGAGTGGCCCGACGAGTCCCCGACAAAGAAATAGCCCCAGGAGGTCCTTGTTGATCCGGCCTTGACACAATCCTGGAGTGCGTCGCAGGCACCCGGACGGTGAGACGAGACACAGGTGGGCCTCCGCGGATTGGCAGGCGGAGGAGCATATGGACGATTCACGCGATTCACGGCAAACACGCCTGACCGGACACCTCGACTCGGGTGACGGCAGCCCGCTGTCGAACACGCCACCGGCACCGCAGTCCGGATCCCAGGACGCTTTCGATGGCCCCGCGGCCCATGCGCCCCTGGCCGGCAACTTCGGCAAGTACCTGATCGAGAGAATCCTCGGCGAGGGCGCCATGGGGACCGTCTACCTGGCAACCGACCAGGACCTGCAGCGATCCGTGGCGCTGAAGATCCCCAAGTTCGGCGGGGGCAACACGGCGGAACTGCGTGAAAGGTTCTTTGTCGAGGCCCGGGCCGCCGCCGCGCTCAGACACACCAACCTCTGCCCGGTCTACGAGGTCGGTGAACTCAATGACCGCTGCTTCCTGGCCATGGCCTACATCGACGGACGTCCTCTCTCGGACTTCGTCTCACCCGATCACCCGCTCCCCATCGACCAGGTCGCCACCATCGTCGCCCAGCTCGCCGACGGGCTGGCCCACGCTCACGCCCGAGGAGTCATTCACAGAGACCTCAAGCCGTCCAACGTCATCATCGACGCCCAACGACAACCGATCCTCACCGACTTCGGACTCGCCCGGCAGACGTCCGATCCCGACGCCGCCCGACTGACCGGCGCCGGCATGATCCTCGGTTCACCCGCCTACATGTCGCCGGAACAGGCCTCCGGGGAATTCGAATCGATCGGACCTCTCAGCGATGTGTACAGCCTCGGAGTCATGCTCTACGAACTGCTGACCGGCCGACTGCCCTTCAACGGCTCGATCGCTGAAGTCCTCAAGCAGGTCCTCACTTCCCAACCCGAACACCCCTCGACTCATCGGCCCGGTCTCGACACCGATCTCGAAACCCTCTGCCTGAAGATGATGTCCAAGTCGACCGAGACTCGCACCGAGTCGGCGGCGGCGGTCGCTACCGAACTCGACGCCTGGCTCGCCTCACGCTCGGACGCCTCCGAATCCTCCGGGGCCGCCTCTCTGAGTGCATTTGATCCGAGCCGCGCGGTGGGAGACGTCCGTCGAGAGAAACTCGAGCAGGATCAGCACCTCGCCAACGCGCTCATCGAACAGGGTCGACTCTCGATGGCCGCCCGCATCGTCGATGCCATGGCCGGACTCGATGACCCGCGCTATCGTGACTTCACCGACTGGGCCCGCTCACGTAAACAGGAAATCCAGCAATCACGACGGCCCGGACTGGTCGTCTCCTACACCGCCGCCGATGGAACCCGCTTTATCGATATCGGCGGACGGCTGTTCCGGGCTCGCACCATCTGGAGCGTCACCGCAACACTGCTGGTGGCCGCAGTCGCGATCGTCGGATGGGCACTCAGCGGAAACGACGCCGGCACCACGATCGCCGACAACCCGCCCGCTGCAGCAGCCGACCCGTCGAACAGACCCGATAGGGTGCCAGGCCCCACAAAACAGATTATCTCGCCACCGCCCGGACAGGCTCCCGAGACAACCACCACTACGCCCCTGCCGACCCCACCGACTCCCACTCCACAACCCACCCCCCAAACTCGACCCACTCCAAAGCCGACCCCGCCGACCGGCGACGAAGAGCTGGTCCTGACCGGACACACAGACGTTGTCCGGCAGGTCGTCTTTTCGAGCAACGGACAGCTGTTGGTTTCAGGTGGCGAGGACAATTCGGTCCGAGTCTGGGACGCCACCAGCGGCCGCCAGATGATTGCCTGCATGGGGCACAAGGCCACTGTCGAAACCGTGGCCATCAATCGCCAGGGCAGCATGATCGCCTCCGGCGGTGCCGATGACCTCATCCGGCTCTGGAACTCCAGCACCGGCAAACGACTGGGGATCCTGCGAGGCCACGAGGACTCGGTCACGCATGTCGACTTCAGCCCCGACGGCACGATGCTCGTCTCGGCCGCAGACGACCACACCGTGCGGCTCTGGGACCTCGAGTCCTTCAGCGAAATCAACCTGCTCAACGGGCACAGCGACAGCGTCAACGTCGCCATCTTCAACCACGACGGCTCGCAACTGCTGAGCGCCGGAGCCGACACCGCGGTGCTGATCTGGGACACCCGCACCGGCAAGCAGCTCTCGGTGCTCGAAGGGCACACCGAGGAGATCTGGGGGGCGGGCTTCCGCGGCGACGGACGACAGGCCGTCAGTTGCGGCGACGACTACACCATCCGGATCTGGGACCTCGAGACGTCGCGAGAACTCGCCAAGCTCGAAGGGCACAGCGACGAGGTCAATGCCGCCTGCTTCAGCCCCAATAGCCGACTGATCGCCTCGGCCGGAGTCGATGGCGTCATCAAGATCTGGGACGCCGTCACCTACAAGGAACTCGCCACGCTCAAAGGACACACCGACTTCCTCTGGGATGTCGTCTTCAGCCCCGACGGACGGCGACTGGCCAGCTGCGCAGCCGACGGGACAGTCCGAGTCTGGAACCTGCCCCCCGAACTGCTCGCCAAGGTGCTCAAGGGACACTCCGAACCGGTGGGACAGGTCGCCATCAGCCCCGACGGACTGCTGCTCGCCTCCGGGAGCATCGACCAGACCATCAGGCTCTGGGATTCCAGCAGCGGCTCGCCCGGCCGAGTGCTCGCCGGACACTCGCACTGGGTCTGGGGCGTCGCCTTCGGCAACTCCAGCCGCACGCTCTACTCAGTCGGAGACACCACGCTGCGGAGCTGGAACACCGACACAGGCAAACAGCAGAGCTCGATCGAAGTCACCGACAAGCAGGTTCGGACCCTCGCCGTCACCCCCGACGGGAGATCCGCGGTCGTGGGAGACAACGACGGCCGGGTCACCATCTGGGACCTCGCCTCCGGCGAACTGAAGTCGGCACTCACACGGCACACCAAGGAGGTCAGTGGAGTCGCCGTCTCGCCCGACGGCAAGTGGATCGCCTCGGCCGGCTTCGACGGCAAACTGCTGATTCACTCGGCAGCCGACGGAAAACTGACCCGGACGCTCAAGGGCTCCGAGGCGCCTCTGCAGTGCCTGGCATTTCGTCCCGACAGCCGACACATCGCCGCCGGTTCGCAGGACAGTGAGGTCTTCATCTGGAACGTCGCTGACGGCAAACCCCAGGCCAGCGTCGCCGATGACGACGCCGGATACGTCTTCCGACTCGCCTGGTCACCCGACGGACGCCGGTTGATCTCGGCACAGGAAAACGGCAAGGTGTTGGTCCGACGCCCCGGCGACCGCGGTGAATTGAAGAGCTTCGAGGCTCACCAGGACGGAGTGATCTGGGTCGGAGTGAATCGCCGCAGCGGTGAGTTGATCTCGGCTGGCTTCGACCGCACCATCAGGCTCTGGCCGTTCCTCAACGCCAATCAGTCCCGCTGAGCTCCTCCGCCACCCGAGACTTCCACCTCCAGCAGGTCCAGGCCACCACCTCGCGCCAGCGGCCACGTGTAGAACTGGGGTCAGAGCTTGAATAGTGAATAGTGTTTCACCCAGCCCCCGTGTCTTGCCTGGTTGACAGCCACTCTTCACGATTTAAGCTCTGGCCCCAATTTCAGCGCGCACCTCCGGTACCGGGAGGCGGTTTTGAGTGACAGGTGGGGCTGCCTGAGCGTCGACCCAACAAAGGGATCGGCTTGATCATTCGGATGTTCAGGTAGATCCGGATGAACAGCGACTGGTAGGGGTAGCAACTCGCCAGTGAGATCCACACCTTGCGGCAGGTCACACGGACCGGCCCAAATCGACCGTATCGCGCTGAGCGTGCGCGCCCAGGACGTCCAACGTGGCCGATTCTTCGCGAAGCGTCGCTCTTTGAGTGTAAACCGTGGGAATCTCGTTGTTCGACCGGTCCTACGGCATTACGATCGACGGCATCTGGCGGGTGGATTGGGTCGGCCACGTTGCATATGGGGAATCCCGATGAAGTGGTTCACTCCTCCCATGGCGGCCGGTGAGTTACGCATGACCGACCCCGCCCCCGAACCACTTCTCGATTCAGGCGACTCCCGCCGTCGGAAGCCGTATCTTGAGCGAGTGTTGTGGGTCAGTTTGCTACTGCTCTTGGTGGGTGGCGGGTTGACGGTTGGCATCCCGGGCTACCGGCAATGGTCGCTGATTCGGGAGATTGAGAAAAGTGGCGGCGGCGTTCGGACTGAATTCACTGGTCCCGGCTGGCTGAAGGGACTCATCCCCTACGCCGTCAGCAGCCTGACTGGGTTTGAACGTGTCGTCGCTGTGGACCAGTTCACCGATTCGACGCTCCAACGTCTCGTCAGGCACAGGAGCTTGGTCTACCTCACCCTCAACGGACCGCAGATCACCGACACGGGGCTCGGGGACCTGAAGGGCGTGACCAACCTGCAAATGTTGTGGCTCGAGGACTGCCAGAGCATCACCGACGCGGGACTGGCGCAGCTGAAGGGGATGACACCTCTGCAGTCATTGTTCTTGAGCGGTTGCCCGAACATCACCGATGCAGGACTCAAGCACCTGAAAGGAATAGAGAACCTGCAGTATTTGCAGCTGGGAGGCTGCCGACGTGTCAGAGGTGCAGGACTCGAGCACCTGAAGGAGATGAAGGATCTGCAGAGGTTGGACCTCCAGTACTTGTCGAACCTCACCGACGCAGGACTCGAGCACCTGAACGGGATGAGGGATCTGACGACGTTGTGGTTCAGAGACTGCCCAAACATCACCGACGCAGGACTCGAGCACCTGATGGGGATGACAGATCTGGAGTGGATATACCTCAACGCCTGCCCGCGGATCACCGAAAACGGAGTTGCCAAACTGAAGAAGGCCCTCCCAAAGTGCGACGTTTCGAACCATTGATGTGACTCTGTCTGCAGACGGGACAGGGGCACACTGTCCTTCACCCCAACCTTGATCCTGTTGGACTGTCAGGAAATGGGGAAAACGTCACCAAAAGGCTCTGGCCGCTCCTCTACGCCAATCACTCTCGCTGAGCGCCTCCGCCACCCGAGACTTCCACCTCCAGCAGGTCCTGGCGACCGCCTCGCTCGGCCACCCACAGCAACCGACGACCGCCGGGATGCCAGGCCACGTAGTCGTCCCGCTCTGGATCACGCGATACGTTGACCGGCTCGCCGGCAACGGCCCTGCCGATTGACATCACGCTGATCTCGTAATTCCCCGCCCGCACCGACGTGAAGGCCAGCCGCCGACCGTCGCTCGACCACGCCGGACGCATGTCCAGGCCCTTGCGATGAGTCAGCCGCCTGAGATTGCCACCGCCGAAATCGACGACGTACAACTCGACGTCCCCGGAACGACTCGAACCAAACGCCACCCGTCGACCGTCCGGGGAGACCGCCGGCCAGTCGTTGCGGCCGCCCGAGTTGGCCAGGGCACGGTTCTTGCCCGTCGACAACTCGTGAACCACCAGCTGACCGGCGAGGTTGAAGACCACGTGGCGGCCATCCGGTGTCATCGATGGGCTCCAGGCCACTGACTTGGCCGTCTTAATCGCACGCTCCGCAGCAGCGGGCTTCGCACGGACCATTACCGCCAACTGGTCGTTCCCGGTCATTCTCAACCAGGCACTCGATCGCCCGTCTCGCGAAAACACCGCCTTCAACTCAGGCAGCGTCGCCTGAGATGCAAACCGCCGCGACTCCAGGGTCTTCCGCTCCAGGGACATCAGCACCAGCCGGGGCGCATCGGATTGGACGGTGTAGATGATCCGACGACCCGAGTCGATGTAGACCGGATCACGCTTGTTGCGGCCGTCGCTGGTCAGCCGTACCCCAGGACCCGCCGCGAGTGTCACCGAGGTCATCGTCAACAGCAGGACCACGCTCCGAGACCAGCTCACGAAACCAGCCCTTCGATCACCCGACCCTCCTCGAACACCCGCAACTCAGCACGACTCTCGGTATCGACCCCGGCCTGCTGCAGGATGGTCGTGACCACCATCTCGGGAGTGATCGGCTCGGTCACCGGGGCGTAGGCCCGCTCGTCACTCTGGCCAATCACCTGCCCGGGAATCACTCCACCACCAGCCCACAGCGAACTGTAGACGGCCGGCCAGTGGTCGCGGCCGGCGTTGCCCGAGATCTTCGGGGTCCGCCCGAATTCTCCGATCGCCACCACCAGCGTCTGTTCAAGCAGGCCCCGGTCAGCCAGGTCGTCGAGCAAAGCCGAGACGGCTCGGTCCAGGATCGGACCGTGACGGTCGGCCATGTGCTCGAAGTTCAGCCAGTGAGTGTCCCAGCCGAAGTCCGTCCGGTTCCCGTAAATGTTCTCGACGTACTGGCTCCAGTTGACCTGGACAAACGGAACCTCCGCCTCGACCAGGCGACGAGCCAACAGGCAGCCCTGCCCGAACACACTCGAACCGTACCGACCACGGATCTCGGGCCTCTCGCGCGAGAGGTCAAACACCCGTCGGCCCTCGACCGAAGTCAGTAACCGGTAGGCCCTCGCGAAACTGTCGGACCACGCCGCCGACTTCGCGTCGTTGGCCAACGCCGTCGTGCGATCCAGCAGACCCAGCAATAGCCGACGGTCCGAAAGCCGCTGCAACTGCAGGCCCTCGAGCAACCGCAGCGACGGAATGTCGACGGCGCCCGTGTCGGAACATCGCACCGAGACCGGATCGTAGGCCTGGCCCCATCTGCCACCTCCGGCACCCTCGACCGATCCCAGGGCCGTCTTCAACGGACCCGGCGTGATGCTCACAAATGGAGGCAACGCACCGTCGCCACCTCGGTGTCGCTGAACAATCGACCCCACCGTCGGACCGTAGTCCGAGTCGCCCGACGCTCCCTTGCCGCCCGAAAGCGCGATCGAGCCGGCCACGCGGTGAATCGACGTGTGGTTGCGATGCGAGCGGATGATCGAAAACCGATCGCTGCGGGCCGCCAATCGAGGAAACAACTCGGTGACCTGCAGACCGGGAGTCCGTGTCGAAAGAGTCGCAAATGGGCCGCGGATCTCCAGAGGAGCCTCGGGCTTGGGATCAAACGTGTCCAGGTGACTCGGACCACCCCACAACCATAACAGGATCACCGAGCGGGCCGCAGGAGAATCCGCACCCGTTTCGGCAGCCGACAGACCGCCCGCCGCCGTAACCATCGGCAGCCCGGCACCGAACTTCAACAACGCACGACGTGTTACGCCGTGGCAGTCGTGACTGCGAAATGACCCGACTTCGAACACCAGACACCGACTCCTGCTTCAAACCGCCACCCGATAGACGAGTGTAACCGAATTCCACGCCCACCCGACCACCCATTCCCACCTCGCACGCCGCCAGGCTCATCATTGATTTCTGTGCCGTTTCAGTGACGATGAGCCTCGGATCACCCTTCAGTTCAACCTCCGAAAGCCAACCACCATGGATCGTCGCAGTTTTCTGGCCGGCACCGCCAGCCTCACAGCAACCACCACCGCCACCGCAGCACCCACCACAGCCGACGAAGCCCGCGAGGCGGCCGACGAACTGACACGGGCCCTGAATCCCCGGATTCAAGCCGACCGCCAGGCGGCCCTCGCGATCCTCAAGCCCGACAAGCGGACACTCGAACGAGGACTCAGACTCCACGCCGAATCGCTCGTCTTCGACGGCTACGGCTTCTCACCTCGAGCTGCACTCGATGGAACCGCCTACGCCGAAGCCATCGCCGCGGGCGCATCAAATCGTGAGCTGAAGGACCTTCGTGAAGAGATGTCGATGACACGCTATGTCACCGAACCGCTGGAACAGCGTGAGTACCGTGATGCCTGGCGGGCCTCGGGAGTCACCTGCATCTTTCAGAACGCTGGAGAAGAGGGCCAGGATCCGCTGCGGCTGATCAAGCGGCTCGCTCGTTTCACCTTCGCCACCGACATGCTTCCGGAACTCGTCTCAAAGGCCGCTCTGCCCAACGACGTGCTCACCGCCAAGCAGCAACGTCGACACTGCCTGTATTTCACCGGTAACGGTGTCCCGCTGACGCAGCAGTGGGACTCGATCCCCGATGAACTCCGCTACCTGAAGGTCTTCTTCCAGCTGGGGATCCGCATGATGCACCTGACCTACCAGAGACGAAACATGATCGGCGACGGGTGTGCCGAACAGGCCAACGCCGGGCTGAGTGACTTTGGGCGGGCGGTGATTGCGGAGATGAACCGGGTGGGGGTGATCCCCGACTGCGCCCACTCGGGATGGCAAACCAGCCTCGAAGCCGCACAGGTCTCCGACAAACCCGTCGTCGCCAGCCACACCACCTGTACCAAGCTGTTTCCTCACATCCGCAGCAAGACCGA